>Ga0302280_1002676_pt1 | contig 13440 bp, 8 predicted proteins | sample III_Fen_E1_1_FD_198771 | JGI IMG/M metagenome (GOLD analysis project Ga0302280, IMG submission 198771) | Peat permafrost microbial communities from Stordalen Mire near Abisko, Sweden - III_Fen_E1_1 | ecosystem: Environmental > Terrestrial > Soil > Wetlands > Permafrost | place: Sweden: Abisko...
ATCGACATCCGGTTCCCTCAAGATATTTAACAATCTCCAAATGACCATTTTCTGCAGCATGATCAAGAGCATATCCGTTCGCTTGATATCCGTTTGTATGTAGATATTTTAGAATCATCAAATGGCCATTTTTGGCAGCTTCGAAAGACGCATTTTTATCCCAAGAGTATCCGATTTCACGGAACTTTGTTCGTATGTATATTAGAATTTCTAAACTTCCGAATTTAGCTGATTGTTCATAGTATTCTTGTGCATGATTTATACGATTTACACGATTTATACCTGCTACTAACCATTCGAACAGATTTGTATCATCATTACAGATCGTGCCGATAATGATAGTATGTACACAAGGATTCTTTCCTTTATAAACTGCAGTCAACAAAGGTTTACATGTTCTACTCAATGAAAATACAGATCCACTACTCATTAGTTTCTCGATCAATGACAATAGGTCATGAGGAATGAACACAAGATGATTAATTGTATTCATTTTTACCGAATGATCTTGGTATAATGTACTATGATGACCAATATGTTTTAAAGTTCAATTTTTAGAGTCGACATCGTTCACGATTTACAATATACAATATACAATACAATATTCAATATACAATACCATATGGACATCAGTTTCCACTTAAATATTTTAGAATACTCAACTGATCATTTTTAACGACGTCATAATAAGCATATATATCCCAGGAACATCCATTTTCATGTAGATATTTTAAAATTCCCAAATGATCGTTTTGTATAGCGTAAATACAAGCTTTTTCATCCCATGGACATTTATTTTCATGTAGGTATTCAAGTACTTCAAGATGACCATTTTCAACAGCACCGTAACAAGCTTCCTTATCCCATGGACATCCGTTTTCATGTAGATATTTTAGACACTCCAAACAACCATTTGTGGCGGCATCCGAACAAACATTCTCATCCCAAGGACATCCGTTTTCATGTAGATATTCTAGAATTCCGATATGTTCATTTCCGGCAGCAGCAGCACATGCATATTCATCCCAAGGACATCCATTTTCGTGTAGATATTCTAGAGTTTCCAAATGTCCATTTCCGGCAGCTCCCGAACAGCTCCATTTATTCCAAGGACATTCATTTTCATGTAGATACTCAAGTACTTCAAGATGTCCATATGTGGCAGCTGTACAACAAGTATTGCTATCCCAGGACCATCCGTTTTCATGCAGATATTTTATGATCTCCAAATGACCATTTTTAGCAGCTTCATAACTGGCATTACCCCAAAGACATTCACTTTTAGGGAATTTTGTTTGTAGATATTTTATGATTTTTAAATCGCCCGATTTGATGGATTGTTCACAATATTTTATAACATACTTTGAATTTATACCGGGTACTAACCATTCGAACAGATTTGTATCATCATCACAGATCGTGTCAATAATGATAGTCCGTAAACAAGGTTCATTCCTCTTGTAAACTGCAGTCAACAGGGGTTTACATGTTCTTCTTAATGAAAATACAGAACCATTATTCGTTAGTCGCATGATCAACGACAATAAGTCATGAGGAATGAACACGAGATGATTAATTGTACTCATTTTATTGAATAATCTAATGTAAAATCGCTATATGATGCACAACATATTCAGAATTTCAATTTTTTGATAATGATTGCAAGATAAGGGAAAATGAACATGACTCAAGAAACATTTGCAACAGTGAAGTTAAGATGTGAGCAATTACATTATGAACATTCATTAGTGGGGCTGCGTTTTGACATCGCTAAAGCTCGCTCACTACCCTGAACTGTTTTGAACTGTTTTGAATTGTTTTGAATTGTTGTTGGATAAATAGGTTGGGGTAGGAAGCGATAGTACGTAGTACAAGTACGCGGGACGCAGCCCCCACAAATGAATGTTTGTAATTAATGAGGCATGTTTCGTGTAGATATTTTAGGGTCTATATACGACGATTATACCTACGACGATTATAACAAGGACATCCATTTTCGCGTAGATATTTTTGAATCTCCAAATGACCATTTTCAATGGCCGTGCGATAAGTATGTTCATTCCAAGGACATCCATTTTCATGTAGATATTTTAGAACTTTCAAATGACCGTTTCCAGCAGCATAAGAACAAGCATCTTCATCCCATTCACATCCGTTTTCATGTAGATATTTTAGAACTTCCAAATGACCGTTTCCAGCAGCATCCGAACAAGCATCTTCATTCCAAGGACATCCATTTTCATGTAGATATTTTAGAACTTTCAAATGACCATTTTCCGCGGCTGTAGCACAAATACATTCATCCCATTCACATCCGTTTTCATGTAGATATTTTACAACATCCAAATGACCATTTTTAGCAGCACCATAACAAGCATTTGCTCTCCATTCGCATCCATTTTCATGTAGATATTTTAGAACTTTCAAATGACCATTTTCTGCGGCTGTTGCACAAGTGATGTGATTCCAAATACATTTGTTTTTGTGTAGATATTCAACAATCTCCAAATGACCATTTTTTGCAGCGAAATCGATAGCATATCCATTCGCTGGATATCCGTTTTTATACAGATATTTTAGAATATTCAGATGACCATTTTTGGCGGCTTCATAACTAACATCCCTATTCCATTCGATACAAAACTTATGAAACTTTGTTCGCAGATATTTTAGAATTCCTAAACTTCCAGATTTAGCCGATTGTCCACAGTATTCTTGTGCATGATTGATTAGTTTCATACCTGTGACTAACCATTCGAAAAGATTTGTATCATCATCGTAAATTATATCGGTAATGATAGTCTGTATACAAGGATTCTTATCTTTATAAACTGCAATCAACAAGGGTTTACATGTTCTACTCAATGAAAATACAGAGGCATTACTCATTAGTTTTTCGATCAACGACAACAATTCTCGAGGAATGAACACAAGATGATTAATTGTATTCATTTTATAGAATAATCTAGTGTAGAATCGTCACATGATGACCAATATGTTTCAAGGTTCAATTTTTTAAGATTTTTATTGTTCGTCGTTTAGCAATCTTCTTATCAACGTTCGTAATATTAGAACCATCCCCTACATTATTGATAGAAATGTTCATATCATAAAAACTCTTAATGTATTCATCATGGGAGATGATCAGAATCCAACTGTAATAGCCCCTCATGAATTCTAACAGCTCCTTAATGTTGTTTTTGTGTTCCGGATCACATGAATTGATCCCTTCGTCTATTATCAGAAAATTGGTTTTGATGTGATTATTGATCTGTACCAAAGCCAACCTAAAAATCAGATCCAATAGATACGTCTCATAACCACTGTTCATCACCACACTCAATGTTCTAGCATTAGAGTTAACATTAGAGTTAACATTAGAGTTAACATTAGTATTACCCTTCTTGTAAATATTGACCGACTGATTCTTGTATTGAATGTCTACTTGATAGTGTCCGACATCCGCCAAGATACTATTGATACTTTTTTGAAGATGTGGGATGATGTTCTTAGAAAGTAGAGTATCGACTAGACCGTTCTTATCCAAAGCTTTTTTGATGTGGTCCAGAACAGTCTTACGTTTATCTAGTTCTTCAATTTCATCTCTAATTTCTAAAAACTTGTTCAAATCTACTTCTAACTTTATCCTGGAGGTTTTATGCACAATAAAATCTTGTCTAAGTTCTATTAATCTGGTTCTGATCTGTCTTGACCGATGATCGATGTGATTGATCTGTACTTCATATGTCGGCATCTCTATCGTATCGATGATGTGATCTTTGTAGAATTTCATCAAACCATTCTGTTTTAGAGAAGTATCATAGAGTATTGTAAGAGTAGTATTTAGTCTTGAATTTGTTAGGTTCAACTCTGAGTACAATCCACACACTTTTCGATAATCAGTATTGGCCTCTATATCTTTTAAAAATGTCTGGACCGATACCATCTCCGCTTTTAGGATTTTGATCTTTAGTTCTATCTCTTTGTTCGAATCTATCTGATCGAGTATCTTCGTGATTCTTGTCAATTCCGTAGTCTGAATGATGATGTCTCTCTCTAGCAGATTAATAGTACTATCAAACCTCTCTATTTGTAACGACAGATCCTGTGTATTCTTTATTTCGTCTTGTAATGTAACATACGCTGTATCAACAGACATACTGTCAAATATATCAAACTGCTTCTGCAACAGTAAAAGTTCCGCATCTATGAACGATAATTTTTTCTCTAATTGTTCGATTATGGTCGTCGTTCTCATAATATCTTTTGTAGTAGGATTGTTCATACATGCTTCACATTCCGGATTGTACTGATGATTTTGTAGTTCGCTTAAGAGATCGTTCAATCTTTTAATCTCGGTTATTATCCCTTGTTGTGTGGTTTTGACGTCTTGTATTCTGTCTATGAGTAGTTGTTTGTTACGATAAGTAATCTCTATCATTTTCATATGTTGTTTGAACTCTTCACTGTTGAATCTATCAAATCTATCCTGAAATTCGGTCCGCCGTTGAGTCATTCGGTCTTTTTCATCCGAAAGTTCTTTAATTGTACCTTTAATGTTGTCTATATCTAGATCTGTCATGTCAACCGTATTTAGATTCTTCAAACCATCTTCGATTTGATCGTTCAAACATCGTATCCTATTGATACTATCTGAAACAATCTTATCATGTTCGTTTTTTAGTTGATTGAGTGATCGATCACATTTCAAAATATTAATATCATGCCTGATCTGATTTGAATCGTTAATAAAATCAATCGTATCCCGACATCTCCTATTGAACTCTCGTCTATCCGAATCAAAACTAGCGAACATTCCTTTTTTAACATCGTATCCGGATAAACGATTTTGAAGATTGTGTCGAGTCTTATCTAGACTTGTCAACTCTTGTTCTAAGTTTCTGATCGTTGATTCTATTAACTCTGTATTTGTGGATACTAATTGCAGATCCTGGTTTAGTTTGTCTTCTATCTTCTTCAATGTATCGTAGAGTTTGGGTTTTCTATGCCTTCGATTAGGCTTAGACTTAGCATCATCAATATTAACATTTATATGGTATGATTCGATCTTCTTAGTCATCTTACTCAAAGCCTGACTCACCGAAAAGTGTCTGGACTTTGCTTCTACAAACACTTTATCAAACACATCGAACTGAGCCATCTTACACAGAAGATCCCTTTTGTCCCTATCAGAAAGATCTACAAAACATTTCCCGTGTTTCTGTAAAATGAATGAATTATTGATCATGTCATCATAAGAACAGATCTTCTTCGATATCAACTGATGTGTCTTGATCCTATTATCAGCTGTAATATTGACACCGTTTTCCCAGAACGTTACGCTTTCTTTCAGATCACGTGATGTCAGAGAATTAATAAAAGACGATCTCTGTACGACATATTCAATCTTATTGACATCTAAAACAATCCTGGAGTTCATCTTGTTACGATAAATGTTCAGAGCATCGAATCTTTTGCCTCTGGAACCCTCCCCATAGATACTATAAAGGATTACATCAATAAAGGTCGACTTACCACTATAATTGGACGCATTTAAGCCAACGATGTTTTTAAACTTGGTAAAATCGATACTGTTGTTCTCAAAGTAGATGAACATGTTATCAAATTCGATTGATTTGAGACTAATCGTTTTGACATCCGCATCGTAGTTGTGATCAATTATATTTAAAATGGACTTTATCTCATCTTTAATGATTTGATTTACCTGGACGTTCTGTCGCGCTAGATGACCCATCATGATCTTTATTACGGCATCATCATCGGTTATCTTGACAACTGTATTGACAGACGTCTCTGGTATCAGGGTTTGGATCATATTCGATATAGAGATTTGATCATGAGCAGTATTGGTGATCTCGGACAGTTTAACTATGTTATGACGTTTCAAAGCAGTATCACGGATCGTTTTAAAGAGTTTTTTACTCTCTATTGATCCGTAAACTATCTTGATATCTAGATTTCTAGGGAGTTCGAAATTATCGTAGGCCGGTATGAGTCGTAGTTTGATCTTGTCAATATCAGTTGGTTTTACATTAATCTGAATCATCCCGAAATCGTTCTTAATTCTAACGAATTTTGATGTCTTATTTCGAATGTCCCATTTAATCATCCCGTGTTCTAACAAATCTTCATCACGTTTCTGTTGTATCAAAGATCCTGCATAGGCGATAGTACGATCTTTGTTTAAGTATTGGTGTTTGTGTACATCTCCTAACATGACCAGATCATAGTCCTGAAAATCTGTCTGATTGAAGTAAGAGCTGTTACTGTAAGCTATCGAACCATTGTCTAAAGTGCATCCATGGATCATCCCGTGATACAAAGCAATCTTGACGAAATTGGGATTTAAATTAACAATACCTATGTCACTCAAGGATGTCACACGTTTTGCCCACAAAGTTGTTACACCAAATAATATATTAGTCGATCCGTACAAATATACTTTATCTTCATTCAATAAGTGTAGTTTGTGTCGAGTTCTCATATTACTGATGATCGGTGTGATGCAGTCTAATGAGTCCTTGTTAAATATATTGGTATCATGATTCCCGATGATCATAACGACCTCTGTTATGTTGGTTAGTTTTATCAGGAATCTTTTCAAAATATCGATCGATTCAGGTACAAGTTCTGTCTTATCGTGCATAATATCACCTGTCATGACAACGACACAATCATTACTACCAATTTTAATATACGTTTCAATCTCTAAACACAATCTATCAAATACCCTCAGATACTCTTTATGTCGTACCCTCTTTCTAATATGTATGTCGGATATGTGAAAAATAGTGTTGACATCTGTTAGATCGGAGGCTAGATGTTTCATATTATTATTATTTGTACTGCTTGATACTACGATAACGCTTAGATCGTAGTAACAATATTTGTAAAAAAACTATTTGTCGTCATAAAACAGTTTTGTTTCGAGATCGGTTATCCATGTATTATTGATCGGGATACTCGATCCGAACAGAGTCATGAGTGTAATGTTAATCGATCCCACAACATAACCGAACATCACAACAATCGGTAACATTAAGATACGTGATACAATGTGTAGAACATGTATGTCATTTATCAGTAGAATTTGATCATTGATCGTATCATGAGTACCTTTTAGTAACATTGGACGATAGTTAGATTCTGAACCAAAGAAAGGACTACATAGATTTTTTACGATATTTGCATACAGAAACACGGATATCATCGTATACATGTATGCTGTTCCATAGAGCATCCCTAACATCATTACTAACGGTATCTTTATCAGTGTCACATGACTCAACTCTATCAGGTAGACGATGTTTCTGTAATCGTAGAATATGTACCACAACAAACACAACATCAAACTGGCACCACATGTAACATTAAAAACCATCGGTAATAAACTACACACTATTACAGGGATCGATACACACATGAGTTGCAGATTATCATCAATCTCAAATAAAGCATAATCTTTTGTCATGCGTTCTATTATTTCGCCAAACACTGTCCTAAAACCACCACCTGTGATATACATCATCTTTTTGACGATGTTCATACTGTAAAAAGAGGCATTATCTTTATCTTTACAATAATCCGAACGATATTGATGAGAATAGACCTGATAGAGTATCATATGTACAATACCTATACCGTAGTTCATCATAACGATCGGACTCACAAAAACACTCAGCATCAAAGTGTACACCAACATCAAAAAAGCTTTTAGATACACAAACAAACTACTATCAATATTGATTGGCAGCTTGTCACACCATCTGCCACGAATATAGTATCTTTTATTGGGAATGTTGGATCGAATGATCTGGTTTTTCGGTTTGTTGCAATACATGCACAATCTTGAATCATCACATTTGGTGTTACACTTTGTGTTACAATTTTTGTTGTGAAATATGGCATTATCGTTTGAATAGCAATTAACACACTTATTATCAAACGATGCACAACTACACACTATCGACACCGATTCCTTGAACACCGATGTTATCTCCTGCCAGAACAGTATCATCATGGATAGTTTATCCAATAGTGGTACAGACACATCTGATGAGTCGGATGAATCGGATGAATCGGATGAATCGGATGAATCGGATGAATCTGGGGCATATTGGTATTGATCAGGTGTTTGATAAGTAGAACCGGTTAGACCGTACTTAAAGATACCATAGTGTGAAGAATTATATGCATCGTGTTTCTTAATATCAGGTGTATTTTTGAACATCTATTAGATTGATTGAATCTAGTAAATGTTTAACTTTAATCATACATTAAAGCAACGACTCGTTTAGCGATGGCATTTCCTGGCATCTGATCATCGACATTTAATGCCAGGTTGGCCCAAGTTATCATGTTCATATTATTGACAACATCGCATACCATAGTAGAGTTGTATCCCGGGATCTGACCATCGTGAATGAACGCAGTATTGCCTCTTAAGAGCATTCGTATGATACCGTAACCGTACTCCGGGGAATAAGGAATGTCCGGAGTGACCGAAACAAAACCTTTCAACCATTCGGTTCGATATGTATCGTTAAATATCATGCCATAGGCCAGAGCCTTGATCCATTTAGTCATATCGCGCGCTGTTGATATGACACCTCCTGCTGCCCAACCCCATGAAGGGCTTTCGTACGTGATGTCTTCTGTCTTTAATGTTCCATCCTCTACCGCGGACATAACGTATGGCGAAAACCCTCCTCTGTGCATCAGGATGTATGATGAGTCGACCAACTCATATCCATGTGAAAAAGGTTTCATGATGGTGTTATCCTTTATACCGGGTAGATAGGATTGAGTCATACCAACCGGTACGAACAATCTATCATGAAACAGCTCGGCCAGAGGTTTGCCTGTCACTTGTTCAGCGATGATACCAAGCATTATGTAATTCGTGTTACAATAGTGGTATTGGGTATCAGGATATGCATACGGAGGATTTGATAAACCAATATCTAGTAGTTCGTGTGGAGTAAATACCGTCATCGGATCTTTTATCAGTTTTCCGGACACGATAGGCGATTCGTTGTAGTTGAAAATACCGCTTCTCATGTTGAGTAGTAGAGATATCGTGATCTGATCTCCGAACTTGACACCACTAAAATATTTTGATACCGGATCGTTGAGACTCAGTTTTCCGTCCTGAGCTAACAAAACTATAACAGCCGCCGTCATACTTTTGGTATTCGATCCAACACGATAGTGAGTGTCCTGAGTTGGAGGTGATACGATATTTCGCTCATTAGTACCAGAACCTACAACGAACTCTTTCTCCCCGGATGAGACTCTGGTCTGAACCAGTACTAAGGATCCATCTGCACCAACATCTTTGGTCGCTTCGTCTACAGTCCTTTTCAATGAATCGTATCGAATGATGTTGAGTTTAGCAGCGATTGGCCTTGGTATCGATATTCTCTCCATTTCCATTTCCATTTCCATTTGCATTTCACCCTCCATCTCAAAATACTCAGACCGTTTAAAGTACCACCATATCAGAACGATCAATACCACCACAATAAAACCTATTATATAAGTTGATTTTTCCATAAATTTTATACACTATGTTGGTAAAAATTTAATAATAAATTATTTATGAGGAGATATCGCTTTGGTCACAGTGTCTAGTCCCTGACTGAGCCTCTCCATAAATGTTGAGGTGACAGGTGCAGAACACGAATATAGATAGGAACCTAATTCCCCAACACATTTTTGACTGAAGTATTCGTAAGCGGTGGTTCTATCGGGAATGTTACCTATCAGTCGACTGTCCACATCATCGATATCTACCAAACCAGAATCGGATTGATATTGTTTTAGTCCGACGTTGGGATTATTATCTATTACCGAAAGATCGTTGATATTGATGTCTTCTTCATTTATGTAAGAACCTAACGACTCCGCATAAGTTTTAGATGATGTAGGAGACTGTGCTAAACGATCTATTCGTTTTCCATAGGAGTTTTGTTGTTGACGTTCATGTTGATACCCTCTCCGATTGAAGCCGAATTCATAGCTTCTGGACTCGCTCCGTTGTTTGGCTCCGGCTATAGAGATGGGTGCAGAGCGTTTCTTTGGGTTTGGGTATTCATCCTGTGTTAAATTGTGCGAATACGTGTCATCGGGGCTGTTACTTGCGGTATCTTGTTTGGTATTGATATTGGTATTGGTATTGGTATTGATATTGGTATTAATACATTCTTCATCAAACTCATCATCAATACTGAATACAGTAAACGTGTTTGAGATTCTCTTCGGAATGTGTCTTTGTTGCGAACCACTGATGTTAATATTTGTATTTATATCTGTAATTGATTCATTTTTTAACCAGTCTGCATCACATATCGATGCCCATCCCCTTCTGATCATAGGATCGAGTTCGAGCAAACTTTTAATATATTGTATCAGATCTTTGCGTACAGGATAGAGATTGTGTATGCTGTTGGATGGATACTTGATTTTGTTGTTTTGAAGTGATATTTTCAATGCTTCTATCGTTTTACAACTGTTGAGTGGAGGAACCCCGTACACCATTTCATACAATAGTACTCCTATAGACCATATATCGGCTTTAGAGTTGTAGAAATTGTTGTTGAGCACTTCAGGTGCCATGTACAGAGGGCTACCCAGAATAGTACTATTGAGATCGACTTTAAAAATCTTTGACAGACCGAAATCTATGAACTTGATTGTCTTCTTATCACCTGTCACAAGGATGTTGGCCGATTTAATGTCTCGATGAATGATATTGATCGTTAACAGATGTTTATATCCTCTCAGTATCTGATTAAAATAATCCTTGACCGTTTCAAAAGATAGACCCTTTTCGATATGTTTCTTGAGTTCTCCTCCAGAACAGAGTTCCATAACAATCACCATCTTGTCAGGTGAATGAAATATCTTATAATAAGTAGCAATATTAACATGATTGTTCTTTTGTAGAAGACGGATCACGTCTAACTCTCTTCCCAACTGTTTGGCAATCGTTGGTTCTAAATGGTTTGTCGCAATTATCTTAACTGCCACCAACTTATCTTTATAACGTCCTGGGAAAACTTTCGAGTAGGATCCCTTACCTAGAATCTTGTCCGAATAGATTTTGAGATTCGATTCATGTTTTTTATTAGAATTAGAAGTAGACGTAGAATTAGAATTAGAAGTAGTAGTGGACAGTTTATCGTTCGGTTCATCATCCATTTTATCATCTATGCATATCATGTTATCCTTAAATACACTCACATTATCTTGATACACTAGGTGGTCGTTCATATACGTATATAATTATTACGTAGAGTAATTCTCAAATACAAATACACACTATCAGTTAGTTTTATTGTTAGTATGTTACTTTTTCAATATTTTCAGATATACTATGAGCCGATAAAAGTTGTTATTTAAAGTGTTAGTATTAGATGGTGTATCCTAGTCAAAATACTTATCATATATCAAAGTATAACAACAAAGATGTTTACGTATATCAGATCCTTCTTGCCAGATCTAATCAACGACAACGTAATGTACTGTGCAGGGGTCACACAGTGTTTTTTTCAATACTACATCAATAATACGTTCTCTGCGTCCGAGATCACCAATAGATTGTTTGTTGGAGATCTGGCTTCTGCATCCAATAAAGAAGCAATGAAAGAACAGGGAATTACACATATCATCCCTGTTTTTAACGGAGCGTACAGAATCTATCCTAACGATTTCGAATACAAGTTCATTCACATTAATGATGATGCATGGGTAGACATCGGAAAGTTCTTTGATGAGTTTGTCGAATACATCGATCGTATCATGGTTCAACCCAACACTAAAATAATGATTCATTGTCAAAGAGGCGTGAGTCGATCCGTGACGATCATGTTGGCGTATATGATCTACAAATTTAATCAAAATAAACAGATACCGTTAGAGATGGTTGACGACACAGTCGATACCATCTTACATGAGATCAAGGTTCATCGTTCTATCGCAGCACCTAACGAAGGATTCATGAACGCCCTTAAATGTTATGTTCATCGTTTGAATAACTATCCTCCTAGAATCACAACAACTACTACTACTAAAAACATATCGGAATCCAAGGTCGACATATCGGATCATGTCAATTATGATGAAATCGATTAGTGGTATTATTATTTTATTTAAGAAAATTTTGAATTAAAAACTCCCTGTCATAGTTTTATCAGAAGATTCAAGATAGATAATAATGGCAGATGTTGATGATTTTACCAACATAGATGAAAATGCTATTAAGAAGAAACTCTCGGAACTTTTGAAATCACAAGATTTAATCATACAGATCGGATCAGGTACCTACTCTTTAGTATACGCATTCAATGATAAACAAGTAGTCAAGATCTTTAAAAAGCCCCAAACTTTCAGGACCTCTCATATCGGAAAGTATTGTTTCTTTGAAGAATCAGCGTTCAGAGAAACGTTTTTCAATTCGATGTTAGATCATCCTAATATCTTTCATTACGATACGATAAGACACGATCCAGAGCTCGGAATCTACAAGATAGGGGAACGAATGAAAGATAACATAGAATCTCTACAAAGTTCATTTGATAAAAATATATTTAAAAGTATACTTGGGGATATGATGAATGCGTTAGAGTACATTCATTCTATCGGTATGATCCACTCTGATGTCAAACCTGCTAATATTCTGTACACTAGATCTACTACAAATTCAAATACAAATACAAATTCAAATACAAATTCAACTTTAATATTCAAACTGTGTGATTTTAACATCATGCAAATGGCATTAACCACCGACAAACATAGATACAAGTTTTTCGGGACAGAGACGTTTTGCAGTGAAAACGATGATCGAAGTGTATTGATAGATGTATTCATGCTCGGTGCAACCCTCCTACGTATGTGTACGGGATATCAAACACACGACAATATGGCTACACTTAAATTGAATCGTCACAAGATAATACAAAAAACAGATCACCAATGCTATGCGATCCTTGAAAAAATGCTAACACCTCAAGATAAACGAGTGTACTTTGATCAGATACATGCAATGTTAAACAATATTACAGTAACTATCGATGAATCTTGTCATTATACACATATATTATGTAATCGCACCACACAACATATTCATGATCTTAGTATCATTATCAAAGCGTACACATCAATAAAAAGTGTTAATACCAACGATTCATACGATATCAGCCAGCACATACTGACCGAAATCATCGCATCAAAATATCAAATCAACAAAAACATGGCAGAGTTCTTTGCACAATCGATCTGTTTGTATCCACAAGACAAGTATATCGCAGATTGGGACAACAATGGTACATTTACACGTGAAGAGTTTAATAATGCCGCACTGAAAATGTGTTTGGATAGTCTCAAAATAAACTATCATCTGATATCTTGTAAAAC
>Ga0302280_1002678_pt1 | contig 13434 bp, 15 predicted proteins | sample III_Fen_E1_1_FD_198771 | JGI IMG/M metagenome (GOLD analysis project Ga0302280, IMG submission 198771) | Peat permafrost microbial communities from Stordalen Mire near Abisko, Sweden - III_Fen_E1_1 | ecosystem: Environmental > Terrestrial > Soil > Wetlands > Permafrost | place: Sweden: Abisko...
CGAAAGCTAAAATTAGGGCCACAGAAAGTATCTCCGTGATCAAGAAATTAACGAGTGATGTCCCGGTAATCCCTATCAGAAGAAACGCATACGGGAATCTAGAACATCCAGAAACTAGGCTAGTTTTTGATAGGAAATCAGAGAAAGCAGTGGGTACACAGGCTGATGATGGTACTGTTACCGATCTCACGGACGAGGATATCCAAAACTGCAAGAAGTTCAAATTTCAGTACAATCTCCCTAAGAATCTCGATAAGGGATCTACGGCGCGTGAAGATGAGGATAACGAAGCTTTACCGGGTGTAGATTCAGACGAGGACGAAATCGTAGAGTCTGAAGAGGAGGAAGATGAGATTGTAGATTCAGATGAGGAATTGTAGCCAATCTAAAAATAAATTATTCAGTATAAATTCTACATGGATCTTCGAGAAGACTGGATGAAAGTATCGGAAGAGACGAATTTTCGATACGACGTTAAATGTCCTAGGTGTGCATCAGAAATAATCATCTCTCAGAAAGGACAAGATATCTCTCGCATACTGGACGATGTTATAAGTACAGTACACGTTAATAATATTTACGACGCGTTCGTCGGGTATATTTCAGGGAAGAAAGTTGAGGTGGAAGTAGAGAGGAATAAACTGTGTATAGTTAATCTTCCTCTACCACCGTGTACTCCGGATCGTCCCGTATAATACGTAATTTTTTCTGAGACGCAAGTTTCCCTGAAACGAAGCTTTCCCCGTTATCTGGCCGAATGTACTTATAAATCAGCATAATCGAAACAGGTATAGCTAAGGCTATCGACACGATCAATATAAATGAGCATTTCATTTATATTTAATAAGACTTAAAAAATATCTTTCTGGAATAAATGTCTGATTATAAAGTTCTCGCAGAAAAAGAATACTATAAACTTTCTGCTGATAAACCCACCATAGGACTACTTATGATGGTGAAGAACGAAAGTCTAAGACTCAAAGTGAGCTTGGAAAGCGTAAAGAAAACTGTGCAAGCTCTCATCATCTACGATACAGGTAGCACAGACGACACGGTAAAAATTATTCAGGATTTTTCCCAGAAATATAAAATTAATTTGTACCTTATACAAGGAGAGTTTGTGAACTTTTCGACATCTCGTAACGTTGTCCTAGAATACGCGGAGAAAGTCAATGTACACTACCTCCTTCTTCTAGACTGCAACGACGAGCTACAAGGTGGAGATAAGCTACTCCTATACGCGAAATTCATGTTAGATCAGCCCTACAACGGTTTCCTAACCTGCCAGAGATGGTGGAGCGGACAGCACGATAAGTATTTTAATCAGAGATTTATCAAGAACAGATGTGGGTGGAGATATTTCGGGGCTGTACACGAGTGGATGAAAGATACTACGGTGGAAGGACCTATACCGGCTCACCCTGTGATCAGGATGCCAGACGATATTGTTCTGTTCCAAGACCGTACTTTGGACGGGGGAAAAACAACTCAACGATTCGGCAGAGATAAAATTCTCCTCCTAGAGGACTACAAAAACGATCCGAAAGATACAAGGACGTTATTTTATCTAGCGCAAACGTGCGAATGTATGGGGGATTACCAGGATTCTTTATATTATTCGAAACTTAGATTAGAACTAACTGGATTTGACGAGGAGATTTTTCATTCTTACATGAGATGCGGAACTTCTTCTTTTGCCCTAAACCACGATTGGGAAGATGTGATGAAGTGGTACATCAAAGCTTACGAATTTTCTAACAGAGCTGAGCCTCTAATTAAAATTTCTGATTATTACAAGATGAAACAGAAGTGGCATCTGGCTTACATGTTCGCCCATCAGGCTTGTGATCTCGTCTACCCAGACCATCTGATCCTGTTCGTAGACAGCGGTGTATACGATTACTATAGGTGGCACGTCATGGGTATAATAGGATTTTATGTGGGGAAATACGAGGAGGGAAAAAGTGCTTCCCTGAAAGCTTTAGAGAGGGGAATTAACAAGGAGATGAATCTGGAAATTCTTCAGTTCTATTTAGACAGGGAAAATAAGAGTGTTGCTAACGAGACTCACCAACAGTTTATGACTAGAACTATATACGAACTGAAGCTGAAATATCCTAAATTACCTATTAAGATTGTATCAAAGAGAGCTAACACGCTTTGGAAAAATAGAAATAAGAAGTAGGAAAAAATAATTTTATAATACCAGTATTATAAAAGACTTGGTTTACATATGATCGGGTTGTCCCCCGTTAACCACTCTAATTGCCATACCTTTGGTAGAACTATCTTTTGGCCTATTATCAGTTACACTTTTTTGGGTTTCTACAGTGTAGAGCATATTATGCTTCTCATCGTCTTCATCGCCGTACAGGGATAAACTAGACTGAGAATAGGACTGTTGTGGCTGGGGAGGGATATCGGGTTGAAGTAACGGGTGTGTGGATTTCACTCTGAAGCCTGACATTTATTCCAGAGATTATTTTTTTAGATCTAAAATTTATTTATGGATTTCTTAATCTTTCTTGACCTTCTTAACACGAGTTTTTTCTTCTCCTTTCCTACCTTCTCGTAGAGCCTATATTCCCATTGATCGTACTCGTGGATTTTCATAACTCCTCTAACCTTCTCGAAAAGCACAGTCGGTTGTCCAGGTTCTTCAGCCTGACTTCCAAGGAGCCAAGTTTGTCGAAATAAATATCCTTTGTTATTAGGCATAGTTTTCAGGTTTTCGGCCATATACTCTGGAATAGAATCTACGATCTTGCAGTACTGTTTATAAAAATATTTTTTATCCCGTTCTAATTGCCGGTCGTCTTCCTTTCGTTGCTTGGAGAACATATTAGTTCTCTTGTCCTCGTTCTCGTGTATATCATCCTTCTTTTTTTTCTGAGCTGTACTGTTTTTCACCGTTTGGATAGCTTTTTGCTCCGTTAATCCTTGAGTTATTTCCTGATCTAAAAGTCCAGAAGACATGTCTGCATACCTTTTCTGCAGAATTTCTATCTCTGTTATTCTCCTGTAGATATTTCCGTTTAATTCCTGGGTTTTTTTCGCGACGATTTCCTTGTTGTTAACAAGGTAAGGAAGTTCTTTTAGAGTTTCTCGGTCTCGTTCCTGAGCTTTCTCAGTCCTAGAAATCTGAACCTGTATCTCTGTTAAATATTGTCTTTTATGCTGTTCCATTTTTCTTAAGGAGAAAAACAATTGAAAATTCATTTTATTATTTCTAGTATCGAAAATGTCAGACGTGATACTAGAAATAACTCCTAATCAGGAATTCACAGAAAATCTTGTCAAGCAATGTCGTTACTGCTTGGAAGAAGGAGACCTGATTTCTCCATGTAAATGCACCGGATCATCGGAATTTGTACATCAGAAATGTCTTATCCTCTGGCTGAAAAAGAGACAAGAACAGAAAATCATGCCTGTTAGATCTGAACAATTTGACCTCGGTTGTGAGATCTGCAAGTATAAATATAAAATCAAAGCTATATCAAATACAGGAATTTCTGCAAAAAGAAAATTATATTGGGAAGTTGCAAAAGGTATAATTAGCATTACTTTCGTACTGGCATGCTTGTACGCGGGGGTTGGAGCAACGTTAGAATCTTCCCCTGTATCATCAGAGCTTTTCGTATCTTTCGAATCTTACTGGGAGAATGTCTTTGCTAACGGATTTATTCTTGTCAGTCTAGTTGTCATGATCATTTACATGATCAGGAGCGTGACATCCCCGAGTTGTTACTGTTTCCTATATATTCCTTTTGAAGAGGTAAGATGCGAAGATGAAGGAGGAATAGTATGCCTAGTCGTTTTCTGTGCATTATCGATTGTACTCATAGTATATTTCGATATTATCGGAAAAATTATTCAGAGGCACAAAAATACTCAGCTAACTATTCTAGAGATCAGTAATTACAAGGCGTAAAGCGGATTTTGTATTTTCAAATACAAAATAATCGTTAATAAAAATGACCGAGACGAAGCAACTTGAAAAGAAGCAGAAATTCATTCAGTTGTGTGACCGAGAGGAAGATGTGCTTGGAGATAAGTTCCCGGATAACAGTAATCTTATCCTGATACAAACCCCTCTTATTGTAGGGAAACAAAAAACTTATTTTTGCCATACTGAAGATGAACTCAAAAATATTCTTACGTATTCTCAAGATTACAGCATGGAGACTAATCCTGGCCAGGATAACCTTCCAGCTGTAGCGCAGGAAGGGAACTCGTACGCCAAAGCCAGGGAGAAACAAAAGGACAAGAAAAATTGGTACTACAAGCTACCTTATGCAGGAGTCTGGGTGGATCACACGTTAGCTGACTTATTTTCTCAGAGCATTAACACCATGCTCCTTCATAAGAAGGGAAAAATAATAATATTCAGGTCCACAGGGGTAAGCGCTGTACACGATCAAGAGGTTGAAGCGTACTACGTTACAGCCTTGAAAAGATGTGATTTATTCGACGACTACCCAGACTGTGATGAGTTTGATCATTTTGGGGAGGAAACTAATGTGGAACAGGAGGAAGAAGAGGAAAATGAAGAAGAGATGATGAAGCTGAGGGAAGCATCAAAAAGGAGGATGGAAGAGATGAAGAAGAAAAGAGAGGAGCAGAAAAACAGTATACCTGTTTTCAGCCCATTCGAAAATGGGGGATTTCGCATACACAATCCAGACATTACTCACCTCCCGGAGTTACCAGCTGGAATAAAACGTTTAGATTGCTCCGGTTGTTCAGCTTTAACTTCTCTTCCAGAATTACCAGAGAGTTTATACACCTTAAATTGTGAGGAATGTATTTCTTTAACCTCTCTTCCAGTATTACCGGAGAAGTTATACAGACTAGATATATCCACTTGTATAGAATTAAAATCGCTACCGGATTTACCAACAGGCTTTACCGAGTTGAATTGTGCCTATTGTATATCTCTACTTTCGATCCCCGAATTACCAGAAAGTGTTTTGCTGGTAAATTGTACAGGTTGTACGTCTCTGACATCTCTTCCTGTGTTGCCAGAAAGCATTGATGAAATAGTTTGTTCAGGTTGTACGTCCCTAACAAGCCTCCCCGAATTACCGGAAAGTGTTTTGCTGGTAAATTGTTCAGGTTGTACATCTCTATCAATCCTCCCCGAGTTACCAGCAGGTTTGTCTGAGTTAGATTGTGAAGATTGTACTTCCCTTGCGAATCTTCCCGAGTTACCAGCAGGCTTAACTAGGTTGGATTGTGACGGTTGTACATCCCTAACAAACCTCCCCGAGTTACCAGCAGGCTTGACTGCGCTGTATTGTTCCGGTTGTACGTCCCTAACAAGCCTTCCCGAGTTGCCAGCAGGCTTGAGAGCGTTGCATTGTACTGGTTGTACTTCCCTGACGAGTCTTCCTGAGTTACCAGCAGGCTTGATTGTGTTGAATTGTAGAGGTTGTACGTCCCTGAGTAATTTTCCTGTAATTCCTCCAGGTTGTATTTTTATGCGAAGCTCGTGAATAATTAAATTTGAAAAAAAATTTATTTTCTCCTTCAATCAAAATGGATTTAGAATCGGCAAAAAAACAGATTAGAAACACAGCAGGGGAACTTTTCCCGGCGCAAGAATTATGGATAAGGCCTGTAGACCTTCGTTTCTGGGCTTTCCAGAAATACGAAAGAAGAGTAATCACAACTGAGGGTAGTTGTGATTTTAATGGGGTTTATCACAGCGTAGATATACATGAGACTGACGATGTTGAAAGATACGTTGAGGAAGCTGTAAAGAGGAAGACGGAAGAAAGGTACGAATGCTTCGCGATTTTGTTGTAACAGATTTTATAACTGAATTTCAGTTATAAAAACGTCGCTATCCTAACTCCTCGTGGCACGTCGAAGGTGGATTTTCCGTACTGTAAATAAAGAGCCCAGTTCCCCCATAAGACAGTTTACATTTCCATCCGAGTTCTTCTAGTTCTATAATCAACTCGTCTATCATCTCCTTGACTAATTCAATGTTATCTACAGTCTTGTTAAAATCGTCTAGAGAAAAATAGTTATTCTCGTTGTGCCTGATCACGTGTTCATATAATTCCCTGCGTAAATAACACTTTGTCCTGTTATAATATAGGGACGGAAAATTTTTCTTGTTTGTTACAGCCATGCAATCCGGAAAATTCTTCATTTTTCGTATACGATATTTTTTTAAGCAGAAAATGTACAGACGATGAAATTACGCACGGCGACGAGCCGGTTTCGCATCTCTCTGCTTCAGATCTCTTTCGTACATCTGCTTCTGTATATCCTTGAATCTATGTACTAATTTTCCGTAATCTTCCGGTTCTCGTCTGTAACGGTCGCGATGAGAACTTTTTCGGTGATGCTTTGGGGATTCAGGCAACGGAAAATCGTCAGAGGACGAACTGCCAGATGATCCACTGTCTGATGAATATTTTTCATCGTCTGAAGGCTCATATAAAGCTCGAAATTTACTGGGTTTTTTGGAGAAAGATTTATAGTAGTCATCACCTTTCGCTCTAGGTTTTTCCTTCCTGTGTGCTTCATTCCTCCTCTTTGAGGAAGCTTGTTTTACACGGTCTTTTTTAGGATGTAATCTTCTCGGTTTTTCTATAGGTGATTCGCTGGAGGAAGTTTCAGGCTTGCGTACACGTCTATGTTTCCGTTCAGGAACTTCGACAGGAGAACTAGAACTTTTTGTTGAGCCTGCAGACGAGCTAGATTCCGCGTGGGGTTTTTTATGGGTTTTTTTCGGTTCTACCTTTTTCACGAGAGTTTTTACGGATTTTTCTTTCTCCTTTTCCGGTGCGGGTTCGCCCTCCGAACTAGAGGGGGATTCAGCTTTGTTTATTTCTTTCTTGCTGTGATCAGCCTTGCTGTGATCAGACTCGTCGTCAGAATCCTTAGACTCGCTCACAGCCCTGTGATATTTATTCTGTTCTTTCCTGGACTTTACTCCGCTCTCTATTTTTTCTAATTCTTTTGTAGGGGAATTAGAGAGACTTTGTAAAAGTTTTTTAAGATCATCTTCTTTAGTCTTCAGTATTGTCCATCCAGGTGTTGGGTTTAGGCGACTGTTCCATCGCCCTCCAATTTTCTTCATTAGAGTTCCGTACGTTGCCCTGTCTCCCCTAACCACAAAAGAATTTTTGTTATACACTTCGTACGTCAGCTTGTCAGTACTCATTTTTATGATTGGAAAATATTGTTTTAAATTAAATATGGAAGAATTAGAAAATTTTTGTGCGAATCCAAGTGAGATAGAATATCACGTGGAAAATCCAAAATGAAACTAAAGCCAATCCAGATCTAGAAAAAAATGAAGCTAAGGCTGAAAAATTTCAGATGTTATTCCGATAAAAGTTTTGATTTCGGTTCAGAAGGGTTAGTGCTTATCTCTGGGGAGAGTGGTGCCGGAAAAACATCTATTTTCTGTGCTATCAACTTCGCTCTCTTCGGTACAGGAACGAAATTACCAACTTTCGGAAAAACGTCTTGTCAGGTTGATCTGGAGTTTGAAAATCTTAAGATAACTAGAACGAAGAGACCGAATCGCGTCGTTGTAACTAACATGAAAACAGGGGAAGAATACGAGGATGACCCTGCTGAAGGAATAATACAGGAGAAATTCGGCTCAACGTTTAGCACCACCTCTTACATCCAACAGAACGTAATGAATTCGTTCATCATGCTTTCTCCAATAGAAAAATTAGCTTTTCTGGAAAAATTTGCGTTCTCAGGTATAGATCTTACCCAGATTAAAATGAGGTGTAACGCAATGATCAAGAAGAGGAACGATGAGCTTATAGCAACTAGTTCTCAGCTTGAAATGGCTAGCGAACATTTTAAGACTCTAATCAAGCCTGTTAAAATCCGTTTCCCCTTACCTGTTTCTAAGCTGGGAAAAGATATTGCCGTGAAAAACGAGACCACGAAGTGTAAGAATACGAAAATTCTTATAAAAAGAACAGAAAAAAGTATTGACGATATTAAGAAGGAACTGAACGACTTGAAAATCCTATCGGTCAAAATCGAAAGTAAAGAAAGTACAATTTCCAATCTTGAAGAAAGAATCCTTAAACTAACCTCAGAATTCGAATCTACGATATACGAGGGTGATGAAAAGCTCATGAAGTACGAGGAGCAACTGATGTTAATTTTATCTAGAAGAGAACTTCTCGTAACACAAGATAGGTTTTCCCAAGATGAGAAGAGGTTGGACGAAATGTGTAACAGCGAGAGACAGACGATAAGGAAGGAAATAGATTATATAAAAAATAACCTGTGGAAAGAATACTCTCTGAAGGAGCTGGAAGCTATTATTACAGATCAACAGAGCCTAATAAAAGATGCCGACAGTCTTGAAAGGTTACAAAAACAGTTTCTCGCCCTGAATAAGAGGAAGATATCTGTAGGAAAAGTGGAAAAAGATAAGTTAGCCTTAAAATCAAGTAAGGATGAGATGGAAGATTTACATGAAAGATTCACAAGGCTAACTTTACAAAAGGAACTGTACGAATGCCCAGCGTGTCACGTTTCCCTGAGATTTCAGGCTTCTGAGCTCTGTGTACACACCGACGAGGTTGACGAATCTGGAGAAAAGCTAGAAGATTTGAAAGAGGAGATTTCTACTACAACCGCAAGCATAGAAAATCTAGAAAACACAATAAGAGAGGAAAAAAATATTTTAGAAAAGTATAATGAGGTGAAGAAGGAAATCGACGAGATAAAATCTAACTACGAAGATGATCTTCCAACGAAGGATAAAATAGAGTCTGATATAGAATACCTGAAAGAGTACAAAAGAACTCAGAACGAACTAGAAAAGAAGCTGAAAAAGTTAGAAACGAATCTGAAAGATAAAGTGTACTCCTCTTCCCTCATCACGTTTAAGGAACAGTTAGAGAAGCAGGAAAAAACTATTAAGAATCTAGAAGGACAACTTAAGGATAAAAAATTCGATTTAGCTATAAACGAAGAAGAGCTAAGAAGCATGATCCAAAAACAGAAACAGAACAGGGAAAAAATCGCTTCCGTAAAGAGGAATTTGTCCCTGTTAACAAAGGAGTTAGAGACCAACAAAGAATCTCTGGAAAATCTTACACAGGAACACCAGAAAAGTTATCAGGAAATACACAAGGAAGAAAATCTGGAACAAGATTTACAGGAAAAGATCAATAGTTTGACTTCTTTAAAAGAGACGTTAAATAAGCATGAAGCCGATATGCTTAAAATAGAGGAATGGAAAAAATATAAAGAAGACATAAACAGGTACAGAGAATGGGAAAATAAAGTTACAGACTTGGGGGAGGAAGAAACCAAACAGAGGAAAAAATACTCAGCGTGTACTCTTCTGAAAGAAAAAATTCTCCAAGCTGAAAGCATAGCTGTCCAAAATATTATTAATTCTATTAACGTCCACGCTCAGACTTTCCTAGATCTTTTCTTCGTTACGGATCCGATAGTGGTACGTCTCTCCCCTTTCAAAACCACGAAAAAAGACGTTGAGAAGCCTCAAATCAGTATAGAAATAGATTATAAGGAACACGAGAACTGCGACGTGAGTACTCTCAGCGGTGGAGAACTATCTAGATTAGTACTTTCGTATACTCTAGCGATGACGGAAATTTTCAACAGCCCTCTAGTATTACTGGACGAGTGTACCTCCAGCCTCGATTCTAATCTGACCAGTGCCGTAATATCCGGAATTAAGGAGAATTTTCAAGGGAAAGTAGTATTGGTGATAGCACACCAGGTGGTAGAGGGAATTTTCGACAGGAAAATATCGTTAGGCGAATAATTTTATAACTGAAAAAAGTTATAAAACGATCGTGCACGGAAGAGTTTCGACCCTGAAAATCATATTGGAAAAGTCTTCATCGGGAACGTTTCCTTGTTCTTATACGGCCAGAGTCTGCATGGCCAGATTTTTAACCTGTGATAGTCCTATTCCTGATCTATTTCTGATCTTTATTGTATCTTGTATAAATTGGCTTTCAGAGGTATAGTTTTATAATAAAACGGATTTTTACCTTCTTCTACCCCTTCCTTAAAAAGAATAATTTCGTACCTGTTATCCTTGGTTAAATACGATCTTATGATACGAAAGTGGGTAGGAAGAAGAATAACCATCATATTATTTTTTATGTTTTCTTTCAGCTCCTTATAATCTTTTTGTGAATCGATGTTGTATTCTTCAACAGAAATTATTTTTATGAGAGGATATTGCTTACTTTTTACACCGCCCATTTATAATTTAAAATATTATTACTCTGTATAAATGCCTAGCTACAAGGTGCTCTACGATCCGCTTCCTCCGCACACCAAGGAAAAATACGTGGATTTTTATCCCCTAAAAAGCGTGATTTTCGGCGACGAGGAGGATAGCAGACATTCTTCAGATATTTTTAAACAGGAAAAAATATACGGAAAAGCTCTGATAGGATTCGCAGGAAGTAATCCTATCTGGTTGTATCAGAGCTTTCCGAGAGAGTTTATTATCGAAAATTACGACTAGAAATTTTATAACGAAAAAGTTATAAAAATATTTGTGCGAATCATACGTCTATCTTTTTTCCCACCTTTTCTGTGATTTCGCGCTGGTACGATAACAAATTCTCATACCACATATTTTCAAGATGATTAAAGGTATCCGTATAATTTTTTAAATCATCAATAGCGTTGTTAATAGAAGTTAGAGCGTTTCGGATAGAACAATAAATTCTGATGGTCTCTAACTCCTGGGAGTGAGGCTGATTTTTGCTTGGCGCAAATTCCTTTTCCAATCCTTGTAGTTTGTGTACTAAATCGTACGCCAAGTAGATAGCGGTAGCTCCTTCTTTATTTTCTGCCATTTATGTCACACAAGTTATTTTTAAGCTAGAAAAAACTCGTTAGGAAACTCTACATCCTGTGTATGAGTTTCGGTAGTCCAATCGATGTTAAATAAAGTCTTCTTAGACTTTGAATTTATTAGAGAGACGTTAGTCAGGTTGATTACAGGATATCTAGAAATATATTCTAAAGCCTGAGTATCAGTGTCAAAAGTAACATGGGGTTTATAAGGCCTCCATACAGGATTAGATCTGTTGAAAAATAATACTCTGTTAAGAATCTCTGTTTTATCCTTAATTTCTTTCGATAAAGTACATTCCACTACAACTTTAGGAGGTTGTACAAAACCTGAAGGTCAAAGTCTGTTCCTTGTTTTTGAACGGTTGTCGTATAAAGAGATTAAAAAGCGCTCTGACCGGTACGATAAGTTGAGACGAAAACAGTTTATCTAACGTACATATCGTTAGGTGTTTATTTTCAGGGAGAGGATAAGCTAAATAAGTGTGATCTTCTCGAGGAGCTTCCATTTATTCTGACAAGCTTGTTTTTAAGTTGGTAATAAATTTTGAGAATGGAAAGTAAGCCTGTTTGGAACCGGTCAATGCTAATGCTGAATTTTGGAGTTTTACGATAGTTTCCCTGTTGAACGAGTCCATTTCGATTTTATTAAGATTTTAGGCAAAATCAATTTTGGAAAAAGTAACGACCAGTTTTTTGTAACAAAGCAGAGCGCACTCCGCGTCGTCAAGCGCATCGTGCACCTGATTCCAACCTCGTTTATAAAGCTCGTAAAATAATTCTACTAATTTAGGAGCTTTATACAAGCCTAAAAGTCTCCTCCCTTCGTTCATCGTGCAATACAGATTTTTTGCTCGGAAATTTGTAACCGTTTCCAATAATCCAGAACGGTACATCTCTGACTGAACTATATTAATATCAAAAGAAATATTATGAGCTATAAGCAGGCTACAATCCTTAAAGTCATCATAGAAAGCCTTAAGTACCTCTGTGATCTCTAATCCTTCTCTACAAGCCTTTGCATGAGATATGTTATGGAATCTTTCGTTTTCGATCCTGAAACCTTCAGGTTTAACAATAGCGGAAAATCTCTTCACTTCCTCGTTATTATCGTCTATTACTATGTATCCGAGCTGTACTAGTCTGGAATTATCGTAGTGTTTCGTTTCTTCAGGCGGAAAATACCGATCCCACCCAAGCCTGTCTGGTAGACCGGAAGTTTCTGTGTCGAACACTATCTTCATTTTTATACGAAGATTTTAGGCTTTAAATCACACCGACAAATCTTAATAAAATCGTTAGTTAACTGCAACTCCTTCGGAAAAATTACACTTTGTAATTTTTCCAGTATGAATAAAATATAAAATATCAATTTTACCTTAAGAGCAGACTCCGGTACAATTCTTGTGTGCGCAAGCTATGATACCGGGTAAATTACCTTTGTTTTCTTGGAAGCATTTTGCTAAACACACGAAACACTGATTTTGATCTCTTACGGAGGATACGGTGTTGTTACGTTTACAATTCTTATTTACTTTTAGAAGGATGAAAATAGCTACGATTAGAGTAGCGGATGAGATCAGAAGACAAATGATCTGACACGTTTCTGAGTCCATTTATTAATCTCCTAAAATAAATGGAAGAAAAACAGGACGCTTATTATCCCAACGGACAACGCAGATTTGAAGAAAATTTTATCCAAGATGGAATTAACGAGGTTAAACACGGGTATCAGACTATCTGGGACGAAGACGGAAAAGTTAGGGAGAAAAGCTTCTACAAAAAAGGAGAGCTACAACAGGTATTTTTATACAAAGACAATATTAGACAGGAGTTATACTACGAAGATGGAAAGATGGTTAGGAGAAGAGACATTGAAGGACCAAAAACTACCGACAGTTTTTTCAACCCTGAAGGAGAGTTAACTGCGACCGTGTATACAGAAGACGATATTCCTCTGTACGAAATTCTTCAGAACGGCGAGGTAATAAATTTCCCCTACGGAATGCGTTTATCATGGTACAACAACGGTAAAGTTGAGGAGGAAGGGATTTTTCTACGAGGGAAAAAAGAAGGTGTACACAAGATATACGAAACCGACGGAAAATTAGCAGTTTTGGAAACTTACAAAGAGGGTAAACTGGAAGGTTTGAGCGAAATATACTATGAGAACGGAAAAATCCGCGCTAGAGACTATTATCACAATAACAAACAGAACGGCATTTCGACAAGCTGGGACGAGGATGGAACTCCGCACATTGTATATTACAAAGATGGAGTAAAGATCAATAAAAAAAAATACCATCGTCTGTTTCAAATTCCCCCAGACAACGAGGAAGATAAAATAAATCTGATAGATGAGTATATTATAGGTTCACAATTATGGGTTGCGGTAGAGTTTATTTACCTCATGAAAAGATACCAGGATAGTTGTGTATTCCTCCCTATTAATATAGGTACAGAACCGATACGCACAGACGTTATATTTGATTTATCCTTGAATTGGAACTGCGAACGTTCTTATTGCTCTCTTAAGGCTCCGAAACTGTTTTCGGACAAGTACAGGGAGAACGGGTTTTATCACTATAG
>Ga0302280_1002679_pt1 | contig 13424 bp, 10 predicted proteins | sample III_Fen_E1_1_FD_198771 | JGI IMG/M metagenome (GOLD analysis project Ga0302280, IMG submission 198771) | Peat permafrost microbial communities from Stordalen Mire near Abisko, Sweden - III_Fen_E1_1 | ecosystem: Environmental > Terrestrial > Soil > Wetlands > Permafrost | place: Sweden: Abisko...
TTTGGCAGAGTTTCCGGGCAATCCTGCGCGGAAAACGCACAGGATAAATCCCCCACTTTTGCCATGCTGGATGATTTTCGGTTCGTTTTTTGGCGGTCGTTTTTCATGGGCGTCATTTTTCAAATTTTGGCGGCGCAATTTATTTTCGGCTGACATTCTCGCGGAACAACAGGCTCCGCTCCTGCAAGCTTTGCAAAGACGAATGTCACCACTGACTGCATTTTCTCAAATTGGCGAAGCAGCGTTGTTCGTATTCCGAACAAAGTGAAAAAAACTTTTTTGACCTGGATTCCCGGCAGAATTCAGCCACCGCTTGCCCCATCCTTTCCCGTAACCCATCGGCAAGTCTGCCTGAATTTTTTGAATTCAGAATTGCTCTGAAATCAAATCCACAATGCACGGCAATGGCGTTTAGACTGTCCGGCTTTCCGGCGTGCCTTGGAAACCGGACAGACTAAACGCCGTATCCTTCAAACCTATCCGGTGACGCACTCAATGGCCGTTTCAAAAACCGCGCTCCACTGCTCATCCGTTTCGTTCCGCTCCGGTTTCTGAAACGTCCATTCAGTGCTGACGGTAATCAATGCCGATTTACAGGTTGAGTTTTCATCGCCAATTCCCGTTAAGAAATCACCATCGGTTTTGAAACGTATGCCTAATTCGATTTTCCTAAACGTGATCTTTAAGCCATCCAGTTCAGTCGTATTCAACTGAAATTCATCATGGTGATAATCCATTTGCAACATTGTGATTCAACGCTAATCGCCCGGTATTTAATCAATTGTTTAGCTTCCTATTCGTCAGCTTAAAAGGTGGACGCCCTACCCCTACGAAAAATCGTAGGTTCTCGGCTATGCGCCGGACGGCATGAAAAATTGCGTTGAAAAGCGTTGATGAATTCAACGCCATTCAACACATTTCAACGTCACGGTTCAACACCGTTCAACAGGTTTCAACCCGGCGATTCAACGCCTTTCAACAGGTAAAAACGCTATCGCGTTTAACTCGCCCACTTTCCTGCTTAACTCCCCCACTACTCGCTAACGCAACCGCCATTGGCTGGCCTAAACTGGTGGCGAATGGATTCGGAAACCAAAAATAAACGGCGTGGCGGTGGACGCGCTTATCGCAGCCGCCTCGAATTGTTCGCGGAGTTTATCCGCGAGCAACGCCAGCAGCGCCGGACGTGGCAGGAAATCGCCGCCCGGCTTCGCACCGAAAAGGATTGCGTCATCACGTTTCAGGGTTTGCACCAGTTTTACCGGCGCTACCTGAAACGTCAGGCGCGGTCTCATTGGGAAAGCGAAGCGGCCACTGCACAGCCGGCCACGGTGAATCCATCTGCATCGGCACCAACGCCGGCGCAGGCAGCAACAACAACCAACAAACATCGGTTTAACACTGATATATGAAAACAAACAAACATCGCCTGATACTGCCCATTCAGGCCAAAGGAAACGTGGGCAAAAGCATCGAAGCCACCGCCCGCGCGTGCTGGCTTAATCAACGTAGCATCCCGTGGCAGGGATTTGATCTGGACGGCGACAACCGCACTTTGTCCCGATTATTTCCGAGCCAGGTCAAGCTGACACCCTTGAGCGGGCAGGCCGAAGACCTGGACGAACTCATTTTGATTCTGCGGAAGACCACCGCCAAGCCCGTCACCCTGATTGATCCACGGGCGCATCTGGACGGGCAGTTGATGAAGGCACTTGCCGCCACGCATTTCTTTGACATCGCCAGCGCGCAAAACATCGGCATCACGCTCATGGTGTTTCCCTTTGATGACATGGACGTGATGACCAATCTTGATGCCGTCTGCCAGTTCTGCGGCAGACAGGTGGATTACGTCATCGTCCGTAACCCGGCGCGGGCGTCCAAAAACCGGATGTTTGACAATAGCCTGCTCGAAAAAGAATTGCTCGATTGCGGCGCAGTCACCATCACCGTGCCGGTGTTGTCGGAATTTGTGAAGCTCCGGCTGGCGAAGTTGGAGGCCGACCATCAGCGTGGCATCCCGTTCAATGAGGCCATCGGCAACGACTCGCTCGGCCTCGACATCATGGCACGGGGCGTGTTGCAGGACTGGCTGGCGACCATGTTCAATCAATACGACCAGATTGCCGCCAAGCTGTTGCCCGCCGTTGAAGCGGCCACCATCAAACCCAAAACCGCGCCGCCCATCGGCGAACCATTTGCCGCCAAGCGCGGCGCAAAAGTGAATCTCACGAATTGAAAGGGGTCGTTATGCTTGAATCCGAATTATTTGAAGAAATGCTCGCCGCCTATCCCGCTGAAAAGCGGGAACTGGCGCGGGCGGTTTATTATCGCTTCGCCGATGGCGACAGCACACAGTTTTTCAGCCAGCTTTTTCTCGTGCTGGACGTGTATGCCCATTACGCCGAGCGCATCCCTGCCCGGATGATTTCGGCCAATGCTGATTCGCTGGCGACCATGCAGGAGCTACGCGGGGAAATCAGCCTGCTCGCCAAAACGATTGAAACCCGCGATGCCAATATCACGGATCACGCCGAAAAAACCGACGAGCTTTGCCGCGCAACCCAGGAAAAATGCAAGGAGACCATTGCGGCCATCGAAACGACCGTAAAAAATCTCGGCGCGCAAGTGGACACCAAGGCCATCGTGCAAGGCGTTCAAAACACAATTCAATCCGGCATCAACCAGAAAATCATCGAGCCATTCGTGCAGCACGCCAACGATCTGGCTTGGAAGGTCATGCCAACGCTGGAGAAAATTCAGGCTGCCGCCGACGAAGCCAAGTCCGAATGGTCAAAACGGATTTGGAAAACCGCTTGGACCACCAGTTTGTTTTGGAGCATTGGGGCGGCCATCCTCATTGCCAGCGTGATCAGTTTGGGACTCGCCACCCGCTACGACCGCAAAATGGCAATTCAAATTGATGACATGGCGCAGGTGATGAAATTCAATCAGGCGGCGTTTCACCAACTAGCGGTCGCCCAAATTCCCATCAAAGTGCTGCCGACTGAAAATGACAGCTTTGCCAGTTCACCGGGTTTTGTGCTGGTGATTGAAGGCGCTTATGCCGCTGATTTGCGTCAGGTCAACGGTCAAAATAATGGCTGCATTTTCTTTCGCAGCAGCGTCTCTCAAAAACAAATCCGACACTTGCTGCCGGACGGCGATAATCAAACGCAAGCCACCAACGCCCCTGCAAACTAATCTTGACGGGATTTTTCAATGCGTAGCAATTTGGGAACGGAGACCTCAAGTGATTTTGCCAAACGCATGATTATTTCGCGCCCTGATAATTTCCCCGTCCGTTCCCAATAGCCCAATGTCGTCTGCGGCACGCCCACCAGCTTGGCTAGTTCATGCTGCGTTAATTTCTGCTCCTTGCGGAGATGATACAGCCATGCTCCGTAAGCATCGCGGCGAGCTTTTGGTTTGCGACCCATGCAGGGTGCATATTAAAAGCATGAAAAAAAGATGTTGCATTTTAACAATGTATTGTTAAAACTCGAATCGTGCATTGAGCAGCAGCGGATGGAAAGCCAACAGCCAGCAATGGCGTGGATTCGGAAGCCATGTCCCCCAAGATAAAAATTCTGGTGGTGGACGACCAAGTGGCCGTGACAGCGATGATAAGATTTTTGCTGGCACGAGCCGGTTGCGAAACGCAAGGGGCTTTGGATGCCGAGAAAGCCTTGCGTCTGGCTCAAACGCAGGTGTTCGACCTCATCACCCTTGACCTTGAAATACCGGGAGGCAGCGGGTTCGACCTGTTCATGGATTTGAAGCAAATTCCCCACTTGAAAGAAACCCCAATCGTTTTCATCAGCGGTAACGCCACGATTGAGAACCAGCAGCACGCGCTTGAGCTTGGCGCGGCGGATTTCATCGAAAAGCCGTTTGAGACGCAAGATTTCCTTTCCCGCATTCTTTCACTGGTCGAAGAAACCGCAACGGCATGACCAATCCCCGGCATCCTGATTTGAAAACGCGCCTTTTGGGAAAGCGCGTGCGAAATGGTTCAGTTGCGATTCAACTGCCCTTCTTTGGCAAACGCTTTTTGGCAGCGACCAGACGTTCGCGCACGATTTCCAAATCGTCATTGCCATCGCAAAATTCAATAACGAGCTTGGCCAAGGCAATCAGATGTTCCACTTGGAAGCTCAATGGCCGTCCGCGCCGACGGCACATTTCTTCCAGTTCCGCCCGCTGCTCATCGGACATGCGAATGTTGTATCGGAGGTTTTTCTTTGCCACTCATATAGGCTGCCAGAGCACAGAAACGAACTCATTGCGAAAAAGGGTTGACAACGGCAGACAATGGCTCAAGCTAAACGCCAGCCTGTTTCCCAAACGTCACAGAAAAACATCTGGACGGAATGGGGACTCATGCCGCAAGATTTTAAGGTCAGATGAATCGGGCGATTCCAGCCACGCTGCGGACGCAAAAGGGGAGCCAACTTCCAAAAGGTGAATCTATGAAAACTGTTAATCACATTAAATTGAACTATCAGTTAATCCGTCTAATAGCCCCTGCAATTCTCCTCTGCTCTTTGGCAGATGTCGGACTTGCCGCCGGTCTCGGTTTTCCGGGCGATGGTGGCGCACCCACCAACACGCCACTCGATTCGTGGTCGTTTCGAGATACCGTCACCTGGTCGAATGATTTCGGCTACGCACCCGTTTCATTTACCAACCTCAATTACTCCTATCTTGGCAACGGCAGATCGCTGGTGGTGGACACGAACATTCCCGCGTGGCTGCAATATAATGTGTGGGAAAATGATGGAACGACCAACCTAACTGTTGACAGCGGCACAATTTTATTCTGGTTTGCGCCAAACTGGAATAGCGTCTGCGATACCAACGGCGGCACCGGGCCGGGTGAATACGGGCGATTGCTGGAAACCGGCAGCTACACGGATGATTCCAGCTACGGCTGGTGGAGCATCTTTGTGGATGACACCGGCAACAATATCTACTTCGCCGCGCAGACCAATGACCTTTCCAGCAGCATGACCGTGTATCTTTCTGCGCCGATAGACTGGACGACCAATTATTTTCACTTCTTGGCACTCACCTATTCGCCGACATCATCGGCGCTTTATGTGGACGGCGTGCTGGTGACTAATGGGGCTGGCGTGACGGTGTATCCGGGGCCGGAGGTTCTGACGAACGGCTTTTGCATCGGCAGCGACAATACCGGCACCAATCAGGCGCACGGATTTTTTAATACGGTGGCAACCTATAATTATCCGCTTAATTCCAACGATGTTCAAACCATCTTTAATTGGGAATACACCTCATACATCATTAGTCCGTGGAACACGGCAATGATGAACATAGTTTCCGCGCCTTCCAATCCTTCCGGTTCACAGAGCTATTATGACGCCATCACCGGGCAGGGAGGCTTGCAACTTGTCGGCTCGGTAACAGCCATTAACAGCACAAACATTTGGATTACGAACGTGACCACCAGCGTTACCAGCGGCGGGATGTCCATGACGTTCACCATTCAGGGTGGCTCCGATAACGTTCCGTATGATGTCTTCGCAAATTCAGTCTTGTCCTTCGGCTCGACTGGAATACCTTGGGCGTGGATGGGGCAAGGCTACCACGGAAACACATACACACTCACAAATCTGCCAAACACCGCCTGTTTTCTTATACTTGGTTTTCCTCAAGATACTGATTTAGATGGACTTACAGACGCTTACGAAAATCTGGTCTCTAAATCCAACCCGAACGTCTATAACACCAGCGGCGACGGTTTGTCCGATGCTTGGGATGTTTTACTTGGGTTAAGTCCGCTTGTCAATCAATTCGCGCAGCCATCCACACGCTCAAATTACTCCTACGATTCGGCGGATTGGCTGGAAGGAATTTCCGGCATTAGAACCGGCTCGGTGAGCCTCGACAACGAGGGCAACGTGCTTTCAGTTTCACAATAATCAGAAAGGAAAAACAAAAAATGAAAACACTTCGACTTTTTATTCTCGGTTTGCTGGCAATGTTTGCTTTGACGAGCCAGGCACAGACTACCGATCCGGGCTGGTTTCAAACGGACGCATCCACAATTCCAGCGCCGGTCTCAATAGACGATTTTGTTGCGAACCAAACGCAATTTCACGCAAACGCGCTAATCCAACTGCCCCTGACTGTCCCGAATGTGCCAATCGCCGAAACCAACACGCCGCAGATTCAAGCCCTCGCCGACGGCTTGCAACATGACCCACAGAAAATTTTCAATTACGTTCACGACCATATTCGTTTCGTCCTTTATTTCGGCGCAAAAAAAGGTGCGCAGTTAACCTTGCTGGAAAAGAGCGGCAACGATTTCGACCAGTCAGCATTGCTCGTCGCGCTCTTGCAGGCATCGGGCTATACCAACGTCCAGTATCAATTCGGCTGGCAGCAAGTGCCTTACGATGACCCCTACAACCAAGATTACGATCTGCATCACTGGTGGCAGTTGACTTTGAACAACTCGAACTGGACGAATACTTATACCTATATTCATCATTTGGTGCGAACTCGCGGCTACCCTGATGATTATTATGTCCCGGACGGAAATTCTTTTCTAATTCAACGCCTTTGGGTTGCGCTGACCATTGGCGGAACGACTTACCAGCTTGACCCCGCTTTCAAAATCAGCGAGCCAATCACAACTTCATCCGGCTTTTCGTTGACCAATGCAATGGGCGGCTCTGCCACGACCATCAGCAACGCGCTTTTGACCGCCGCAGGCGGCACGGACAACGGCAACTTCGCGCAGAGTTTAAGCGAATCATCCGTGCGCGGCAAACTGACAGGCTACACGACAAACTTGCTTAACAATCTTCAAAGTAACGCGCCCAATGCGAGCGTGCAGCAGGTTTTGGGCGGCTGGCAAATCACCGCCGCTTACGACCCGTTTGATTACAGCATTTATACTACTTTCCCCACCTATACTTTTGGCGGGCAAATGCCGATTTTGAGTTGGGCGTATCAGCCAACAAATTTGATGTCCACCTTGAAAATCACTTTTGCTGGCACGAACTACCAATGCTATATGCCACAGTTGCAGGGACAAAGGTTGTCATTGACGTTTGACAACACCGGCCTTGCGCAACTTTGGCTGGACGATGTTAGTCTCGCTTCCAAAAGCGTCGGCACGAGCAGCAGCACGACCAATGTGGTGATTGCCGTCACCCATCCCTTCGGCCAGTGGAATGAAACGAATAATACATTTCTGTATAATCCAACCAACGGCATTAACACGACGGTGACAAATTCTTATCAAAGCACCAATGCTAGTTACGCACTGCTATATTCATTCGAGCCGGATTGGGGCTGGTTGCAACAACGCCAAAATAAATTAAGCGCCTATTTGCAGCAGGGCTTGACCAACGGCTCGCGGCAGGTGACGTGCGAGACGTTAAACGTCATGGGGATGACTTGGATGCTCCAAACCGCGCAGGCCGGAACGATGATGGCTTCACAAATCGGCATATCGGAACAGTATTTTCATCGCATCGGGCGCATGGCGCAGGAAGCGGGACACGGTTATTACGTTGACGTTTATATGCAGTTCACCGGCGAGTATCCCAATGGCGGCGATGACGCGACGCACGTTCAGCTATCTAACAAATACTTCGATTTATGGTCATTCTTTGCCAGCGCATTCGAGCATGGCATCATCGAGCAGTTGCAAAACACAAACATCGTCGCGGCCTCGACGGTGAAGATGCTCCAAATCGCCAACACTAACGGACAGGCGATTTATCTCGCCAGCAGCACCAACTGGACGACGGGTTACAATGTGCAAAGCCATTTGACCGGCTACGATTCCACAACTTTGAGCGACATTAACACGAAATTTATCAGCAAGGGATTCTATGTGCTGCTGCCGCAAAACGGCTCCAATCATGTTTCCAGCGTGTCGGGCAGTTGGACGGGCTACGGTTACGAAGCACGACAAGCCGTCAATGGACTAGCAACTGTTTCGCAAATGATAATCGCTGGTGGTTATCATGGTGGTTATTCGTCCGACCCTACGGCGATAGTGGATACTGGCACGACCGATTATACCGCTGTGAACAGCCCAACCTATTTTGATACTACGCCGATTTATACACCCGCTCCCTTGACCGCTGATCCGGTGGACACGGCGAACGATACATTCCAAATTGAAAATGGCGATTTATCACTCGGACAGGCCGAACCGCGCGGAATCAGTTTATCTCGCTACTACAACGGCACACGCCGTTTCAGTAATCAGGCGGGCATGGCCGCAGGCTGGATTCACAATTATTCGGTCACAGCAAATAATGTTGCCGCTGCACAAGCAGGTTTGGGCGAAACAACACCGGCACAGGCCGCGCCCATGATGACAGCAACCGCCGCCGCGATTGCTTTGTATAACGGCGGCTACCCCAACGCGAAAAATTGGTTGACCACTTCGCTCATTGCGAAGTGGGGCATTGACCAACTCGACAAAAACGGCGTGTCCGTCACTTTTGGCAAAGACACAATGCAGTTTGTGCAGCAACCGAATGGAACATTCACGCCGCCTGCCAACACCACCGCGACCCTGACGCAAAGCGGTTCGTCTTACAGCCTTCTTATGCGGCACGGTAACAAGTTCAATTTCAATTCAAGCGGCTTGCTGACGAACATCGTTGACCAATACGGCCAAGCGTTAAACTTAACGTATAACGCGAGTAATTGGGTTAGCACCGTAAAGGACTGGCAGAATCATCACACCTTTACTTTCAGTTATTCCGGCACACCTTCGCGGCTGGCTTCCGTTTCCGACGGCACGCGCACGGTTAGCTATGGCTATGCGACCACTTACAATTCGCAAGGTGACTTGACTTCTTTCACGGACGCCGAGGGAAAAGCCAGCACCTATATTTACAATACGAACCACCAGATCACGGCCACGCTGGACGCGCAGAGCCGGTTGGTAGTGAGCAATCTTTACGACAGCCAGGGACACATCACGACCCAATACACGCAGGGCGACACAAACAAGACGTGGCGGCTTTATTGGTCAGGCTGGCGCACGACTGAATTTGACCCGGCGAACGGCCAAACAGACTATTTTTATGATGATGAAGGCCGATTGACCGGCGTGAATGATCCGCTCGGCTATGAGACCGACACCTATTACGACGGGCAAAATCACATTACACTGACTGTATCCCCTGCATTTGAACTCAATCAGTTCACCTATGACGGCAACAACAATCTGATTCAAAAAATAGACCCTCTCGGTTATACCAACCAGTTTGTTTATGACAGCAACAACAATTTAATTCGTTCGATTGATGCGCGCGGCAACGTCAGCACTTTCGGTTACAACGCCCAATTTTCACCAATAGGCACAACAAATGGCGCAGGGGATTTTGTCAATTACACCGTCAATACAGACGGAACACTTCACACGCGCACAGATTCAGGCGGCACGACTACTTACGCCTATGACTCCAATGGACAGTTGAACGGCACTACTTACCCCAATAGTTTAGGCAGCGAAAGTTTTGTCAATAATTCTTTCGGCGACGTGACTAGCCACACCGACGCGCGAGGGTTTGCAACTACTTTCGCCTATAACAACCGCCGCCAGTTGACCAACTCCGTTGCGCCAACAAATCTGGTTAACAAAATTTTATATGACGCGGTAGGTAATGCCGCAAGCGCGATAGACCCGCGCGGCAACGTCAGTAGTAATACTTGGAGCGTCACGCGCCACCTGCTTGCAACCAAGTTGCCCGCCATGTCGCAAGGCACACCTGTTGTTACAAACTTTTACGACAACCGAGACTGGCTGATTCGCTCTGTTGACCCGCTTCAAAATTCAACATTCTACACCAACGACGTAGATGGACGCTTGATCGCAGCCACCGATCCATTATCACGAACAACTACGTTTGGCTATGATGCCGATGCCCGCAAAATTGCCTCAACAAATGCGGCTGGCGAAATTACAAAACAAAATTGGGACGCTCGCGGCGAATTGACAAAGCTGACAGACGGCGCAGGACATACAGTGTTGCGTGCCTATGACGGCGCGGGCAATCAAATTACGCTTACCAATCGCAACGGTAAAAAATGGCAGTTCCAGTTTGACGGAGCAAATCGGCTGACTAATACAATCACGCCACTCGGTCATTCCACATCGTTAGGTTTCAACCATCAAGGCTTAATGACATCACTCAAAGACCCTGCCGGACAGACTGCGACTTACGGTTATGATGCCAAAGGCAGGTTGACCAACCGCGCAGATAATGTTGCCACTACTTTGTATAGTTACGATGCAGACGATAATTTAACGAATACTTCTGAAAGCGGCCTTACTAATTCTTGGACGTATGACGCCTACAACCATGTTTCCAGTTGCAGGGACGTGTATGGAAATCTTATCCAGTATCGTTACGATGCCAGCGGGAACATGACGAACCTGATTTATCCCGGCGGTAAAAATGTCTTTTATGCTTATGACAGCAACAACCACTTGACCAATGTGACAGATTGGGCGGGACGAAAAACCGGCATGGCGTATGATTTAGCCGGACGAGTCACAAGTATCTCGCGACCCAATGGCACATTCCGCACAATTTCTTATGATGCCGCTGGACAGCCGACAAATGTTATTGAGCAAAACGCAATAGGATTTCCGATTGCATTATTTAGATATAATTGGAACAACGCGGCAGAATCACAGTGGGAATTCGCCGCGCCTATGCCACACACTAACTCGCCACCATCACGAACGATGACTTATGACGACGACAATCGGCTGGCGACCGTGGACAGCAGCAGCGTGGCGAATGATTCAGACGGCAACCTCGTTTCAGCACCACTGACAAATGACACATTTGCGGCTTACACTTACGACGCAAGAAATCGGTTGCTAAATGCGGGCGGTGTCACTAATGCTTATGACGCCATGAACAATCGCGTCGGCCAAACCTATGGGACGAACACAACAATTTTCGTTGTAAATCCCAACGCAAAATTGCCGCAAATTTTAATGCGGATAAAAAATGGCGTTACGAATTATTACATTTATGGTTCTGGCTTGCTGTATCAGGTAACGGAAACCGCGACGGCGACCAATACACTTACATACCATTTCGACAGCCGAGGAAGCACCATTGCGCTGACAGACGGCAATGGCAATGTGACCGACCGCATGGAGTATTCGCTTTATGCGACTCTGACATATCGCATTGGCACAAGCGACACGCCATTTTTATTCAACGGACGCTACGGTGTCCAAACCGACCCGAACGGTTTGCTCTACATGAAGTCGCGTTATTACAATCCGTTCCTTTGCCGTTTCCTAAATCCTGACCCGTCAGGTTTCTCAGGCGGACTCAATTTCTACGCCTACGCCAATGGCAATCCTGTTAATATAATTGATCCGTATGGACTGCTAGGTTGGTCAGATGTTGGCGACTATTTTCACGGCGTCGGACAGGTATTTGTTGGCTATGGACTGGCTGCGCGTGACACTGCGGTCGGACTCGGAAATGTTGTGATCCATCCTGTAAATACGCTTGAAGGGCTTGGCAACGTCGCAATCCATCCAGTGCTGGCTTATAATGCAATTAGCACATCGGTCGCCAATACTTGGAACTCCGGTCTTCAAGGACAAGGAGAAGTTGTTGGAAATATTTTAATTGCAGCAGCTACTGTTGGTTCGGGAGAAGCTATTGCCAGCACAAGAGCAGCGGAAATTGTGTCTGCGGAACCGGGGTTTGGTGCATTGGCGACGGATACGGCTGGATTGAGTAAATCAGAAATACTTGACGCCTATGAAACTGGTTCCAAAGCATTAAACGGCGATGACTTTGAAGCTTTGGGCGGCTTGGAAACTTCTGCCCTTTTCAAAGCACCATATATTGCAGATTGGGTTGATACATCGGGAAATCCACTCACTACCACTTTGCTACAAGAATATTCAGTCGGCGCACAACTATTCATTAAAGGTTCGGGACTCACCCCTAATGGGTATGTTGGTCTTGGATATACCGCAACAGGAGTAAGTGCCGCCGGAAATCTAGGCGCTGTAAATACAACATCTTCCAGCACTGGAAAGTAAATATGCAAGAATTAAAGCCGCAATTCAGAAAGGAAACGTGGAAGGAGCGATTCCGGTTTCGTCGGATGGGATTTCGAGTTGTCATTTATATGGTCGAAATTGTTATCCCAGTTTTTATTGGCGCGCTTTGTGGTCACATTTGGGGGACGATAGCAGCAGTTCTGAATATAATTGGCTGGCTCTACTTTGGCCTCAAAGCTAATGTAAGTTTTGGATTGCGTATGCTTTGGCTGTTTGCACTTGTATATGTCGTCATTGTGGCCGTCGTAGAGTTCGCGCACCTTTTTCACTGGCAACTGACCTCAAACGGGCATTTTTGAACTTTTATTATGTCCTTGTATCAAAAAAGAACAGTTTGCCGAGGCATTTTATCACCGACACCGGAAGCGCACCGTCCGAGTCGTAAGAAGAATGGTGATCTTCTTGGTAATGACTGGTGCAGACCGGAGCTTGCACTATTTCCTTTTTTGAAGAAAAGGTGACGTGACATTTGCGTGGATCAATCTATTTCACAAAAACAATAGTTAGACCAAATCACGCACATGAATCTTTTCGAGATGTGCATTATTGCCACGCCAGTTTTCGGCGCGATGGGAGGCGGAACCGCGCTCAAGAATTCTGGAGCGTTGACTACCACGTCAGGCGTCGTAGTCGGCGTGTGTGTCGGCATCGGTGTGGTTGCGTTGACCCATTTTTTGTTCCGAGTGTTGGTAAAACGTGACAGACCACGGATGCTAGAACGTTCTCGATGGATTGCGCCATTGCTAGTTGTTTTCGTGATTCCAATGTTATTGCCGATATTGGCACTTGCCCTATCCCACCTTGTTGTTTCAGCAGGACTGCATTTATGAACCAACGGCTGATGAATACGAAATGCGGCGCAGGCCACCCATGACCTACTTCAAAAATAGTTTTCTCAATTTATTGAGGGACGAGTTGGGACTCACAATGTCCCGTCAGAGGCTGACGCTGTTTCATTTTTTTTACTTGGTGATCCCTACCAGCGGGCTTGGAGCCGGCGTTGCCTGGGGAATGCAGTCGCATATTGCTTGGAAGACATTTATCGGCGGTGCAATTGGATTTCTGATTGGGGGCATCACAGCCTGGCAGCTTCCAAAATTGCTTTGGAAAATGCTCTGTCTATTTGCGAGCAAGGGTTGGTTTTTACAGCCAGCACATCACCAGAGCGTGCCGATTATGACAGCCAACGAGTTCATTGCTAGGAGCAAAGTGTTGAGGCGAGAGGGCAAACGTCAGTTTTTAATTTGGTCGCTACTGTTTATTGCGTTAGCATTTTGCCTTTCGCAGCTTTGCTTTTACATGAACCGCACAAAACCCCAGG
>Ga0302280_1002684_pt1 | contig 13405 bp, 4 predicted proteins | sample III_Fen_E1_1_FD_198771 | JGI IMG/M metagenome (GOLD analysis project Ga0302280, IMG submission 198771) | Peat permafrost microbial communities from Stordalen Mire near Abisko, Sweden - III_Fen_E1_1 | ecosystem: Environmental > Terrestrial > Soil > Wetlands > Permafrost | place: Sweden: Abisko...
TGATATTCAAGGCGAAAATAATGAGTTGAGAGAAGCGACAAGTAGAGATGCGGGAATGGTAAAGACTAAAACATTTTATCAGCTTGCGGATGCAAGTCCTTTTGCAGATAGTGTTCTATTGACAACTCTAAGAAGGTTAGAAAAATATGTCGTTGACGTTACTCAATGGGGTATTAATGATGAAAATTTTGAAATTCAAGACAGTAGAGAAGCTAAAGAAGGGCTTATAAAGCTCATATCAAACATTTACGATGATAAAAGTCTGATTAGCATTGATTACAATAAGAACATCGTTGATATACTTGACCAAAAGGAAGATAAGAGTGCTAAAAAATTACTTTCTAATTTTAAACGAGTTGCGGCTGAATCAAAAGATGGTCAGCTTTTGAAGGATGCCGAAAAATTGGAAAAGAGAATTAGTCAACAGGCTGAAGCTCTTGAATCTGCAACAAAAGAATTACAAGAGAAAGGAAAGGAAGGAAAAAAATTAAAAGATGAATTAGAGCAACAAACAAGTGAAACCTTATTTGCCAGAGCAGTAGTTGGAACAGAAGCCAAAGAATTATTAAGCATCCAGCATCATATTTACAGACATTCAGCTCAACATATTACTAATTTTCTTGACAACCTGGCTTCCGAGATAATTAATAGTGCTCCAAAGGAAAAATTATTAGATTTGGTTAGTAAAATTGCTTTTGAGAATAAAAAAATAATTACGCTTTCCCGATTTGTTACTAAAGCTAATTTTGACACAACTACAAATAAGATTAAGGCTGACCTGATTAAGTTTGTAAACGAATATGTGCTAAATGTTTATCAAGAGTACAAACATTTAGTTCTAAACAACCAAAACTTAAAGATAACATCATCCGTTCCCAAAGACTTAAAATTTGAATTTAGCTTTAAACCTATTGAGTTAATAATAATACTTGATAATCTGCTTAGTAATTCCTTAAAAGCGAAGGCTAAAAAGGTTCAACTGGTTTGGGAAAAGACTTCCCCGGATGAATTAATTTTAAGGGTAATTGATGACGGCACAGGTATTCCAGACAAAAATGTTCCCAAGATTTTTGAATTCCGATTCACAACCACTAATGGTTCTGGGCTGGGTCTTTATCATACAAGGGAAATTATAGAAAAAATGGGGGGAGTTATAGAAGTTAATAACAAACTAAAGCAGGGGGTAGAATTCATCCTTAAATTTAAGAAATGAAATTACAGTACAAAATATTATGGATTGATGACAATATAGAAAACTATATTGAAGCTGGCATTAACAGCCAATTTGAGGAATTTTTAGCAAATCAAGGATTTGACCCAAAAGTAAATTTATTTGAAACGGGTGAAAAAGCACTTGAGGAACTTGAAAAAGATAAAAAGTATGATTTAATTCTATCTGATTATCAAATCGCTGGAGGAGACCAAGGAGATTCACTAATTCGGAGAATTCGTGAAGGGGACATTTATACAGAAGTTCTATTCTATTCTGCACAACCTAATTTCAATGAAGTAGCCCAAAAACTTTATCAAGATAGGGTTTCATTTTTAAGTCTTGTAGGAGATGATGCGTTTAGATTATTCAAAGAAAAAGTTTATTGGCTGGTAAATTTAACCATATCTAAATTACAAGAACTTAATAATATGAGAGGACTTGTAATGGCTGAAACAAGTGAATTGGATACGCAAATTGAGGATATATTAATTGAAATTATGTCTAATGATTCTCAACTTACAAAGGATTTGAGGGTTTATATGAATGAGAAGATTGAGGAAAATAATACGTATCGAATAGGGATATTAAATAATATAGGTCAATTGTCAAATAACGACTTAGTAAAGCATCGAGTGTTATTTGATGCGAGTAAGAAATCAAGAACTTTAAATGAGTATATAAAAAAATCAGGCTTGGCCAATCGTGAAGAATCATTGAAGGATTTTCATCAAAAATATGAAAAGGATGTACTATTAATACGAAATGACATGGCTCATTCTAAAAGTGATACAATTGATGGAATAGAATACTTGATTTTATCAAAAGACGGAGACCAACCAATTAAGATAGACCAAGAGGAATGCATAAAAATACGTACAAACTTGCGAAAATATACTGAGTTATTACGAATAATAAAAAATGCCATTGTAGAATAAAACTGAACCCTTATGTGTCTTAAAATATGCTTTTAGACAGCGAATTCGATAGAAATTTTATATTAAATAAAAGGGGGCTAACAGTTCCGTCGCTTAAAAAAGAGCTTTTTATCCTTTCATGTCCATGCCGGTGAGTATAAAACTAACCTAAAAGATACAAAACGCAAATATTTTAAGCAAGTTCTATTTAGGATTTGTAGTTTTGGGGTATATTATAATTTCCCCCAAAATTCCGAATAGCCATTCCAAATTTCGCCTTTGCTGTAATACGCAGATGGATTCTTTGGGATTTCCTTTGGAATGATACCTAAGGAATATAATACTCTGAACTGCTTTAAGGATTGAATATTTAATGCTTTTAAAAATGCTTTTGCATTCTCATAACTCCAATATTCTTTCTTTTGGTTTGCTATCCTGTCCGTTCCAAGAAACTTGCCCCAGCCTTCAAATTCCTTTGGGTAGGCTATTGGAGGACTTGAAGGAATTGTAGAAGGGCGCTTGTCACTTTTTCGCCATTCAAAGTATTCATGCTGGGTTTTTAAGCCCAAAGCCTGCACATAAGCTTTAGCTTGCTCGTATGGCAGTTTATTCCTTTTTTGATTGCCCTTATTACCTGTTCCTAACCAATCCCCTAGGTCTATCCATCCTGTATGTTTATATTCTTTTTCAGGGCTATAAGGTATATTTTTAGGACGTTGGCCACTACCAAGCCATGACCAATATTCATCCCGGTTTTTTAGCCCAAGTTTCCTCATATAGGTACGTGCTTCCTTGAAAGGTAAAAAACTAAACCCTAACCAATCATGTAAATCTATCCATCCTTTATTTTTATATGTCTTCTCCGGGCTTGAAGGAATAAATGGCAAACGTTTACCCATCCTTTTCCATTCATTCCATTCTACCCTTCTGGTAAAACCTAACCTGTGAATATATTGTCGTGCCTGGTTAAATGGTAGGTAGCCGGGTAAAACTGTAGCAGGAACATTTTCCCATATCCCTGCTTTTCTTCTCAAAAAACTAAGGAATGAGATATTCCGGTAACGACAGGTCTGAGCAATACTTAGCATCTCCAAATGATCCCGGATACCTCTTTCGTTACCTCTGCCATTCACCCCATGTCTATATTGCGCAAAAGCCTTTATGGCTGCTTCAGCATTGTTATTATTCCAGGGTATTCCATCATGGTGAAGAAATATCCAGATTTCGTCCCAATGCTTTTTTAGCCGCTTTCCACATTTTATGGATAGTTCGCTGTGGTGTTCAATATTTACATACTCATTATAAAACTCTTCGGTATCAGGTAAATGCTTATTCAGGTGAACCTGTTTCAATCCATATTTGTCAATGGTTTCAATAATTTTTCTAAGCAAACCGCCAAAAGCAAATACCATCTTTTTATATTCATCATCAAAAGGGTTTTTGAATAAATCATCATTAAGGTCGCGTATAAGGTGTATCAGGCACTTTTGTCTTTTTATTTGAAGTGTTTCGTATCCACCATAGAAATCGGTTACAATAATTCCTTTATACTCTTTTAGCCATTCCTTTAGAAAATCAGGTTCTCTTGTAAAAGTAAAATGATAAAATACGGTATGAGAAGTGGCAAATACCCACACATATCCTGTTTCCTTTGAAAGTTTAAATGAGGTTTCATCAATGTGGATTACAGGACTTTTAAATATTGTTTGCCATAAGTAATCAACTTCTGGTTTCCAATGGGCCCACCATTTCTTTTTGTGTTGAACCAGATACATCGTGCCTATCCATATACCAAATTGTTCCTGAATCAGATGGCTAACCATTTCATGACTGATATTATATTTCACATAGAGGTTCAGTGCAAATGCCATAAGATTATCTCCATAGTGCATCCGCCTGAAATCCTGATTTTTATATGTCTTCCCGCACTTGGCACATTTAGCATATCCACTTTGATGTTCAATAATGTGCTGTTTTATACCAGTAGAAGTAAATTTGAGGTCAGTTAATTTTGAGGAAAACTTCTTTTTCATGTAGTAAAGTTTTCTATGTCCGCAATTAGGGCATTTTTTCAAAGGAGGTGCAATTACAACTTCATGGACTTCTTTAGGCCGCCATACAAATATTCCCTTGCCTGAAACTGTTTGCTTAGGCTTTCTGGTGTTGCTCTGTGGCGTTTTTAATGAGGTTTTGTCATCCTTCCAATATATTTTATTGCGTTGGTAATCAAAATAAGCTGCTTTGTTAATCTGTTGAAAATCTTCGCTGAAATTATTGTTGGAATGAAATTGAAAAGGGCTGTGCCTTTTCATTGCTGATACCATTTGTACATTTCCGGCTGGGCTATTTGCAGTCAACATTTGTAGCCAGTCATGTACTTTTATTAATGCCCGGCAATCATCCAAATTATACTGCATAAGCCTGGTTTTCCATATATCTAATTTTGTATCTTCCCAATTACGCCGCCATTGGATGCTTAGTAATCCATTCGCATCCTGTTCTTGCCAATTAAAACCGATATATTTTGCTATTTCCTTCAAACCATTACTAAATGTGGGTGGATATATATGAGTTCTAAACAAGCTTAACAGGTTGACCATCCTATTCTCAAACCCTTTAATTTCCTTCTTAAAGATATTTTTCCCTTTTTCGCCGATGTATTTAATTGCTGTGGGTTCGTAACTACCGTAGTGATAAATTGGGGCTTCGGGGAACTGATTTAAGAGCGAAAAAACATTTTTAAAAATACCATCTTCATCTTCTTTGCCATCAGCCCAATATGAGAAAGGCATATCAGGATTGCCTTCCTGGCAAATTATAACGCCAACTAAATAATGCCATTTTTCTGTTGGTAAACCTTCAAAGTCTATATATATCCTTACTGGTGAATAAATTAGATTCGGAGGAGATAAAACATACGTTTTTTGTTCACGAAGGGCTAATGATTTTAATTCCCATAAGTAACGGCCAGTTGTCTTTAGATTACGGCCACGTCTTCGTGGCTTAAAAAGATAGGATAGTTGTGCAATTGAAAAAACTCCTCTATTATGGTATTTTGCCAAGACCTTCTGGGTCATACCGCCTAACAGGCTAATACAATCTTTTTCTTTAAGTTTTTGGAGGCATGAGGATTGAAATAGGCACTCAGGGCAATGTTCATTTTGATAAAATGGAGGTGGGTTTTCTTTTTCCAGAATATTTTGAATATCATATAGTAATTGGGTAGCTTTTCTTTCAAGATTTCCTAAACGCTTTTCGGCAGGCTTCGCAAATTTAGAAGTATTATTTGAGGCTGGCTTTTGATAGATTGGAACTAAATTCCATGCTATGTGTGCTATTTTTTCGTTTTCAATTTGTTTAGAGGTCTTTAGCTGGGAGGCTGAATGAGGAATTTGCTCCTTTTGAATTTTTTGCCCACCGTTGGCAAGCTGCCAGGCCTTATAATGGCATTGAAGCATAGCCTGAATTATGTCAAGAGTCATTATCTCCATTTGGGGTCTTTACAGTTATGAGCATCACTGAATACGGGTTTAACTAATTCCTTTCCCCATATTTTACTGCCGGCTTTTTTTGGGTTTTCCTTAAAATGCTCGTTTCGCTCAGAAAAGTACAAATCAATTGCATTTTTACATTCCTCAATAGATTGATAGTTGCTATTATGGATTATAGCCTTTGCCATTCCACTGAAAACAGATTCAATAACATTTAAAAATTGTGCAGATGCAGGTAACGGAGCAAGCTCAATAATAGGATTCCCGTGTAAATTACGATACTCATAGCTATTAATTTCTTCTATTTTATTGTACAGTTCTTTTGAAGCGTGCCACGAAGCAGCATCCCATGAAAAAAAAATACGTTTTTCATTTGGATATTTGTTTAAAAGCAACCCAAGTAGTTTAATCATCTCTAAGGTGTTCTTTTTCAATGAATAAAAATGCGTCACTTGATTTTTTGATAGCTCCAGAGCTGCTGTACAAATTAAAAAACCTTTACTTTTTTGTCTTTGGGGATAAGTTTTAATCTCGTCCTTCCTAACCAATGACCTGCCTCCTTTTATTTTCACCGAAAATGGTCCAAACTCATCCACCGAAAAAAACTTTTCATCTTCGCTTAAATTTGCCAGTATAGCTTTAATCTTATCTAATTTCTCACGAAAGTCAGGATCTGGGCTGGTCAATGTTTCTTTTGCCTTCCTGAATGAAAAGCCTTCCTCTTTCAAATATTTTGAAATCGTTGTTCTCGATATTGGTTCATTATAAAGTTTTTCGAATGCTTTTGCAAGGCTCTTTAAATCCCAAGATGCCCTGTTAATATTATGTAGCTTTGGGGTCTCATGAATTAGTTTTATTACATTCCCTTTTTTTCTTTTTATATTCGCTAATACTACTTGATTCTGCTTCCTTTTTTTTCTTACGAATCCCCCTAAGCCAGACTTATTGTAAATATCAATCCAATCCTTTACCTTATCATTGCAGCGGTCTATTTTTTTTGCTATTTCTGCAATAGTTAACCCTTTTTGGACACCAAATAAAACTACCGCTTTCTCCCATTTTCTTCTATCTGAAGAATTTTGCCACTTATTGAGTTCTTGTAGTTCACTTTGCGTCAATATCCTGGTCATCCTTTTTCGTGCTCCACTTTTTTTTGTTCCAGTTTCTTCGCACCAAACAGTATATTGCTGAACAAATTGAGAATATCTGTACCCCTCCTTTTGATTTTTTAAGTAATCAATCCATTCTTGCTTTAAGCATGAGCCATTTCTTCTTATTCCTTCATGGATTTCCGGCATCAATTTTTTTAATTCTTTTTTACGTAAATTCTCTTTTGGGTGAGGCTTCGATAATATTTGCAGTATTTCCTTTGCATTATTGGTAAGACCTTCCATTAATATTTGTATTTTCTCAATATACGATTTAAGCGTATTTCTCGAAATTCTTAACCTCTTTGCGAGTTGACTTTTGTTTATTTCTACGCCAAAATGCAGGTAATCAAAAATGGTCTTGATTTTATTAATGTTAATAGTGTTAGCCATTTATTTATTTTAAAAGAGGCAATATATTGGCTCAATATGTTTTATAACCTTCTAATGACAATAACATATGACTAATCAAAAAAAGTTTGGTTAGGTTTATTTTTATTTAAATCTGCTGTTGTTTAGATTATATTTTGCTGGAATTGCCTTTAGCAAACTTTTTTAGGTATCCAGAGAATTCGTGAATTGATTTTAAATCACGGTAAAATTGGTTCGAATATTTTATAGTTCTTCCGACATATTAAAAGCGGGAAATGTAACTTTGGGAAAGTAAAGAAAACTTTTTCCGGTTCCGTTTCCCGCTTTTTTTATTCTTTTTCATCACTATCCGGCAATGGGTGAATATGGATTCCTGCTTTCTCCGGAATCAAAAAAAGCCGCCCCTTACGGGACGGCTTTTCCAACCTACTCTTAATTTTTATCTCTATTAGGATCAATTCACTTTTATTATTTTTTCATTCACTGCGCTTGCGCCTGCTATCATCCTGAGGATATATACACCTGCAGGAAGTGCACTGCCCTCGAAATGTAAAGTGTACTGCCCGGCACCCTGTATTCCATTTGTGAGCGGCATTATTTCTTTTCCATTAATATCATAGATGGTAGCGGTCACTGTTTCACTACTGCTTAGTGTATAAGCCAACGAAAAACCGCCAGTAAACGGATTAGGGCTTATCACCATTCCACTTACATTAGTCTGCATTATGCTTATACCCGTTGTATTGATCAATACAGAACCGGTATCGGTAATAGAACACCCTTCGGCATTGGTAACTGTCATGCTAACTTTATATTTGCCATTAGACAGATAAGTATGTGTTACATTTGGGTCAGAAGATGTGCTGCCATCGCCGAAAGACCAGCTATATGATTTTTGTGTGGAATCTGAAACTGTAAACCTTACAACGCCGTTTGCACCCGGCATACCGATGGTAATGCTAACTACAGGAAGGGCATTAACCGTAACTTTTACAGTATCAATGGTAACACAACTGTATCCGTTGGTCTCCGTAAGAATATATGTGGTGGAAACGGTAGGGCTCAAGCTCGGGTTAGCACTTGTGCTGGTATAACCAGACGGAATGGATACCCAAGAATATGTATCGCCGTTAACGGACGTATTACCAGGGCTTACAGAATTTCCTGCACATACCCCTAAACTGTCAGAAGTAAGTGAGGCTGGCGGTAGGTTTACGGTAAATGAGACGCTTACCGAATCATTGCCAGTAACAGAATCTACGGAAACGCCGTTTGGCGAAGTAACCCAGGCTAAGATCGTGGTTTTACCGGCAGCAGTGAAATTATAAGGAAGGCTTACTATTGTTGCGCTATCAAAATCAACGCTCCCGGTGAAGCTATAAGCGGTTTGGGTAGTGCCATCTATTTGCCAGTTTATCAAAGCGCTTTTGAGAGTACCCAACCCAAGGTTCTTTAGCGTAATCATAATATTTGTTTTTCCGCCGCATATACTGCCGTTAGGCGTTGGGTTATCCACGGCTGTAAGACCTGCGCCGTTATAAGGGATGCTGAGTTCAATTGCGCCGATAGTAGGGGCTGCATGCCTCTTTTTACCATCATAGTCAGTAGTAATACCTGATATCGGGGTAGCTTTCCCGAACAGAGATTTATTGCTCACATGCAGGTCTGTGCTGCTTGTATATCCAGGGTCTATAGATAAAGTGTTTACCTGGTAGGATGCAGAAATATAGCCTGACAAAGAAGTATAAGTTGTGGTATTCCAGTAAGCAAGGTTAGTACCCGAAGTATATATGTTATTGTAGTCAACGCTGTCATAACTTGTAGTTGCTGAGTTATTATACATGGCATATCCCCCGCCCGCATTCACAAAATTGTTGTTTTCAATAGTAATATTTGAGTTCTTGGTTCCGCCGCCAAAATAGCCTGCGATATCGGTAGAATAAAAAGCAGCCCCGCCTGTATTTGAATTATACATATTTACATTATTGAAATATATATCCTGATAGGAACATCCTGTGACATAAATACCATAAGGATTAACCGGGAAGTAACCACTAGATGTAGCGCCCTGGGCTATGGAGACAAAATTATTATATATCTCATTCTGACCATTTCCCGCACAGGTACTTGTATATATACCATATTTATTACCGGTGCCCTGTACATTATTACTATAAACCTGGAGGCTGTTGTCGCAGTTTGTCAAAGAAATACCGCTTGCTTCACCGTTATAACCTCCTGCATTTAATCCATAATTTGTTATTTTATTATGGCTGATTATGGTATTGGATTGATACTGCAAATTTATACCATTGGCATAAGCGCTGTCAGATGTGTTGTTGCTTATTATATTGTTGGTTTGTTCACCGGTGCCGGTACCAGTGCCTAAAAGATAAATACTATAATTATTATTGCTAAAATAGTTGTTGTTTATCATCAGATCAGAATCCGCATCGCCAGGATATGTAAGGGTACCAAAATAACCGGCCACCGGTATACCTGCATCAACGAGTGAATTGCTAGTAGATTTATAAACCCCAATAAACCTATTGTTGGTGAATGTTAAATGGTGGCTATTGGCAATACTTACAAGGGTTGTTGAATTTGCATTGCCGGTGCTATGAAAGGTAATTTGCTTAAATGTAATATAGGACGCTCCTGTGATCTGAACGATATAGTTATCAGTTGTACCTGTAGAATAGTTCCAGTTCACTTTAGTGCTATCCCCACTCTGGCTTTGGAAAGTAACGGTATTGATAGCTGAAGAACCCGGTATAGCTACTATAGAATCCTGCTCATTAAAACTACCGCTTACCAGGTTAAAAGTGACAGGGCCGCACATGCCCCGGTTAGTAATATCAGATATGGCGGCTTTAATAGTAGAATAGGTACCTCCGGAACCTATTGAATAAATACCGCTTAATCCCTGCTGGATGCCCGAAACCAAACTGGTATCATTGGACGGTACTGAATCTAAAACGCCATTGGGGGTATAGGTCCAGGCTTTAATAGCATAACTTGTGCCGCTGGCAAAAGTATAACTGCCTATTTTAACCATATCCGATTGTCCAGTAGCTATGGAGCCTGTCCATGAAACCGCCTTTTGGCTTACCCCATTCACACTCCATCCCACATTTACACTTGTCAGGGTGGCGGAACCAAAATCGGAAATAGAAACATATACATTGGAAGCTGTCGTTTTACAGAAGCGCCCTGTTGGGCTGTCAATAGTACCTATTCCGGCATCATTGGCCGGAAGGCGAAATTCGTTTGCGCCGATGCATGGATGGCTTGAATTTCTTGTTACACCATAGTAATCAGTAGTCACTATGACTGGTGTACCTGACTGATAACATGCAGCTGCTGTGGTATACAGAGGTGTCCTTACTGTTGAAAACATAGGGTTAGCAAAAACAGAATGCGAATCTACAACCGTAGTAGATACCCAGTTGGCAATGGAGTAATTAGTACCACCCCATCCGCCTAAATCAGCGCCGCCAGAGTACCAGTCATTATAATCCACAATATTTAAGTCTACTGTTCCGGCAAAATTAATAGCAAGGCCGCCACCGGAATTATAGGAGATATTATTTTCAAAATTATTATTGTTCAGGCCATTGTTGGAAGCAAAATAAATACCCGCAGTGGTGGTGGATGCCCCTGTACTTGTAACTAGTATACTATTATAATAAAAATTGCCGTAAGAAATATCGCCGGGGGTACCACCACCAAAATAACCGGTGACCGGTTTAGGTATATATATACCATAGCCCGACTTTCCACCAATAATTATCATGTTATTGGAAATGATTGAATTTTTCCTGGAACTGGACGTAATAGCGCCAAGGTCAATACCATAACCTCCATTTGCCATGTTAATGTAATTTTTGTTTACATAAAGCACTGAGGCATTAACAATTTCAATACCTATAGGATTAACTGCAGGTGTAAACCCGGAAGCAGCTGCAGCAGCTTCCTGGATATTGGTTATTGTATTTCCGCTGATCAAACTTGAATCAATATAATCCAAATAAATCCCGTTAGAAAAAGCGCTGTCGATTATATTATTGGTTATATTATCATAGACACCTGCCTCACCGGCGGTTGAGCCATACCCACCGGCATAAGTAAGATAAATGCCATAAGTACCATACTGGATAAAATTATTGGAAATATTATTAAATGAATCATCAAACGAAGCGCTGTGTGAAGCATAAACCACTTCCTCATAGGTTGCGCCATAACCGGTAGCAGCTTTTGTGATTTTGGCACCCATAAGTATACAATTCGTAATTGTATTATGGCAGGCGCCACTATCTATTTTTACAGCTATAGCGCTTACATTAGTGCCCGTGCGGGCTATCGTCATCCATTTAAAAGTTACATAATCACACCCTGAAAATGCCAAAGCCCATGAAAGCTTTGCACCGCCAAAACCAGAAGATGCAATAGATGCCGTTTCAAGGGTTACAGTTGTGCTGTCTTTTCCGACAGACTGGAATGTTATAGTATTTGTGGCAGATGCGCCCGAAATAGCATGAACTGTAACTGATTCCGTATAAGTACCTGAATCTACATTAATTACAACCGGGCCATTTACCCCGTTTTTAACCAATGAATCTACCGCGGCGTCAAAACTGGCAAAATTGCCACTTGCGCCGAGAGTATAGGTCCCGCTCATCTGCCCAAAGGATGCAAGGGTACCGCTAATAAAAATAATTGCCAGGGATATTGCATAGCGCGCCATATTTCCTGTTTTTGATTCTCTTCTCATCTGTTTTGTTTTTATTTTTCGTGTTCGACTGTAAAATTATGATGAATACTATGATATATAAAATAGATTTTCCGAGAATTATTACCCGGTTTATCTATATTACTTAATCAAGAAAGGCCTATAATGATAAAAAATAATCATTATTTTATTTGTAATATTAAAGAAATATTACCTGACTTACCTTTAAATAAGAAACTAATATGCTATTAAGGAAATATTCCCGCCGGTTATATTTCCTTAATTTACCTTTATTATTTTTTCATTAGCAGCATTTCCATTGGAAACAATTCGCATGATATATACCCCTGCTGGCAGCGAGCTGCCATCAAAGAGCAAAATGTGTTGCCCGGCAGTTTGTATCCCACTGCTTTGGTTCATCATTTCTTTACCGTTGATATCAAATATACAAGCTGCTACTACTCCGCTTTCGTTCAGGTTATAGCTAACAGTTACATTGCCAGTAAAAGGGTTAGGGCTGATCTGAATGCCCCCAATATTATCTGCTATCGGCGCGATAGCTGTATTTACCACGACATTTACAGTATCAATAGTGCTACAGCCATATCCATTGGTTTCCGTCAGTATATATATAATATTCGCTGTAGGGCTTACCCTTGGATTTGAGCTTGTATTCGTAAAGCCTGCAGGGTATGAAACCCATGAATAAGAATCACCGGGAACGGCCGTGGCGCCAATATTCACACTATCGCCAATGTGAACCTGTAAATTTAGGTTGCTAAGTGGGGCTGGTGGAAGGTTAACTATAAATAATGACGTAGCAGAATCATTTGAGGTAACGGAATCGGTTATACCGTTTGGCAAAGTGGTCCATGCAGCAAGTTTGGTTTTACCCGGTATACTGAAATCATAAGGCAATGCAATAATGGTTGTACTGTCATAGGTAAGGTTGCCGTTGAAAGTATAAGCGGGTTGTGATGTACCATTTATCTGCCAGTTGATAATTGCGCTTTTAAGCGTGCCCAATCCAAAGTTCTTTAAAGTAAGGGTAATATTAGTTTTTCCGCCACAAGTACTGCCAGTGGGATCGTCTATTCTGACAAGGCCAGCATCGTTATAGTGGATACTGAGCTCCACTGCTCCAATAGTAGGCAATTTGTACCGTGTTTTGCCATAAATATCTGTTGAAATGCCTGCTATAGGAGTTCCCATTCCGAAAAGTACTGTATTGGAATCATACAAGTCTGTATCGTTCCTGTAAAATGGATCTACAGAAATAGTATTTGAGTAGCCCGATGCAGCAACAAATGAAGACAATGAAGTATATGACGTTGTATTCCAGTAAGCAAGGTCGCCGCCAGGGGCATAAAGATTATTGTAGCCTACAAAACCATAATTAGTGGATGCACCCCCGAGGTATAGCGAATAACCGCCTCCGGTGTTTACTAAATTATTATTTTCAATATTAGGATTAACATTACCGGTAGCATACAGACAATATCCTTCAGTACTGGTTTGATATACGTCTATGTTAT
>Ga0302280_1002685_pt1 | contig 13401 bp, 12 predicted proteins | sample III_Fen_E1_1_FD_198771 | JGI IMG/M metagenome (GOLD analysis project Ga0302280, IMG submission 198771) | Peat permafrost microbial communities from Stordalen Mire near Abisko, Sweden - III_Fen_E1_1 | ecosystem: Environmental > Terrestrial > Soil > Wetlands > Permafrost | place: Sweden: Abisko...
TATTTAAGAGCCGCCTTAAATCATCATCATTGTAATGCCTGATATTAGTATCAGTACGTTTAGGGGACAGAAGTTTATATCTTTTTTCCCATATCCTGATTGTATGGGCTTTAGTACTTGATAATGTTTCTAACTCACGAATGGAATAATTTCCTAACATTGTTTTGTTTAATCTTTTACTTACAAAGTTAAACAAAATAATTGATTTCAAATACTATATATTTAAAATGATTTGGATGACCAGGGTAATTTCTTTGACTGCACAAACTCTCCTGTCCCTTCAGGATGGGCATTTATTTGATTCTAGGGAAGGTGATTGACGATTTTGATTTCCTGAGTATTGAGGTTGAGAATGGTTAAGTTACCGTTGCTGCCTGATTGTAGGTATGTGATAATTTGTGGAAATTTTCCCAATTAAGTCCCTCTTCTTATCTTAAGAGTCAACTAACTTCTGTTAGGTTTAACAAAAGTTACTGAAAGTCCATTATGTTACCAGTTATTTAATTACACGCACTTTTTTTACTGCTATTACTTTGATCTACCGTCAAAAACTCATTTATCGTTGCATTATTTGCTGATATTCAGCTTTCCGATCTGATTTTTATACAACTCTATACACAAATGCGGTAGATTTTCATTCATCGTATCTGTTCAGCTCGGGCAACAAGATGCCTTTGTAACTGCTTGGTTACGAAGGCATTTTAAGTTTAAAAGCCTACCCTACACGCACTATTACACGCGCTTTGATTTTCATTTATTAAAATGAAGATGATTTATTTCTTCCCGCTATCATTTCTATCTGCTATACAGTAATGAAAATTTTACAATAAAGGCAAATTATTGTTATTTTTGCCCTCGTTTATAAAAGCGAAAATAACATGAAATATAACCCGTTAAAACCCTATAATGATTATAAAGGCATTTTTAACTTTAGAATTGAATCACAAAATTTACAATACATCTTTACCTCACTTAATATGTACAGGAATAAATATGTAAAAATGGAGTTAGATTTGTTCCAGAATCTATTAGTGAGGCGCTTTAACACAATTTTTTATGGTTAATATAGGAATTATAGGATACGGTTATTGGGGGCCCAATTTAGTCAGGAACTTTTTTATTACCAATGACTGCAATGTGAAAAGAGTAGTTGATGCGCGACCAGATAGACTGAAATCGTTGAATAAAATATATCCCTCTGTACATGTATCAACAAACTCTGACGATATTTTTAAAGACAATGAAATTGAAGCGGTAGTTATTGCCACTCCTGTATTTACCCATTTTCAGTTAGCTGAGAAAGCCCTTAATGCCGGTAAGCATGTTTTAGTTGAAAAACCATTTACTTCAAACGTAGATGAAGCTAATAAGTTAATAGATATGGCGGACCGCAAGAAAAAGGTAATAATGGTCGACCATACCTTTCTATATACGGGTGCAGTAAAAAAAATAAAACAACTTATTGATGATGGTGAAATTGGAAATGTAAAATATTTTGATTCCACTCGCATTAACTTCGGCTTATTCCAACCCGATGTTAACGTGCTTTGGGATTTAGCCCCACATGATATCTCTATTCTTCAGTTTATTAGTAAAGCGATACCCAGAAGTGTTAACGCAACCGGTATTTCGCATACACATAACGATATTGAGAATATTGCTTTTCTGACCGTAAATTATGATGACGGGATGATAGCTCATTTCAATTGCTCGTGGACATCACCCGTTAAGATCAGAACAATTCTCATTGGTGGCGACAAAAAGATGATTGTGTATAATGACAATGAACCAACTGAAAAAGTTAGAATTTATCAAACCAGCTATGATTTAAAGGTCAACGAAGAAGAAATAAGAAAAATTTTAGTCGACTATCGTACGGGCGACATATTTATACCAAAAGTAAACCACAATGAGGCATTGGCCGGTATGGCTGCCGATTTCATAAATGCCATTAGCAATGGCGTAAAGCCAATATCAGATTGTAATTTGGGTTTGGATGTAATAAAAATTTTGGAGGCTGCGCAGAAATCAATAAAAAACAAAGGAAAAGAAGTTACAATCTAATATGGAAATACTAAATGTACAAACCGAGTATCAAAGTTTAAATAATGTTAAGGTTGGGAAAGACGTTAAGATTTTTAAGTTTGTAAATGCTTATGATTGCTCAATTGACGATGGTAGTAAAATAGGTGCTTTTGTTGAAATACAAAAGGGAGCCACCATCGGTAAAAATTGTAAAATTTCAAGTCATACCTTCGTTTGCGAAGGAGTTGATATTGAGGACAATGTTTTTATCGGACATAATGTTACATTTATAAACGACCGTTACCCTCGTGCAACCAATGTCGATGGCTCAATACAAACAGAAGCGGATTGGAAGGTAGAAAGAACTTTAATAAAAAAAAGAGCTTCAATTGGCTCAAGTGCTACTATTTTATGCAACGTTACAATTGGAGAGAATGCGATTGTAGGGGCCGGATCAATTGTTACCAAAAGCGTACCGGATAATTGTATCGTTGCAGGCAATCCTGCTAGAATAATTAAAAAAAATTAGATTAATATAAAAATTATGAATAAGATTCCTTGTTTAGATCTTAAGCAACAACACCAATCAATAAAGAAGGAGATGTTTGAAGCATTTGAAAAAGTGTATGATAGCACAGCATTTTCCGGTGGACCATTTGTAGAAGAATTTGAAAAACGATTTGCTGCATATTGCGGAACAAAATATGCCATAGGTGTTTCTAATGGTACGGTGGCTTTGCATTTGGCAACTCTTGCTTTAGAAATTGGCCCTGGTGATGAAATAATAATTCCTGCCAATACTTTTATAGCAACGGCCTGGGCTGCATCACACGTTGGTGCCACCCCAGTGTTTGTTGATTGCGACGAAAACACCTGGGAAATTGACGTTACAAAAATAGAAGAAAAAATTACTTCTAAAACCAAAGCCATTATCGGTGTTCATTTATACGGACAACCATTTGACGTTGATGCTGTTAAAGCCATTTGCGATAAACACAAAATATATTTCATTGAAGATGCGGCACAATCACAAGGTGCCAAATATAAGGGAACAGTTGTGGGTGGTTTTGCGGAAATGGCTTGTTTCAGTTTTTACCCTGGTAAGAATTTAGGTGCCTGTGGTGAAGCGGGAGGTATTACAACCGATAATGAGGCCTATTACAAACATTTACAGAGTTTAAGAAACCATGGTTCTATGGTGCGTTATTATCATGATGAAATCGGATACAATTATCGAATGGGTGGCTTGGAGGGAGCATCACTAAGCGTAAAGTTAAATCATTTAGATGAGTGGAATAATCGAAGAAAATCAATAGCTAAACGTTACCACGCTGAAATAAAAAACCCAAAAATTAAAATGCAATCGGTGCCAATATGGGCCGACCCTATTTATCACCTTTTTGTTATTACTACCCCTGACAGGGATGATTTAATTAAATATTTAAACGAAAAAAATATTTTTCCGGGCCTTCATTATCCTGTTCCTTGTCATCTGCAAAAAGCATATTCGAATTTGAAGTACAAAAAAGGAGATTGCCCTAACTCAGAATATTTGGCTGAACATTGTTTGTCACTTCCTATGTATGCTGAACTGAATGATGAGGAGGTAGGGTATGTTATAACCAATTTGAATCAATATTAATATGTTGATTGATAAGCTAATTAAGCATGTTGAAGTGCTTAAACTTAACCTAAAAGATAAGGTAATATTAACAGAGGCTGCATCAGGTGCTTATGTCGTAACTCCAATTTTGGCTGGTATAGCTGGGGCAAAAGTATATGCTTATACCAAAAATTCACCCTATGGAACTGTCAAAGAAGTAGTCGAGAATACAACAAAAATAATCGAAAGCTATCATACCAGCCAGTTGAATATCAATTTTATTGAAACTCTTACGCCGGATATTATTGCTGAAGCAGATATTATTACTAATTCGGGACATTTGCGCCCACTAAATAAGGAAAAACTTAAGTATGCAAAAGACAGTCTGGTTATACCCTTAATGTATGAGGCATGGGAGTGGCGTGAGGCTGACATGGATATTAATTATATTAAGGAACGAAGATTTAAAATTGGTGCCACGAATGAAAGGCACCCTGATATTGATGTCTTCAATTATTTGGGTGATATGGCTGTTAAATTAATTTTTGCCTCGGGATCGTGCTGCTATAAAAATAAATTTGTTCTCATTTGCAATAATGATTTTGGTCCATACATTGCTAAAGTAATTTCAAAGATTTGTTCTGGTTTAGGTATTATTGACAAGAAGGAAAATAGAGACCTGTATAATATGGAAAATGTTACCTGGCTTAGCAATTTTCCAGAAATTAATATTTCTAGTGAATTCAAAAGTGCTGAAGCAATAATTTTCACCGCGTATCCATTTGATAACCCTTTGTTAGGAGTTAATATGCCTGTTTCAGCAACCGAAATTAAAAACCAATTTGATAATCCTTTCATTCTTCGGTATGCAGGCGACGTGGATATCAGTTCTCTGGATGAATTAGGAATAAAATATTACCCTGATCACGTTAAAAGTGGTCATATGGGAATTATTCCCTCTGAAATAGGGTATGATCCAATTATACGCCTTCAGGCAGGAGGGCTTAAAGTTGCAGAGGCATTAGCTACTGGCAATTATTATCATAATAAAATTCGGGTACTGGATTTAGTTTAGTCATGAATAAAAATCCTAATTACTGTTCTCATTAATACTATCTTTATAGTGAATGGCATAATTATAAAATCTTATTTAAGATAATTGGTTACTAGCTAAATCTATGAGAGACCTTATTTTTACATTTTAATATGGTTGATGACAATTTCAATATAGCACAAGGGTTTTCTTTAAAAAAGGTTTCTCTTAAAAATTTAGCCAATTTAGTGCATGGCGAATTAGTCGGACAGGATATTGAAATAGGGTTCCTTGTACGGCTTAAAACGAGAAAAAGCAAATCTATTGCTCATCTGACTTATGTTACTGATCAGAGCTATTTGGAATCTTTTATTGCTTCCTCTCACGAAGCCGCAATAATTCCCCGAAAATTATTTCACTTATTGGATGTTTCAAATACACCTAAGTCTTTTCTAGTTGTAGATAAAAGTGCTGACACGGCATTCTTTGAACTACATGAATTACTTAGCCAAAATGATTTTTATCCTAAAATAACTTCATATAGAGGCAATAATTGTAATATTCATTCTTCGGCTGTTATATTTGACAACGTTAGAATTAAAGATAATGTTATAATTCATCCTAATGTAGTTGTATATCCTAATTCAATTATAGATGACAATGTTGAAATTAAACCATCTGCAGTAATTGGTGGTATAGGGTTTGAAAAAAAATATTTATTTGGTAAGAATAAGATTGTTGCTCACACGGGTGGTATATATTTAGGTAAAAATGTATCCATTGGAGCTTCTACTTCAGTAGATAGAGGTGAAATGGGAGATTTTACGCAAATATATAATGATACAAAAGTTGATAATCTAGTGCATATTGCCCATAATGTTATTGTTGGAAGTGATAGCTTTATTATTGCCTGTAGTGAAATATCAGGGAGTTGTATTTTCGGTAAAGGAATATGGTACGCGCCTGGAGCATGTTGCAACCCTGAAATTATTCTTGGCGATTATACATTTGTTGGAACGGGCGCTGTTGTTGTAAAAGATACACTTCCTTTTTCATTAGTATATGGAAATCCTGCAAAGCAGGGTGGCTGGATGTGTAAATGTCAGAAGTACAGAATTTCGTTAGTTAATGATTATGCCATTTGCAATTGTGGAAGAAAATACCGCTATGATGGCAAAAGAATGAACTTAATTGAAGATATAATTTAGCACGGATGGCTGAGAGAAATGTTTTATCTATTATAATACCACTATATAATGAAGAGGATAATATTGAGCAATTTGTGCAGGAGCTTAATAGTCATATTGAGAAATATACATTTGAAGTAGAGGTCATTTTTGTTGATGATGGTTCAAAGGACAATACAGTTCAAAAATTAACAGGAAAAAAAATTAATTCTGCAATGCCTTCTAAAATTGTAAAGCTCTCAAAAAATTTTGGATCTCATGCCGCATTGCGGGCTGGTATAGAAAATACTACTGGTAATTATATTACATTTCTCCCGGCAGACCTCCAAGATCCCCCCGAACTTCCCCAATTGTTATACGATGAATTAAGTAAAGGGTATGATATTGTATGGGCGCAGAGAAATTCAACAAAGTCAGGATTGTTTGAAAGGCTTTTCTCATCGTTTTATGCCTACCTAATGAAGAAATTTGTTAATCCACAATTTCCTAAAAAGGGGTTCGATGTTGTAATGTTTAACAAAAAAATAACGAAGCTTTTAAACGATAATGTTGAATCAAACTCATCTATTTTTTTACAAGTATTAAGCTTGGGGTTTAAGCAAGCATTTATAACATATGACAAAGAAGAAAGAAAATTTGGAAAATCTAAGTGGACAATTTCAAAAAAGATAAAGCTGTTTATCGATTCATTTGTCGCATTCTCTTACTCACCCATAAGGTTTGTTACCGTTATGGGATTCATTATGTTTTTTATTGGCATTTTCTGGACTATCTATATAGTTACACGCGAATTTATATATGGGGACCTGGCATCCGGATGGCCATCCCTTATTTCAATTCTTATGATAGGTTTTGGAATTACCAATATATCTTTGGGAATTATTGCTGAATATTTATGGCGTACTCTTGATGCAAGTCGTAAAAGACCGGTATTTATTGTGGATTCTGTAATTGATTTGTAAATGAAAATTGGACTTATAGTTATATTTTGTTTTTCTTACGCATTATTAAACGTAACTGGCGCTGCTATAATTAAAAGTTTATTAAAAGTGCAAAAGCTCGACGATTTTAGTAGTTGGCTTAATTTTTTATTGAATTTTAAAGTAGTTGGAGCATTTGCCCTTATTTTTGTTTCTGCTCTTGTAATGTTTAAAGCTTTGTCATATGGTAATTTTTCAATTGTTGTACCGGTAGCTACAGGGATTAATTTTTTGTTAACGGTAATTATAGGATACTTCTTTTTTCATGATAAAATAACACTTTATTCTATTTTCGGATTTGTTCTGATCCTTTTCGGAATTGCAATATTAAGTTTAAATAACAATCAACATGCACAATAAAGTTAAAGACCATACTATTTTCATTACGGGAGGCGCAGGATTTATAGGGTCATTTGTGGTGGAAGAATTATTGCCACTACAACCCAAAAAAATCATCATTCTAGATAATTTAATTCGCGGAAGCTTTGAGAACATGGAAAGTTTTATCAAAAATCCGATTGTTGAATTTATTGAAGGAGATGTAAGAGACACAGAATTGGTTGATAAATTAATGGGGCGAACCGATTATCTTTTTCATATGGCTGCGCTACGTATAAATGCCTGTGCTGCTAACCCCCAGGATGGTTTTGATGTGATGATAAAATCAACCTTTGAAATTGCTCAAAGTGCAGTTAAACATAAAATAAAAAAAGTTATTTATTCTTCAAGCGCATCTGTTTACGGATTAGCGCAACATTTCCCAACACCTGAAACTGATAATCCCTACGATAACCAAACATTTTATGGTGGGGCAAAGATGTGGGGCGAGCAATTATTCAGAAGTTATAAATTTATGTATGGGCTTCATTACGTTGCCTTAAGGTATTTTAATGTATATGGTCCAAGGATGGATACAGACGGGAAATACACAGAAGTAATGATTAGATGGTTGGATTGTATTCGCGACAATAAAAATCCTTTAATTTATGGTGATGGGTCGACTTCTATGGATTTCGTTTATGTTCAGGATATAGCAAAAGCCAATGTAGCCGCTCTTTTATCCGAGGTTACAGATGAGGCCTTCAATGTTGGCAATAGAAGAGAAACAAGCCTTAAAGAGCTTCTGGACTTGCTTTTAAAAGCTAATAACTCTTCATTAAAACCCGAATTTAAAGCCGATAATACTATTAATCCTGTTAGTAAAAGAATTGCTGAAATAGCCAAAGCTGAACGCTTGTTAAACTTTAAACCAAGTGTTACTCTCGAACAAGGATTAAAGCTTTTATCTGCTTGGTACTTTAATAAAAAGAAGAAACAAGTTTCTGTAGCCAGCTAAAACTAAACTAATGATAGCTATTGCCAAACCCTATTTAACTGAAGATGAAGCCAAAGCAGCCCATGATACTGTTTTAAGCGGCTGGATTACACAAGGGCCAAAAGTGCTTGAATTTGAACAAAAATTTGCAGCCTATACCGGAGCAAAATATGCAGTGGCTTTATCGAACTGTACAACTGCGCTTCATCTTGCCATGATAGTTTCGGGTATTAGTGAAGGAGACGAGGTTATTTGCCCATCTATGAGTTACATTGCTACAGCAAATTCGATTAGATATGTTGGAGCAAAACCCGTTTTTGCCGAAATAAATCCTGAAACGTATAACATTGATGTTAAATCTGTTGAATCCCTCATAACACCAAAAACAAAGGCCCTATTAATTGTGCATCAAATTGGTATGCCCGCCGATATTGATGCATTTCAGGAGTTAAGTAAAAAACATAATCTTAAACTTATTGAGGATGCTGCTTGTGCTGTTGGTTCATCTTATAAAGGAAAAAAAATAGGTACACATTCCGAATTAGTTTGTTTTTCATTTCATCCGAGGAAAGTTATTTCAACTGGCGATGGTGGCATGATTACTACTAATAGGGAAGATTATTACAACAGGTTACGTCTTTTACGTCAGCATGGAATGAGCATTAGTGATCTCGCACGGCATGGCTCAAGTAAAATTGTTTTTGAAGAACATGTTGAACTAGGGTATAATTATCGTTTAACTGATATTCAGGCTTCAGTTGGAATTAAACAATTGGAAAAACTTGACTGGATAATTACTGAACGTCGCAAAATAGCCATGAAATATATTGAAGCTTTTAAAAATATCTCGTGCGTTCGTTTACATCTTGAAAAGGAAGGTTATTTTTCTAACTATCAGTCGTTTTCTATATACCTTAAAGAAAGCTCGCCCATTAGTCGCAATGATTTAATGCAAAAGTTATTAGATGAAGGTATCTCATCACGTAGAGGGATAATGACAACACATCGCGAGATTGCCTATAAAGACTATTGCAAAAACTTAAGTTTGCCAGTCTCAGAAGACACATCAGATAGAAGCTTGGTAATACCTCTATATATACCAATGACTGAAAAGGATGTTGATTTTGTGATTGAACGGATTCGTTTTCATCTAAAATAAGTTTACTCTTGACAATTCGAATTAATTAAAAGAATAATTATATTACTCCGATAAAGTATTTTGCAACTCACATCTTGTACTTAAATTAAATTTTAAATGACTAATTTATGCTATCAAATCTTTATCAATCATTTTTGTTATCGCAAGAAATAAAATTATTTTTTATCTGTATAGTCTTCCTTACCGGAGCATACATTGCAGGCACATTTCTTTGGCCACTTCAAACACCAAATCGCTACTTGCTTCTTGCAAACAGGATTTTCTTTGGTGTATTATTTTTTATATGGTGCATCGCGGTATATACTACCAGAGGACACACATTATTATTACCATTTGCTATTGTTTTTGGATTTGGATTATACAATAATCTTAGAGCACCTTTTAAGCAGCAAATTCAAGTATCCTTTTTATTTAAATGGTTACTATCATTTATTGCAATATGGATAGCAAATTATTTTATTTTCAATCCTGTAAAACAAAATTCACTTGTTATTGTAAATGATGATTTAGCTTTGTATTCTGACTTTGCTAATTATATTTTCACAACAGGTAATGAAGCATTACAACAATTTTACTATGTACATCCTATTCACAATAGCCTTTATCACTTTACAGACCTATGGTTCTTAAGCATTTTCCAAAATATCATGCATGTTAACGGTTACACAGTTTACATAATGATTATAAAAAGTGTAGTAACACTATTATTATTTATATACATGATGGGGTTTGCGGAAGGATTTGGTATTAAATCATGGATTAAATATTTATCCTTATCTATTCCCTTTCTTGTAGTGTTTCCATGGTTTTTAAACCTCAAAAGTTTACCATGGTATTTGTCATTGAATTTTTTTGTAGTTCCATTAATAAATTACAACGGCGCTTTTTTTATACTGGCTTATTTATTAATGATAATGTCAACCTTTATAGAAGGCTTATCTGTTTTTTCATTTCTACTTCTTGCATTGTCAGGATTAATAAATCCATTATTAATTGGTATTACGCCATTATGGCTGCTATTAATATTAGCTTGGCTTATAATTACTTCAAAAATAAATTCCATTAATAAAGCACTATTGTTTTCCTCTGAAACGAAAGTAAAAAATGTGCTAATTGGATTGTTAATTTCGATTTTGGTTACGTTATTCGCTTTTATACTTACAAGAAGCCCCGAGGATAATTATGCTCAAAAATATTCATCTTCAATTTTTGACGTAATAGATGTTTTCATAAGGTATATATTAGGTGCGCTAGTATACGGCTTTCCTTTTGTCATTGGTTTATATTTTATACTTCGCAAATCCCTCAATGATTCTATTCGAAATTTGATACTTATTTCATTGTTTCTTTTTCTTAGCTGTGGCATTTTTTTTGCTTTCTTTCTACCAAAAATACAAGGGGACATGTACCAGATACAACGTATTGGATGGATAATTACAATTGTGTTTTTAGGAGGGATTGGACTTCTCAAAATGTTGGAATCAAGAACAATACCTTATATTACCATTCCCCTTACTGTAATAGTATGTTGTTTAAGTCTTACAAATGTTGCAACAGAAAGGAATACTGCTTTTTTTCCGGTTTATTTTTGGAATCATACAGATGGCAATTTAAAAATTGCCGTTTCCGAGGTAAGCGATCTAAATAAGCTGATTAGCGCTGTTGGACCAAATGGCGGATATATAGAAAATAACTCTAAAGCCCGGCCTGTACAATGTTCCATTTATCAATACCTTTATTTCTTTGATTCAAGAATTAAAACCGTCCGTTTAAATATTGTAACCAATGATCTAATTAACGATCAATCCAAGCAACTCCTTAGCCAAACTTACCTTAAAAAGGTTTATGGTTCAGACACAACCTATAACCAATCACAAATTCTTCAATTGATTAAGGACTATAATGTTACCTGGATAATTAGCAGAAGAAATGATTCCTTATCTATAAATAATATAGAAGCTATTTTTCCTAAAAAAATCACCTTTACATATTTTGATATTTATGTAAAAAATTAATCGAATACAATAAATTTTACATTTAAAGAACAATTTGACCGCAAGCGAGATTCAGTTAAAAGACTTTAAAATTTTACAGACCGCCTCTCAATAGCAGCCTCATTTTACACGGAGAAGTGTAATAAAACTGTACGAATCTTCGTACAGAGTGATATTAACCTCCCCGAAGTTTGGAACTTCGGGAGGTTTTGATTTCAAATGGTCTGAATTATATAACTTCTTTTAAAAATTACATAACACTTAGCCTTCATGGTGTGCCTATTTTGCAACGGAATAATTTAGTTACAAATTGAATTTAAATATAATGGAAATCAAAGAGAATATTACTACAGTTGACAATGGCCAAGGGCAAAGCCTTTCAGTTGTTGGAGACACGTATCGGATTATTATTCCGGGAGAACAGGCCAATGGAAGTTATGCTGTTATTGATATGCTTGTGCCACCTGGCGGAGGACCGGGGCCTCATTCTCATAAAGATATACAGGAAATGTTTTATGTGGTTGAAGGCGAAGTGGAATTTAAAATGGAAGGAGGAAATTATAAAGCAAGAAAAGGGTCTTTGGTGAATATTCCATTGGGCGGGGAAGTTCATTGCTTCAAAAACACGTCCAATAGTGTTGCACATTTATTATGTACAGTAGTTCCTGCAGGAATGGATGCCTTTTTTGAAGAAATAGGAAAGCCAATCGCAACAGGAACATTTTTAAAACTAACTGAACTAAGTCCGGAAGAATTAGGCAAATTGAAATCTATAGCTGAAAAATATGGCCAGGAACTTTATCCGCCGGATTATTTAGATTCAAAAACAGGAATACCTGCCAAATAAAACAAGCAGGTTGAAATTACAAATCAATTCGAACAATAAATAGTATGTGGACAAAAAAGAATATCCCCAGCCAAACTGGTAAAACGGTAATAGTAACGGGTGCTAATTCCGGCATTGGTTTTGAAACTGCACTTGCCTTATATGAAGCAGGCGCCAATGTTATACTTGCCTGTAGAAACCCTAAAAGTTCGGAAGGTACGCTTGTTAAATTACAAGAACTAAATGGAAAAGGCACACTTGAAACCGGCGTTTTGGATTTATCAGATTTAAGTTCTGTTAAAAAATTTGCAGACACCTTTATTCAAAAACATAAGCGACTTGATATATTAATTAATAACGCAGGTGTGTCAATGCCACCAGCATCAAAAACAACTGAAGGTTTTGAGTTACAATTTGGGGTAAATTTTTTAGGACACTTTGCACTTACCGGTCATTTATATCCTTTGCTTAAAGAAACTCCTAATTCACGAATAGTCACAGTAAGCAGCAACGGCTATCAGACTGCGGTAATTGATTTTGACAATTTAAAATCAGAAGTAAACTATGACCCTTTGCGTGAATACAGACAGAGCAAATTGGCAGACTTAATATTTTCGGTTGAGTTGCACCGCAGAATCATAGCCAAAGGAGATAAAGTACTTTCAATTGCAGCACAGCCCGGAGCAAACAAAACCGAATTAACGCGACACTTAAGCGAAGAAGCAATTGCAGCAGGGGTTGAACGTCTTGGTAAATTTATGGAGCCGTGGCAGGGCGCCTTGTCATCATTATATGCAGCAGTATCAAACGAAGCAGACGGAGGTAATTTATATGAGCCGGATAATGGAGGGCTCCGGGGATATCCAACACTGGCAACTATTAAAGAAAATGCATTGGATAATGCGGTGGCTAAAAAACTTTGGGATTTAGCAGAGCAAATTACAGGAATTAACTATCCTATGTAAACAAACGGGCTCGTATGCCGTCAGGTTTGTTGTCTGATAGGCAACCTAACAATTCAACTATAAATTAAAATTAAATAAAATGGAGGCTCATTTTACACGGAGAAGTGCAATAAAACTATACGAATCTTCGTACTGAGAAGAACAATAGCAATCTTAGGGGATAGCAATCAGATTCCCGTTTGAGTTTTGGTAAAATAGTTATTCTGAAAATCAAGAAAATCAAAGTATGTCATTATAATTCCAACTATAATTTAGTATTAGATCTATAGTTTTTATTGTAGATAAATATAATTTGTTTAAGTAGTGGATATAAA
>Ga0302280_1002688_pt1 | contig 13381 bp, 3 predicted proteins | sample III_Fen_E1_1_FD_198771 | JGI IMG/M metagenome (GOLD analysis project Ga0302280, IMG submission 198771) | Peat permafrost microbial communities from Stordalen Mire near Abisko, Sweden - III_Fen_E1_1 | ecosystem: Environmental > Terrestrial > Soil > Wetlands > Permafrost | place: Sweden: Abisko...
TTATTGCAATCGTTATTGCAACTAACGAGACAGAAGTTCTTTTTCTTAACGTTCCCTCTCAATATCCTATCTCAGGATCTTATTTTAACAGATAGATGCTGCAAGTTGACTGTCTACTCCCTTAAAAGCGAGCCTAAGATCGCTTAGCTATTGATTGCAGAGAGCCAAAGAGCGGCGAGTCTCTTACTGCATTCTTCTCTCTCTTTTTAAGGATTCCTCACTTTGGTCTAACTCTTGGGCCAGTTAAGAAACAAATCCATCTATGACTCTGTGTTTGGTTTGCTGAAGATAGACAGTCCTCTCTTTAGATAAACTTCTATCTTGATAACTATAAGGTAGAAATGCAGTTGAGGGAGGAAGTGTAGCATATCCCCTACCAAGCGATTCTGCTGCAATAAACTCTTTGTTTTTTTCTCTTTCTTCCTCAATCCCTTTATCCTTGTTTGTGCTTTTTAAGGATTTGTTTTCCGAGAGTAATCGTCGATTTTATTCTGAGTGAATTAAATATTACACTCCATTGAGTTGATTTTATGTTTTAAATGCTTCGATTCTTCCTAATAATCCTTGCATTTTTTCAAAAGAAACCTGTATTTGTTTGTTAACTATCTGAGAGTTCTATTGTCATCCTAATCCTGGGTGATGGCTCCTGCTTCTTGAGAGTAGTAAGTCATTCCGTATAATAAGAATTTAAATTTAGAATCAGATATAATGAAAGCCATTCCCATCTTTATTTCAGATATAATTCATCAGAAGAGTATTAAATGATAATCCTTAGATCATATAATTTATGTTTAAGCTATTTACATCAATCAACTCAGTTATAATTCTCTACTTTCATGTCATTTAGACCCAACATTTCGTCTTCATCGAACGTACGATCTCTCAATTCGCGTCTTGCGTTGCGATCTTCTTTCGGAAGATAAGGATTTTGCAAGAAAGATCTCGCAAGAGGATCGACAAGAATGAGAGTAAACTTTCTTTTTCCATTTCTCATTTACATTAAGGTTGCAAATAGAACAGACATTCTCTGTCCGAACTCTTTATCACTATCCGCAAATGGATTGTGTTCATAGAGATGATCATGGATCTTTTCTAGCAATCCTTCAACAGTGGTGAAAACTCCTCCTAATGTTCCATAGTCTAACTCCAATTCAACATCGGGAATGCTGACGTAGCAAGTTTAGCTCTTAAATAGATCTCTCTTTAGATCGGCTTCATCCTAAACATTGAGAGTTATTATTAATGCTTGCTTTCCAATTTATCCACTGTTTTTAGTTTATGTCGTGTGATGACCGCAGTTATCGCAAGAAAAACTCATTACGACAATGTCTGAGAAGTAAGGTACACTAATTCGGCAGGTTTTCATTTAGCCGGGCATTAGACAGGCATCACAAGGAACTTAGAATCCCACAGGCTAATGCTTCATTAGATCATCCTCTTCGAAGGGTTGACAAAAGTTTAATTTGTTTCCTGAAATTTATATCTCTCTCTATTTTTATACTCTCAACTCTTCTTATGCGTTTTCAATGCTGTATCCCATATGTGCTAGTTCTGGCAGTGTTCGCCTGAAGTAATCAATTTCCATATGTTTGTCGATTCGCGGAGCAAAAGGATTTTTAATGTTTGAATTTCCACTAGGATCTCGCAACTTAATGGTCACAGGAAATTGTTTTCCTTCGCAGATTAATTTGAGCTTTTTCAAGAATATTTCAATGTTATCATGTTGTTTTTATTCTTCAATCTTCCTTCTGGGTTGATCTGAGGTCAAATCCTACAGTGTCTTCCGCAAAATTGATTCAATTGTTGTTATTTCTGTTTTTTGAGCAGGAATTTATAAATCTAACTCCTAAATCCAAATAGTGCAATGTTCAGATCTAATGACTTCTCTGTCCAGATCATCAATTGTAAAGCATCTGAACAGAATCTCAACACCGAAATCTGGTAATCGACCAGCGAACTGTACCTAGCTATTGCGCTAGCCACAATGCTCACAATAAAAGGAGCAAAGCATTATTTCACGGAATAGAGGAATATTCAATAATAAAATAGTAGTCGTACCGCTTTTTTGGCAGCGCGGGCACTCTGACTCCAGTTGACTAGCTGAATAGTAATAAAAATACGCTCCGAATTCTATTTTATTTTCAGGAAAGGATTGGCTTCAAATTTGTTGTCCATAAATAAATAATATTTTATTAAGAGCTGATATATAAAAGAATTTATCGATTGCGATAATTTTTAAGAATTTCTTAAAAATTCTCACATCAGCTCGAGTATTTCTGATAACTGAAAATGCAGTAGTGATGCTATTAGAATCATGAAATACAGTGAATTGAACAAAATTGAGTTTTAAGTGACATTTTTGATGAATGAATATAGAGATGAAGATCTGTTTTGTTTTGTAATTTAATTTTTCAAACAATAAAACATTGAATAAGTCAAGTGATTTAAAGACGGTATGCTCAGTGATGTATGATCCTCATAATTTCCACTTGTTTAACCTAAAATATTTATTCGAGTTTATGTATACTGTTCTTCTTCTTTTAAAATTATTATTTTCTCTTTTTATTGAATCTCACTCAATTACATAAAAATTTCAAATATAAGCTTAATGTTTTCTATTTTATTAAAGCAAAACAATAAATCATTAATTTTGCTTTCACCTTCTCATGGTAAGGGACTATTTACCGAATTTACTTCTTACAAATTCACTTAACATTTCAAAAGACTATTAATTAGTTCAACTATTTTTAATTGAGATGAGAACCTTATAATTATAACCACAGATCAAATGAAATCAACTACCTATGTATCGACTCCTCGTTTGTTCCCCTTTCACAAGCATTTTATGGAAATGGTACTTGCTTTTTCATGCAGGAGTGTCGCAAAGACATCATCTTCGAAAACGATTTTATCAACCAAAAAACGAAAAGTAAAAGCACCAGTTTCTACTCCAAGTACGCAGATAAGTTAAAGCAAAATAAAATGAGACTTACTTATCTGGTTGGATTCTCAGTAGTCTTTAGCCTCAATTTTCTATATGATTGTACTCATATTGGCATTCAGTTATTTTCCAATCAAAATTATATAACAAACTCCATTCATAAATATTCGATGTTGCTTATCTGCCAGCTCTGTAGGAAATATAAAAAGATAAAGTCGACTACAGAAAGGAAGAATCGCTTTAGTTGGGTAACTATTTTCTTTAACTCTAAAGAAAATATCCCAAAAAAGATATAACTGCGGCATCATTATCAGGAATGACCCCGGCTTTTGCTTAATTAGGTGATCAATAATTGACAATTAACGATTTCGTTAATTTTTGTCGACTTCACTCTGTTAAATATGCCGATTTGCCTCGAATTTTATGATAATACATATATATAATTACTAATGTAAATTAACATAGTAGATCTGTATTTCTTTCTTAATAAAATCAGACTTATTTGCTATATTGACAAAAAATATCCATTGGGAACTCTTTAATATAATATTATTCCCTTTCTAATATTATAATTATCGTTATAACAGAACAGCCTATCCTATGAAAGCCAATGAATTAGAATCCAATTCAATAATCAATAACTTTCACAATGAACAGCTTGATTTCACTCTTTGCTAAGTCACCAATCAACTGCATAATGCTGATCTAATCACCCATGTCAAAAAGTGCCTGAATAGTAAAGAAGATGTAGGTCCACTAAAAAAGCACTCCTTAAAAAAGGGAATATCGAATAAATAAAATAAGGAATCCAGCGAAACCATATCATCTAAAAATTTTAATTACTTAAATTTAAGTCGTTCTCTGCAAGAAAAATGTTCATTTATTAGCAAGCAAAAAGAAGAGATTAGTGTATTAAAAAAACTTGTCTCTGATATCAAAGATAATAAATAGCGTTAGATCAGTGACAAGAACAGACAGTTTGATTTGTAGGCTAATCGATTGAGACAGCAAGAAAAAGAGTACATCTAAAATTTAAGAGAAATTTAACAGTTGAAATCAACTCTCAAAGAAATAATAAGGAAATACGAGTTAATTTCTATTTAAAAAAATAATACTAGCCAAAGATATAATGATCTTCTAAAATAGAATTAATAACTGACAGTGGTTATAAGCAACCTAAAAGTATAATTGGAATTGGCGATTAATGAATCGAAAAAAATAAATTTATAAGAAGAAAATAGTCAGATGATAGAATAGATACGCAATTTATAATTACAGAAGGAAGCTATTGAAAATCGGTGCTCTAATTTTTAGAAAAAGATAAACGAGTACATTTTGAAATATAATTAATTGCAAGAAAGCAGCAATCAATGCCAGATTAAATATTATAAACTTCAAAAAGATTGTGATAATCTCAGAGTTGATAAAGATTAAATATAGCAGAAATTCCACAATATTAGCAAACAGCTGCAGGCTGAAAGAGAGATTAATCAATAGGAAGTCGGAAAACTAAAAGCAAAATTTAAAAAATATTAAGAAAAAATATAACAACAAACTAATTAAAACATGTCATTAAAAGAAGCAGAGAGGAGACGATACTGTGAAAATCAAGAATTGGAATAACTAAGTGATGGTATCTTGAAATTAAAAGAGGAAAATGGTAAACTGCGGGGAGAAGGGAAGATTGAGACTAATAAATGGGAAAAATACATAAAAAAATTAACAAAAGAGTTTAGCCAATCAAAATAATAACTTCAACAGCAATATTTGCGTCAATAAAACACTTATACAGCACTTTTAGAAACAAAATAAAAGTAATTCTAGGCTTTAAGATAGAAGCTTGGCAAATATTTATAAAAATAAAGGGAACTATAACAACATATTACATTATGCAATAATTAACTGGATTAATTTAAATAAAAATGGAAATTGCTTGAGCAATAAACTAGCAAGCATCGAAATATTGAGGAGAAGTGCCATTAGCTCATAGACTAAAATTAAAGAATCACCGCCTATTATAGCAAACTTCTCAGCTAAAAAGATTAAATTATTTAAAAATTAACCAAAAATATTCAATAATTTAAAGATCAGTCGTCTCACCAATTAGATTCTTTGGATAAGGAGATGAAGGAGAGTCAATTTTTCAGTTAATAGAATAAAATTCTTCACTCTGAAAATCGTTCGTTAACTGAAATGTTAGCTAAATTTCAAAATGGATATGAATAATCAATGAAAAAGAAGTAATAAATAAAAGAAGCAAATAGTATCTAAAATATAAAATTATCTCAACAACTTATTGACTCTGTAGAAAGATAATCAAATTTAAAACATTAAATCGAGGGACTATATGAACAAATGCAACGATTGCGAGATCAAGAAGGTAAATAAAAGAGATATTACCAATAAAAATATTAGAACCAGCTGCAATAATACAACAGCCTGTCAAAATATTTAAGTTAAGTTAATTTATAAAATTATAACCTTCTCAAGAATAATACCACAAGTGTTCTTGAAATCAAGAACATTAAAGTTGAGCTGGCCTCCACTCAAGCCAATTTTAATGCTCTCCAACAACAAAAATTTTAAGAAACAAGTAATAATAAACAAGTATTATAGTATAAAAGCAAAATTAATTAGCTATGCTCTTAAATTTAAACTTTGCTATTAAAACTCAAATAAAAAGAAAATCAAATTGCCAAGATGAACAACGAAATTACTGATCTACATCAACTGAACCATAATTTAGGAATGAGATGCGAACAACTTATTTAAGATCATAATCATCTTTCTGGTGACTCATCTCTTATTGAATCTCAATTAAAACATCAAATCAATCAACATTTAAAGTAAATTGCTAAGTTCAAATAATCTGAAGAAAAATATTGCAAGATAATTAAAGAAAAAGATTTTGTCATCAGCAAAATAAAAAGCTAGGCATCGGTCCAAATAAAACAAGTTCATGAAATGACTGTAAATTTGTAAAGAATTTAAGATAAATATCGAACTTTATCAGATCAATATGGAATTTAATCGTCTCAATGGCAAATACAAAAATAGCAATTTCGTAAACAATGGGTTTAATATCATCAATTCAACCAAAGTGAGAAAAAAGATGTTAATAACATTCGAATGAGCGTTAGCTCATACTTGGATACGAGTCAAGTGGCAGTTGATATACTTCGGCAATAAAATTTAGAACTGCAACGTATATTCGATTGCTAAATTTAACGAAGGAATGACATTATACGCGAACTAATTAAATAGAAGAAAACACTATATTAGCAGCTCACTGATTATCGATCAAATAGCTGATTTTTGTAATGTTTTTATGATGATCATAAGTAATAGCTTTTGAGTTAATATTCGATATATCTTGATCGTTAAAGCAATATAGTAGCTTTATAACTATAAAGATTATATTTGTAGAAATATATGGATCCTGACTGGAAAGGAGACTAGCATCAAGAAAGATAGTAAGTCAAATATAACATGGAGAAATGGCAAATACATATTTTTAACATCAATCCTGACTACAATTATCTTTTGATTACTAACTCATTGCGACTCGTAAAACAAGAACCCCGCTATTATACAACTTAATGCGATATGTGTCAACATCATATTCATAATATTACATTTTAATTATCCTCAGGTTCTCTCTCTAAAGAAGTAATCTAAAGGGAGTTTTAAAATCTGAAATATTGCATTTTAGTTATCAATAAAAAGACAGAAAAATACTGCAAAATGCTTGGAATCACTGATTAAAAGGACTACTTGAAAGGAAATTTAGGCTTTTCAAGTATAAAACCTCAGTCGTAAATTTTTATCAGACTTATTGATAGTCCAAGTCCTTTAATCGCATCTGTACAGTGTGTGAAAGATGATTGCAATAATAAAAATGGAGATTGCCTCCAATAAATTGATCAGTCATAAGTTTAAACAGTTGCCTCATCAATATCTATTCTGGAATAATTTACTCTTTACGTCACTAAAATGCAATGTGAGGTTGTAAATTTATATAGAAGCAACATGTTCTATGAATATATTTGGCAATCAGAATAAATCGAGTTTGTCATGGAAAAGGTCAAAAAAGTGTTTGGATAATTCAAGTCGATTGTACAAAAAAGGAGATATCTTCAATTTGTATTCTCGAGAAATAAAATGAATTTCGAATTCAAGAAAAAATGGGATAATACACATAAGGAAATTATGTTTAGAAAATATAAAATTGTCGAAGGAAAAATACTGAATTATTATCTTTTGAGTAAATAAAAACTGTTGCAAAATGAAGAATAAACAAGCAAACTTTTTCTACTTCCAAGTTGCCAAAAGATCGTGGACTTGGCTATACTGCAACCTTGGGTGATAATAGCAGCAGAGCATTTTGTTATCTTTTTGCATAATTACCGCCCTATGTAATTTTTCAAACACGAAAGTAACATTCTTCCAACCAAAATATTTAAACTCCCAAATAAACGCAATAGTATTGTGATAATCAACAAAAAAGGGAGTTTCTTTTTGTATCTACTGACTGAAACAGCAGTCATACTATAGGCCGTCTATCATATTCCCTTTCTTATGCCTTACACCATGGCGGAAGTCAACTCCATGATTGCTGTTGCTGGCTTAGATCTTTAGAAATAAGGCTTATACGTAAAATAAAACTATTCTTCGAAGCGAAAGATTTATCTAATGAACAAATTCATCAATAAATAAACAAAGAATACAAACAAATCTCTCAGCTATAAATCAAGTTTCCAAATAATGGAAGTTGCAGTTGATAAAATATCTCTTCCCATCACTCATATTCAATCCCTAAGTTAATCAGACCTTGTTCTTTGCTGTTGGCTAAATCGAGTCTTTGTAGTTACAATAAATGGTTAAAAAATTGTGGAAGTTTAACTTAAGACTACAATTTAAAAAATAATCTAGGTTCCTTTTTTGTTTAATCTTTATAATTTTATTTTGAGAACAGAGGAAGGGGAATTGATTAGAATGGGTATTTAATCTTACGGAACTGGGTTAGGTGCTGAACTGAATCGACTTAATATTGGCAATGCAAAAGGATATGGATTGGCAGTTGATGGAAATAGCCGGTTTGAGTTGTATATTTGCCAATAGAAATATATCAATAAAGCTAGTTTTCTTAATTAAAATGCAAAGCCCGTTCTTACTGAATCTGAAGGTAAAATCTTAACTTTAGCCTGCGATAAATATGGTATTGCGTATCTTTTAGACAATTAGCATGCTATTGAGGTTAAGTATCTTTAGATATGATTAAATATTTTTGTGATATACATTAAACATAAATTATACCTATGAAGTATTGCTGAATAGTTTGGTTTTATTCGACAAAAATGGCAAAATCAATATCAGAATGTAAAAAGGCATAATAATTTATCAAAATTTATATCCATAATTGTTTTCAAATATTTTTTTTCCAATAACTATTGGGAATATTATTTTTTGAAAAGTGTTGAATCTAGAACAAATTTCAATGACTGTCAAGTTTAAATGATCTCATTTATTTATTTTCAACTTGCCAATATAAAACATGATAATAATTGTTTTTCAAGTTAATGTATAGTTCCAGCTCAAAGAATCTCTCCCAAAATCTCGTGCCACCACTATCAAACAGATTATTTAACTCGCAAAGGAGTGATACTAGCTCTGTAACCTAAAAAAAGGTTATTTCTTAAAAAGTAGTGACATAGAGATCGGCAATCAATCATAATAATAACAATAGGGTTTCAAAAAAATAATCCCCTAATTCTTAGAAGAACTATAATATTAATGATGCTAAAGTAAATAAACTTTAGGGCGTCACAAAGAATACCTACAAAAATAAAATTAGATAAAACAAAGAGAAGTTAATGATGATTAAAGAGAAGTATTCCAAGATATTGACAACTTCCAAATCAACAACTTTGTCAAGCGAAAGCGAACTTCCTCACAGGTAGAAAGCGGCCTGTAAAGATAATAAAAAGGTTAAATTTCCTCAGTCAGTACTCCAAGATAAATAGCAATAAGTTGTATAGAAGAAAGTTACTGTAATAACTGAAAATAACTCAAATATAAACCAAAATGACTTCATAATATTTAAGGACGACTTATGCGAGTAGAAATTCAAAATTATAAGGTACATCAATGAAGGAATCTCTGGAAAAGTTTATCTTGCTCAGTATTGCTGTTTTAATTTAGAAATGTTAGTAATAAGTGTATTTTATGCATAAAGATTATCCCAAGAATTCGAATAGATAAAAGCCAAGAGCATCAAATGTTTCGATAAATTAAAATTCAAAGCTTCTTGAATCATCCAAACATTGTAAAACTCTATCATTTTTTTATTGACAATTAAAACATTTATCTAATGCTTGAACCATGCTTGGGAAATGACCTATATAAAAAGATAAAAGTGGCCAAAAATGGTTTTAAGGAAAAGTAGGTGAAGGAAATTATCAAACAAATATGCCAAGCAGCTGAGTATATGCACAAAAATGATGTGATTCATCGAGATTTAAAACCTTAGAATATACTCATTCACGAGGTATTTATTTGTCAATTAAGAATGTGGTCAAGATATGCGATTTCGGATGGGCGATTCATTCGCCCCTTCTACGCGACACTCTCTGCGGAACCCCTCTCTACTCCTCCCCAGAAATGATAAAAAAGTAGTTATACGACAGTAAAATCGATATATGGAGCATTGGAGTTTTAACCTATGAGTTAATATATGGAACCATTCCTTTTTAAATTCGCCAATTATAGGATCTGGACAAAATTGTATCTCTATTATGATTTAGATCTAACAGTAAATATACTTTTCAAACAATGATGAAGTCTCAAAATAAGCTAAAGAGTTTATTACTGCCTGCACTAATAAAAATCCTACTCTTCGCTTGAATATTCGTCAGGCCATAGAGCACGATTTCCTAAAAAATATCGATAAGAATAGATTGTCCTTGGTGTGAAAATTTTATATGATGATTTATTAGCATATATTTATGTTATTTATCAATAGTTTTAAAGCTTATTGAGGATAATATCTTCCTCATCCAGGGGATCATATTGATATTTCCAGTTGCTTTGATCAGGTATCATATGGGGATATTTGTATTTGATTATTACATACTCGATATTGGCCCAGATCATGTTGCATTACTTCTTTCTCTTTTGGTCTTCCCGCGGAGGTTTACATAAGAAATGTTCATGCCAATCTGGATGTTTTTACTTTATCCATTCAATAACTGGCATAGTCTTTTATTGACCATTAACTGTGGTTTTTATCTACTTATCAAATATGTTTTATTCAGTAAAGCATAAATCGGAACTTCTGGTTCCATTTTAATCAAAAATCCGACCAGAAAAGCATTACATTACATGCGCACCTCCTAATAAAGCATGACCATCTATATGACCGCCAGTTTTAAAACACTTCATTCCACAGCCAGGGCAACGCGCTTGGCATCCAATCACAATTGGTTATACTTTTTCTTTGATAAAGGTATCAAGTTAATTTTTCAGTTTAATCAAATGCTCTTCCAGCTGTAAATCAGCATAACCTTTATAGAATTACAACTGGTTGCGATCATTCTTAATATCTTGGATACACCCGCACATGCATATCAATATCTAATCTAATCTCTGTTAAATCTCATCATTTTTAAAAGGGGCAAGATCAATGCCAAATGCCTTTTCATAATATTAAACATTTTTGTTCTTTTGATCTCCAGGTTGAATAGTACTTCCCATTTTGAAACTAATTATCGACTGGATTTAATCAACCATCTTTGTTTCGATGTACTTAGTGATTCGATGAGAAATTGTATTTTTAGCATTTTTTAGCTTTTATTACAAATCACGATAATCAGGTTGTTCGAATAATATTTCCTTTAAGAACCGATTTGTATTTTTAATAATTTTGAAACAATTAAACCATCGCTGTTTGCTGCGAGTTTGGGAAGTTTTAAAAGAATCTTTCATAGCTATCATGAGAATGTCCTTGGGGTTTAAAAATGAACAGATTTCCTACAGTTACTGTTGAATGATCTGCTGAGAGTATTCGAAGAAGCGACTGAGTTAGCGGTTTAATATTTTTTTGATCCAAGATTTGGCTGTTTAGTTGGTATTTCCGCGTATCTTTAAACTTTATTTTACTTCTTCAGTCAACTATAAAATTGCTTGTTGTCTTTAGTTAAATTTCTTTTCAAGGTTGAACTTCGCCATTTCGTAATAAGTCTTTTCAAATTTGACTGGAAATGTAGAAATAAATCTTGCCAAAATGACCCCTCGATGTTTGAGTTAAAATGTTGGCAGTTTATTCTTTTTGGTGCAGTTTTAGAGTTATTGTATCAAAATATCATAGTCTTGATTGATCTGCTGCATGATTTTGCCCATCAATGGCTCAATGGCTTCGATGTTGGCATTGAACTAGAATTTAATCAAAGCATTCACACTTTTTTAGCACTAATTTAGGAAATTGCATAATAAACATATTATTTATTGAAATTACTTTTTTTCCTCAGCGAATTTATTCGCCCCTGCGTGAAACACATGTAGCAATTCTTTGGAACGCCGAGCTTTATAGAGTTGCACTCGGTTATACTAAATCTGCAGTGCCTCCAAGTTAATATATTGAATTTTTGATTCAACATAAAAATTTCTTAAAAATAGCTCGACTATCTTTGTTATGTGATGAGAAAGCTAATTTCTGCCAGCATCGACTCTTTTCTTTTCCAGCGAAAGCATTTATTCATTCAATGTGCGCCCAAGGTTGGCTGTTTGCCGTTATAAGTCTTATAGAATCTAATTATCTTTCTTGCCCATCGCATAGAAAGTTGCCAAGGTTTCTCTAATGCTTTTTTTATAGCTATTATTTTCCTACATGAATCGGATATCCAACAATCTCTTTTTGAATTTTCCCATAAACTCTCTATATCTAATGGTGCAAAATTCATCAATTTAGAAATCAAAATTTTTAACAATTTAATTTTCTTTTACTTTTTGTTCGCAAATCCTATGGAACTATTCAATCATGTCTTGTTTTGATCTTAAATAGTGATTTTTTAGCTATTCCTCAATTTATATCTGTTTTTATAACTCACGATTTAGATATAATGAGACAATCTCTTATTGCTTACTAATCAGTAATTTTCGTTTACTCTTCTTTAGTTTTTACAAAATCTCCTTAATGTATTCAGTAGTTTTAATCTAGTATATCGATTTAAAATTGAAGATATTTTCACCACAGTTTTGGATAGATTACCATCTGCGCTTGGAGTTTGCGTAAAATTGAATTAAACTACTATTCTTAGGATTTTTCAGCATGCCTATTATGCGCCCTCTCAGAGATAAAATGCTCTTTCCGAAAGAATTGTTGGCCTCTTACAGACAAAATAGTCCCTCATTCAACATATTAAAGGCGCTCTGCAAAGGAAAAATATCCTGATCAGTAAAGTTTATGTATTTGGAATATTGTATCTTTGAATTTTAGTTCAGTGACTTAATGATTTGAGACAGCATTTGCTGTTGTCTTGTTCCTCCGTATTATATTTGGTCTCGAATGGTAAAAATGACTCTATTGGCTTGATATGGAACGTTTTGTTCAGTCGAATTTAACTCATGAATAGCATAGACACACACTCCTAAAAGATCACGCAAAACAGTATCAACTTAGCCTTTGTTATTGATGATAACGAGATCAGATATTAGCATGACAAAGCAGGCAATTTGAACATCGAAAGTATGGTTTCTCGCAGCAACAGACAGCAATCCCTAAGTATCAATAACAATTATAACTTTTTACTCACACTCTACAATTGTGAAATAAACTCCTTTTGTGCATCGACCTACTGAAGTGGCAAAGTTGCATCTAAAGATATAGTTCAAAATAGTGCTTTTGGCTGAAGATTGAGCCCCTACAACTGAAACTACAAAGATATCTTTATTATTATATTTTGTTTCAAATAGTTCCTCGATAAATTATTATAAAAAAGGATTGCCAAATTATAGTGTTTTGCCTTCAATAAGATTAATAGGGGTGATACTCTAATAAGACTCTTTGTAATATCTCTTGATAAGCTAGCGTTATTTATTTCCATACTTTGATGGATCCTTTTGCATAGCTGCAATCGTTTATGAAAAAATTGTATCAATTGATATATCATAAGTTTATAGTCTCAGTTCTGCATCTTTAATAATGAATTTTAATTTTTACTTTTACTCTTTCCCTATCTTTTAATTTCTATTAATACTGTCATATTGAGCATTTTTAGCAATAATAAATTTAATGAATTCTTCAGTTTCTTTACCCCTCCAGGCAGATAGAGAGTCTGATAAAATATGCATCATCTGAAACTTGTTCTACAGCAATGCCAAAGTGGATGAAATCAGTCGACTAAATTTTTTAGGAGGACCAGAATTAAGTTTCTAAAGACTAGT
>Ga0302280_1002689_pt1 | contig 13376 bp, 15 predicted proteins | sample III_Fen_E1_1_FD_198771 | JGI IMG/M metagenome (GOLD analysis project Ga0302280, IMG submission 198771) | Peat permafrost microbial communities from Stordalen Mire near Abisko, Sweden - III_Fen_E1_1 | ecosystem: Environmental > Terrestrial > Soil > Wetlands > Permafrost | place: Sweden: Abisko...
GACAGTGATTTGACTTACAGTACTTTGCCCTTCAAGGCATAGGTAAAGCTGTTGAAGCTAATTTACTGGGCGTAATTCAAGGAACTAGGATTTTCTCGCAAAATCTGAAACCTTATAAGAGCGGTTACCTATACAGAAAGAAAGTCAATTAATAATACTTTGTTGGAAAAGTTCAAAGTCTAAATAAATGTAATTTAAAGATATACAATCTACTTATATACATGCCTAGCTCTAAAACAACAAGCGCTACTAAAAAACCTCAGAAACGAGGTAGACAGAAAGAAGTTGTATACGATATCCTGGTTGAATGCGCAGCTCTGATGAAAGATGAATTCTGGAAACAGTTTTATGAGGATTTAGCAGTAGGAAAATCCACAAAAGGAATTTACATCACCAATGGTGTCATTCAAACATCTAATAAAAGAAATGGTTTCGTTTATAGTATAACAGATAAAGCTCCACAAGTTATAGTAGCTGAACTGCATCATTTACTTACTACACATACGAGCATATGTTCCAGGAAAGATATGAATAAGAAAAGACAGTTTGTTAAGGAGATAGAAGAGGAACTACAAGAATATGATGAGGCAAAATGGACTAGCATCAAGCGGAAAAATATTCGCAATATGTTATTAGTAGATTACGCTATCCATCTTAACAAAATCCATTCTCTTTCCTGGCCTGCTACTATGTCGGCATATCAGACTATAATAAATGCTTTTGAAAGTAAGACCCACTCATCAAAGGATGTTATCTATAGTAATGGAAAAGTAAGAGATATAGTCGATATAGAACTATCAGAAGATGAAGATTCTATAATTAATACTCGCCAAGAGCAAGTAAGTGAATATGTATCAGAAGAGCCTGAAGGAAAGATGATAATGTTACAAAATCTATTCGACCCTTATATATCTGCTTGGATAAAAACGATCAAATCTTAATATTGTATTCTGATTATAATAAATAATTTTAACTTACCAAGTTAAAATCAAGTCTCAAAAATGTCTAAGCCTACTCCGCTAGAACATTTAAAAGCTTTACAGTTAGAAAGAAAAGAATCTCAATTGAAAGATGATTATGCAGCTATAGAATATATCAGGTTCATTATAATACAACGTATAAAAGAAATGAAATTACACGAAACTATTCCTAATGTTCTGACATTTTACGAAGTTACTAAATTTCCCTGGAGACAGAATATGAGTTGTTATAGTAATATATCTCCGTCATCATATGCAATTCAGAATATACAAAATAAATTAAAAGAATGTGCTTATAATGTATCTGATTTAAATTGGGGCGTAACGAGTGGAGGACGTTACTTTTTCAGCTTTAATATGATCCTGTAATAATGTTTATTCTAATTTTACGAGATAAACAACGACCATAAAATCTCAACTATAATATCTCTTTCTATATATCAGTATAAAAATTATAACTACAATCAAACTTATCAAGCCGACAAACCACCACACAAAATTGCTCTTTGCAGAATTATTTATAGTCCTAGCTATACTGATAGATGTTCCGCCAAAGGTAGGAAATTTTGTATAGCCTATCTGATACGCAAAGAATGTTTCTGGAACAGGAACTAAATCCCGATTTATTACAGGAGTTAAAGACCCCTGTAATTTTCCATCTTTTATCATTTTCGTCACTTTTGCAGGGTAAAAAGTAAGGGGATCTACCCCGTTAAAATCCCTCTCATTTATAGTCTCTTGATTGAGAAGGTAAACTTTCGAGTATATCTTGGGCGCTGTTGTTATTCCAGGAATCATAGGCCAAACACACATATGATTAGATTCTAGTTCCAAGTCTTTATTTCCCTGTACTATTCTGAAGTAACCGTGTTCTCCGTAATCTACACCCCAAGAATTTGCACAGATCCAGTATGGAGTGTCTTTTTCCGTCCCCCATCCGATAAGTTTTACAGCATGTCCACCTAGAGATTTTTGTCCACTTTTCGGAATATATATCGAGTTACCGTCATAGCTATGTAAAAAATCAGGAAAAATATTAAATGCCACTGATATAGGACCCCATTTTAATACTTCTAATTTAATATTTTTAATCAGCTCATCTCCGGATCCATTAACTTGATAAAAATTATATATTGGCCATGCTCTCTGAGGAATTTTAGGATCTACACACAAATTTTGATCTGGTCCTTCTATAATTGTGCACAAAGGCAATTGACCGGTCTTTTTCAAACTTTGTTGAAGTAAGGAGATAGAAACACAATTATCCTCTACCGCTCCCCATCTAAATAAATATACGCTAATATCGAATAGTGTATCTCCTCTACATCCTTGAGAAGATCGATGACTTATTTCTGCCTGTTGTAATTGTTGTAGATTGTTTAAAATTTTTTGATAATCCTCGGAATTTTTTGTCTCTATATAACACATGACAGGTTCTAAAGGATTAAAATAAGGCTTGACTTGCAATAATGTTTGAAGGGCAAATCTATCACTTAAACAAGAAACTGTTGAAAACGAATAACACGCAGAACATAATCCTTGATCATAAATACCTGTTAAATATTTACCCCAATTCCCCCCATAAATAGGAGTGAGAAATTTTTCCCATCTCCCATCACCTTGTCCGGAACTTGTACTAGATGAACGGGGATCAAAAGACTCTGGAATTGAGAAATTTTTCGTATCTATCTCTGGGGTTTCAACGGTTACATTTTCTTCCTTACCTGATGGAAGCATAGATTTTAATAATGTTCCAAATGGTCTCGAAGTATCACTCATTTTAATATTTATATTGAAAATAATTTACAATTGACAAGTCGTATATCTTTTTAATATGAAAGATATATGTTTTAAAATAGAGGGTTATGAGTAGGATGTAAAAATTCCATTAAATCAAATGTCGTCAGACGATTAAATATAGGGAAATAAGATTCTTCACATCGTGATATTAGATCAAGGTATAATTCTTCTATATCATTTTCTCTAGATATATCATCCTTGATTTTTTCTGTGATAGGATCGGGTATGTGACTGATTTTATTCAGGCTTAGTATTCGAATTAAATATTCTGCCTGTTGTACTGGATCCGATAGCTTGTTGTATATATCCTCCTGTTTATAGGTTAATGGTGGAAGAGTAATTTTTCCAGTTTGAGTTATCTGGGATATATCTTTAGTTGTTTGGCTAATACTTGTCGTAGGTTGGATAATATTTGACATATTTATGGTCAAATATCAAACGTTTAAGTCGGTATACATATTATTTAATTGATTTAATTGTTATTTAAAGACAAGAGATTTTAACCTAAATAATGTCTGCTGCATCAGGAGCAATTCTTGGAATATTATCTGTATCGGATATAAATAAATTACCAGAGTTAATTCCTCTGGACAAAGCATATGGTAACGCTTTTGAGGATGAAAATAGGACTTTTATTCTTGATACTGCAGGTCCGGATTGTATAACTTCTTTAGCTATCAAATTTTATGACGGGCATTTACTTCCATCACAACTAGTTTGGATATCATATTGGAATATGCAAATTCCGGTATCTATATTGTTATCTGCACGTGTTATTAACGGGGTTACAGTTCATTTTGCTATGTTGAATGAACTTGCTGATGCTTTTTGGCCTACCTGTTCAATTTTTGCTAAAGAAACTTTTACAGCTATAAATGGTAGCGTTGTGTTTGCTAAGATAGAACGATGTTTTGCTATTGGTCGATATTTTAATAGGAAGTCTCATAATAGTGAATTATTCGACCGTCCTCCAGGAATATATACTACAGATATAACAGGAACTAAATATCCACCAGTTTTATTCCATATTAGCAATATTAGCAATGGAGATGATAAAGTCGTCTCACCTCCTATTGTTACTGATTTGACTTGGGACAAGGGTACTGTATTCGATCTTATTGTTAACGGTCTTCCTATGATCAAAATAAAGGATAAACTCGCTGAAGGGGTTTTATGTGCTATGAATGGTGATAAGCCTATTTTCCATCTTGGACCAAGAGCATTTGAAAGATTGAATGGTTGGAACCTTCGAATTGCCCCGAGTTTATAAGAATAAAGTACTAATTATATTACAGGTAAATCTATCAAGATATGTTGATAGATAATATTAACAACTATATACATCAACTAGAAGTAAATCTAAATGCAAAATCACAAAAACCTTGATATGTCGGAGCAGTTATATTCATCTTTTGACAGTAAGGGATGATGTTATCCTTGTACAATAATGACAACATTTCCCAATTCTCCTCCTGGAAATGATTCTGGTGAGGTCGATGATAAGAGTTGAAGAATGCTCGAGAAGGGGTCAAAGAATGGAACGAGTCCTTCTTGGACTCTTGGAGCTGGTCGTTTTTGGTATGTTGACAGATCGATGTCGATGATGTCATTATCGATTTGTGTAGATCTGCCTTCCATATGGTTGTATTGTCTGGAATTGGAAGGAGAGGTATACCTAGACTGGGAAAATCCATTGTATTTATTATAGGTTTTCTCATCGTCGGCTGAATTATCAGTTGGGAACGTCGTTGAAGAGGTCTTGTCGAAAAGGGAATGTTTTGTTTTTCTGATTGGCGCTGTATTGGTCGACGAGATATTGTCGTCCAATCCAAAGATGGATCTATCGGTTTGTTTGACGTCATTTACTTTTTTTTAGAATGAGTAGTTGGTCTAATCGCCGATTGAACGAAACTTAGATCTTGATTGGCTGCAGATGTATCTTTAAGCTGTGATTCTTGATCATCTTCGTCTTGTTCATTATTTTTATTTGATTTAAGGGAACTTGATTGGGTTGGAGTTTTAGTACTGAATGTGACGGATTTACGGGCAGGTGTTGTAGAGGATTGTTGAGACTCAAGCTCTTCTTCCTCCTCTTCAAGTTCCTGTAATTCTTCCCCTAGTTCCTGGTCTAAATCTTGATCTTCTGTTGGTAATTCTTCGACGACTGCATGATTTCTAGATCTTGAGTCGTAGGTTCTAGTATGTTGGTGAGGTTGTCTAGTTGTCGGTTGCTCAGAACTGGGAGATCTTCTTCTGCGCAACTCTGTAGTAGGGGGAGGCTGTCCCCTAGGAATAGGATGAGGTAATAATGATAGAGCATGCGGGGTAGATGTACGCGCAAGTTGTCCACCCATTTTATCCATGAGAGAATATAGGTTATTAAGGTGTTTATTGTTTGCTTCAGCTTGTTTCTCAATCTCTGCCTTGAGATCTCTTATTTCACTCTTTAGACCTTTGATCTGCCCATTAAAGTAAAAGGTGATACCTCCAAGAAGGATTACCTCTGAAACTATATGTGCAATCTGTTTTGTTTCCATTTCTTTATTTGAAGATCAACTTGCGTATTTAAATTGTTATTGACATGAAAATAAGTAAAGTCTATAATTATTACAAACACTATAATTTGCCTTGTAAATATTAAATTGCTGTAGTTATCTGATAGAAAATGAATTTTTTATATACTAGATTGATATTATCAATACAATATTAATGATGTTTAAATTCGGCGCCTCAACGGGTCAGCAACTCTTACGTATCAGAGCTATTGCTCACATAGATAAATCAAACAGGCAATTTGTTGCAAAATATGAAAAATTGCACCAAGAAGCACGCTTCTCTCCAGATCCTATGAAAATTTGCTCTGTGATGTCAGAACATCTATCTGTAGTTAAAACTTCTCCGATATCACATAAACATAAACTATTTGAGTATGGTCGTATGGTATATTTAGAAGACAAAATTAAGAAGAATTTAATAGAATATGAAGACAAAATTAAGAAGAATTTAATAGAAGATAAAATCAAAGAAGTAGAGCGATCCTGTAAACAAGAACAAAAGAACTGTATGGAAAAAATGGAACTAGAAACAAGCCAGACCGATAGTGATTTAGTAACTACAGGAGCAGAAGCTCTTGAAGAATATCATAATGACCATCAAAGAGAATATAGGATTGGTAATACGGTAAATATGTTCTATTCTATATCACTAGCGTCAGCTTGGACTACAATGATAGGACTTGGATCGTATGCAATATACGGATTATCTGGAGGTTGGTGACAAAAATGAATTTATTTCAAACGATCATAGATAGTATCATTTATCAGGATGAGTGACCAATTTTTCATTGTATACGGTAAGGACGTAGTTAAGGTAGAAAGACAGATTACTGAATCTTTCCCTATTTTTATCCAAAGAGTAGAATTTTTAATTTATGCCTTGGACCAAGGGCATTCTATTAACGCGGCTCAAACTTTGAGTTATGCTTATCAGAATAAGGTACTATACAACGCTAAGTATCCGGCAGATTTCGATGATAAATGTACAAAGATTATTGAAGTGATGAATAAAGACCCATAGATAATTTGAAATACAAAAGATTTGTAACCATATTGGTTACAAGTCTAAAAAATAATTTAATATATTCTTAAATATACAGCTCATTCTGTTTGCTACAATAACTACGTATACATAATAGTTTTCTTTCGGTTATATCGATATGATTTTTTGCATAGGTTCTAACAGTCTCCATTCGTGTCGAAATTCATTATACGATATTAATATATCATCCTGTTGCTTGCTACAATAACTACATATACATAATAGTTTTCTTCTGGGTCTAAACAGTCTGCATTCGTATAGAAATTCAAGATAGGATATTAATATATCACACAAGTAGTTGAGAAGTTTTTGATTCAATTTGGTCTTCAAACTCGAACGAGAATTACAAAGTAGCATTTAACTGTGGTTCTATTCTTGAAATTCTTAAATCATTTTAGCCCCCACCAAGAACTGCTAGTACTCAATGCACTTTTTATAGGGTGACAATATTCCATAACTTCTACAGGCAACATTTTACCTAGAGCTGTGCGAGTTTTGTTACCAACGGTTGAAAATCCCTGTAAAGAGATGATTTCCGGGAAATAAAAGAATAGACGATATTCAAGTGCGTCAAATGTAATATCATCAATACTATTATGCAGTCTTTTAAGCTGGGCTAAAATATCATTATAGAATAACTCCATATGTTGAGGGATTTTATTCTTATCTGTTATATTAACCGGTAAGATAGTTATCATATTAAGATAAAATTCTATTTTATAGACAGCTTCCTTTCCTGCTTCTAAAGAAGCTGTGAAAGATGAACTACCTCCTGATAGGAGTGCCTGTAAATTGGTCTCTATGAAATATTGACAATTAATGATTGGTTGAGAGATAAGATTTCCAAGAGAAGAATCTCCTGATATAAAACCGTGGGTGCTCATTTGATATATTTATAGGGTGTTTAAATAACAATTATTTTTATTCCAAATATAACATAGAACAATGATTAACAAACTGATGTTCTATATAATGTGTCCAAAATAAAAAAAAGTTTTAGCAGAGATTTAAAAACTCTTATTTAGGGCATTTTTCGCTCAAACATTATAAAAATTCGGATATGCTACATATTTAAGACGAATAAACTATTTGAAAACTTCTGCTCATTTTCTGAATTTTTCTACCAAGAGCATCTGAGAGCAAAAGACAATTTTATTCTTATAGTTGCGCGTTTTCAATGTTTATTAACAGTTCTACTAATGTTGCTCTTATAATACTATGATCGAGATTGTTTACATATCTATACAAATCACCCATCTTTTTCTTCATTAAAAATTTTTTAACTCCATGTAAGAACATAGTATTTAACCTGAGAGGATTCTTCTCAGATTTTTTAACAAGCTTATTTCCATCTTGTTCATGATAAATAAAACTATCATCTTCTTGTTTATACTTATATATCAATCTTTCATTTATTAAAAGGAACTTCTCTACTAAAAAATTCACTATTCCTTTTACATTCGAGAATAAGTCTATTTCTTCATCTGTTAATTTATCTAGTTCATCTTGTATTCTTTTATCTGTAAAATATACATTTACATCTTTTGGTTTTATCCGATCAAGCAGAGCAAATCCTTTATTCATATCATCTGGTGTTTTATTAGTTTTCATACTCTGATTAGATATAAATGTATTTTCGCTGAGCTTCTTCCTAAATTTTATATTATGGGTAGGAAGTTCTTTTATCTCCTGCAATTTACTTTTATATTTATTAATACAATTAATCTTGGTAGTATTATCATCATCGTATAAGTCTTGTGCTTCTTCAATCTTGTTACGACACTCTCTAGTAGCAGTCTTTTCTAAAGGGTCCTTGGAGGCTTCTATAATTAATCTAGCCTTATCATCAGTTCTTATTATATTTTCATCATCCTTATACATGAAAACGTCTCCTGAATTGTTATCAGTTAAATAATACCTATTAGTCTCATTAAGAATTTCAGAGACTAACTGTGCACTTCCTTCCTGTCCTTTAAGAAAATGATTTGATGTATACCTTCTATCTATTTCATCTGAAAGAGATTCGAGAACACGAGTTATAGGTTGAAGGTTCTGTTGATAAAATTGTTGCTTCATATTAAAGGTAAGATTATTAATAATTTTAGGTTTATTTGCCTCTATCTCTAACTTATCTATCTGTTGTTCTCTTAATGCAAGCTTTTGTTCAAGTAGGAGATATTTTGTTTTTATATCATCCTGATCTCTTTGTTCTGAGATAATTTTAAATTTACAAGTCTTAGTATGTTTAGATAAATCATATTTTAAATTAGTTGTATATTCACAATAATCACAGTCATATTTTTTTACATTTGGAACTGGCTCTGTTCTTAGAGCTAAACAATATTTAGCAGTAACTTGATGTTTTTTAAGTGCTGGCTGAGACGAAAAAAGTTTTTTACAATAAACACACTCGATACTCATTTATAAATATTAATCTTAATAATTAAATCTTTAAATAGCCTTAGCAGAAAAAAACTTTATAAATCAGAAAAATAGCAGAAGTTTAAAATACTTATTATTCTTTATATATAATCTATTCAGATTTTTTACCACACCTGGATAGATTATGCCCTAAATAAGAGTTTTTAAATCTCTGCTAAAACTTTTTTATTTTTAAAGTTATAATAATGGATAGTCGTCAAATAAATTGATATTATTCGAAACTTATACAACTATCAGTAACCGCCCTACTCACTTTCTCCTATAGTTTTAACAACAATTAACACTTACCAAACAAGTTCGTCCCAAGTTTATAACAAAAATATACTACCAAGACCATACTAATTATGACAACTAAAAGAGAAAACACAAACGCGCTAGTATCCTTTTGTTTAGGGTACCAATTTACAACAGAACTTATATCCTTTGATCCTGCAGCTGACCATAATCCAGAGTAAAATTCGTCATCTCCGACCATGCGTTGGAGTTCCATAAATCCTGTCCCTATCCTTACTGAGGGATTTTTTGCATTGTAAACATTTCCACAACCGTCAAAATGTGCAGCATTATTTATATCTACAGTCATTTGCATTCCATATGGAGTGGTATCTAACATATAAGTTTCTCCGTCTAATGTGACATTTACTCTAGTAATATAATCCACTCCTTTATAACCAGCAGTAGCTATGGCCTGTATAGTACATTTCTGAAAAAACACAGTATTGTTATCTGGAGTATAACGATTAAATATAGCATCCATCACCTGTCCAGCCTTGGGATTTGTGGTTGGGAAATTATAGATCATATATTGTAAATTTGAGCTGATATATAAGTTTATCCATACGTATTTGGGAAGTGTAGTTGTAATTGCTCCCCTATTGAAAATATTCATAATCAACTTACCAAGTGTGCTGTTATATTCACTACCACCAAATTGATTGTCCATCCAACCGATTCCGTTAGCTAGACTTGTTTTAACCGTATCGATAGCAAGAGTTCCACTTCCGAATAAATCAGTATAAGATAAGTACAAACTACCATCTCCAAACAAACAGGGTACGCATGCTCTTGGTGTACTAAACCCTATAGCATTAGTTCCTATAGCTAATGCTCCGTTAAAATACATAGGTTTGGTTGTCGATATATTTAAGTTTAGATTTACCGCATGAGTACTATTATCATCTATACCAGTCATGGGAGAATTAATCTGTAAATTTATATTACCTCCAGCTTGACTAAAGATAAACATATTATCAATTGTATTGAACCTGAAACTACCTTGATCGAAAATTTGATAAACACCAGAATTGACATAGTAATCTGTTCTATTCCACTTACCATTTACTCCAACTCCGGCACTTATTTGATATATCGTGCTCTGCCCTAAAGCCAATCCTTGTTTTTCTCGTAAACATCGTGGGAGTAATTCTACTCTATTCAAATAAAACATCACGGAAGCATTCTGGTCAGGAAAAGTCATGTAAAACCAATACCATCCTATTCTGCCCTGTTCAAATTGGAATAATATAGCATTATCCGGACACTCGATCGGTTCGAGAGGTAGAAATCCCAATTTATTTCCAGGGAGAAGTTCAAGCCATGATGGAATATTCATAATTGTCAGAGAATCTATCATTGGTTTCAATTTATCCAATACATTACTGTTCACAGGGGTAATAATAGATTGTCTAGATTCAATATACTCTATGCGCTTCTTTAATAGTTGTCGTAAAGCATTATCTCCAGTAAGGCTGATAGCATTATAACCATTCTTCACTGAACCGAGGACATCTTTAGTCGCACATTTCATTGTGCTTAACCAGATGATGAATAACAGCAAAAGAAGAGACATAGCATAAATTATTGTACGAGGGCAAGCCATTTGTAAGTATAAAATATTTTGTTACAATAAAAAATGTAACAAAATAACCGGTAACATATTAATCTCGAGTTCGATCGACGGCAAATTCAGGGTCAATTTCATCTGGACGATACCACTTATGTGCATATTGGATTGCTAGATGTTTTGTCGCAAATAAATATTGACGACCATCACTATCACAGACAAATCTAGATTGATCATAATCATCTTCATCAAAGGCTTGAAGCGTACATATGCTAATTAGATTGGTATTTGGTGATACTATAATTTTATAATAAATACCGTCACAATCCCAGTTAGTTCCAATGCGTACTGGATCTAACCCCATATTTACCTTATCCTAATAATCCTTTAAATCACATATGCAAAACTTTCGCGAATTAATTGATTAATTCAAATCTAAAGGATAGAACTATTTACACAACAAAACAACTTAAACTCAAATGTCCGCACCAGCCTCAAACAATAAGAAAAAAGCATCCAAAGCCAAAAATACAGTCTTAACATCTGTTATGGAATTTCCAGCTGATCGTCCAGCTATGAAAAAAGAACTCAAAGATCGTCTTATCATTGATGCTCCAGTTGGAAGTACTGTTCCTAACTCTAATCCTCCGATCAATTTCCACCGTCTCACTCTTGGGATCAAAAATAATGATGGAATTAGAAATGATGATGAAGTGAAAAATTCGGATGGAAGTACGAAAACATCTGCTACCTGGAAAATTCCCCCTACTGAAGGAGAATTGATCGTCGATTTTGATCGTTGTTTCTGCTTCGGTACTGGAGAATCGCGTGCTCCAGAAGAAGATGGAAAACCTGGTAAATTAAACGGATACAGTACTTCAATCTCTATGTTTGATCGTGATGGGGCTACTGAACGTCAAGTGCGAACAGTTCAATTCATCTCAGTTTTAGCTGAAGTTATCAAAGATCATCTTTGTACAGATGAAATCAAAGGAGCATTAGATGATTGGGAACTCGAACCTGCTTTACTTAAGAAATTAGACCCTCTATACTACAAAAAAGGAGACAAAGGAAAAATCCTCTACGATCAGGGAGCTACATTTTATCCCAAACTTTTATGGTGGAAAGCGGGTAAAGATAAAAATGGTAAAGAAAGACCCGCAAAAATGGCTTCCAAATACTATTTAGAAGATGAAGTTGATGAGAATGGTGAACAAGTTGAAGTAAATCCTTTGGACTTTATGGGAGTCCGTCACTATATTACTCCAGCTATTAAATTTGAGAGCGTATTTATGGGGGCGAAAACCAAAAATATCCAATGTAAAGTATATGAGGCTGAAGTTAAACTTGCCGAGACTGGACCTAAACGTCTCCTTAAAGTTCAAGCTAACAGGGCTCCTACAGTTATCATAAATGGGCAGAATCCTTTACTTGCTCGTAGTAAACCTGAAAGTAAAGAAGAGAAAATTCCAGTTAAAAGTGCCCAAATTGAGGAAAAAACATCTGCCACTGTGAAAGCTTCCCCAGTAGCAGATCCGAGTGTAGATGAGGAATCAGAAAAGCTTGAAGCTTCTGGAGATGAAGGAGATGAAGATAAACCTGTTATTCCTGCTCCGAAAAAAGTTATTAAGAAAAAAGTCTCTGCTGCCCCCAAAAAAGAAAAAGTATAAAAAATACATGATTTTGAGATGAGATATATGTTTGACAATTAAAAATTATCAAACAAATTGAATGATGTCTTCAATAAATACGACAAAATTATAAGATTGTTTAATCTTATAAACAGGATTAATTATTCTTTTCGATATCTAAACCTTTGTAGTGACAGGTTTTTTTAACTGTTTGAGGTTGATAGGCTTCTTCTGTTCTACAATAAGTTTCTTTGCAGGTTTGAAATTAAATCTGACAACTTGCACTACAGTCTGATCTTTACTTTTAGTTACAACTTTAGCTGGTTTAAAATTAAATTTGGGAATTACATCTATCAGCTTTTTAGGATCCCATATTCCACTATCAAGTTTGCGAGCTAGAGGCTCAGGTAAGAGCCCGTGTTTTAAAAGCCATTTCATAGCCATAGGTGATCGTACACCTTTCTGCGTAAAAAGAGATGTATAAAAAAGCCGCAAACTATCGACTTTGGGAGGAGGATCAGCGGTCTGCCCAGGTAAATCGTATGTCTTCTTTGGTTTCGACATTGTATATAATACTGCTTAGTTGTAAGGGGAAAAAATCATTTTTTCCCAGATGTGAAAATGGTCATTTATATTTATCATAAATATACGAACAATTCGTCTCTTTAATAATTGAGTCGTGATACTTTTATTGACCTAATAAGTCAATCTACATAGTTAATTGATTTTTTCACTCCTGGTAGTAACAAGGAAATAATATTTAACTATCTTTGTCTTAAATGTTTAAACTATTACCGAAATGTATTTCACATATTATAGCACAATATATTATCCCGAGACCTGTACGTTTAAAACTATTTATTAATCCGGACAAAATAGATTGGTATTGTTTATCTCAAAATCCTGCAGCAATTTCCCTCCTGGAAAAGAATATAGACAAGATAGATTGGACTGGTCTATCTCAAAATCCTGGGGCGATTTCCCTCCTAGAAAAGAGTCCGGACAAGATAGATTGGTATTGGTTATCTCAAAATCCTGCAGCGATTTCTCTCCTGGAAAAGAATCCAGACAAGATAAAGTGGT
>Ga0302280_1002691_pt1 | contig 13374 bp, 10 predicted proteins | sample III_Fen_E1_1_FD_198771 | JGI IMG/M metagenome (GOLD analysis project Ga0302280, IMG submission 198771) | Peat permafrost microbial communities from Stordalen Mire near Abisko, Sweden - III_Fen_E1_1 | ecosystem: Environmental > Terrestrial > Soil > Wetlands > Permafrost | place: Sweden: Abisko...
CCCGCAGATCAAAAGAAAGGCTCAAACCGCCTCGGAAGTTAAGGTATTGCAAACCAGAATCAATCCAATTGCTTCCGGCTGAAAAATCCAAAAACATAATGGGCGGAAAAAGCTGAATCCTGCTACCCAAACCCGCTTTGAGCTGATTTCCAGTCCCTGTATTTAAACCTAAACCCACGCCGCCATAAATATAAGGAGAGAAGGGGTTTTTGCCATTAGGCGCCCCAAAAAAACGAGTTTCCAAACCCCAAAAGGACACAGTTGTATTATAGCCATCATAGAAAGATGTTTTTTCAAAATTTAATCCAATCGAAGCGTAATAGGAAGGATTGTATTCGGCCAGAATATCAAAACCCAAAGCGTCAGTAGTGGTCTGGGCGTAATTGAGAGGCTCCACCGGAGTCCCATAAAGTTCATAATAAGTGAGAGAAAAAAGGCTCGGAGTTGTGTCACTGGTCGCCCACAGGGATTGGGACCCAAAAACCGCTAGTAAAACGAATACCAGTCGAATTGTTTTCAAAATTTTCTCCTTATTGTGAATCTGTATTATTCTTCACTTCTTTGATGTGTTTTTTAGCCGAAACGGTAGACGGATCAATTCGGAGAGCCTCTAGGTAGTATTGATAAGCTAAACTTTTATCAATAATATTAAACTCATAAATCACCCCCAGCATTGCGTTAGCCTCAGCATAATAAAATTGAGGGGTATAGGGGTCATGTATTTGCAACGACTGCTTTAAATAACGGATCGCGTTGGCAAAATCCTGCTTTTTATAATAAACAAGCCCCGCTTTATAGACATCCTTCATTTTTAAAACACCCTGGGCCGTCATTAGTGTTGCGGTCGAAACCGGAGTTAGTTCTTCACCAGTTTTTTCGGAAGGCGGAGTGTTAGCCGTCTCCACAGGTGACTGCGGTGTTAAAGAAACGGAAGGTGTCGAAACCACGGTTGACGTATCTACGGAAACATTTGGGGTCGCAACTGTAGACCCTTCGGATGCGGCCACATCGATATCAATATCTCCAGCCGCTTTTAAGCGCGATGTGAACATTAAACAAAGAATGAGACTAACGGCCAAATTGATAATCTTCAAATATTCCTCCAAAATCCCATTCGCTTTATGCCTCTTGAAGTACTTGCAAACTCTCATGAGCCGAACGGACTATTTTTTTCAAGTCATTCGCGCTTAATGCGGCGGAGAAAAAGGCCGCTTCAAACTGAGAGGGCGGAAAATAAACCCCCCTTTGAGCCATAGCCCAAAAAAAAGTCGAATACTTTTTACGGTCAGCGTCTTTAGCTTGGGAATAATTTTCAACCGGGTGGCCGCAGAAAAACAAAGTTGCCATACTTCCCACCCTTTGAAAAACAGCTTCTACTCCCGTTTTTTGAATCGCGCGCTTAATTCCCTCTTCCACAAACGCCGCGCTTTCTTCGAGCTTTTTATAGAGCTGATCATCGTTTAATTTTTTTAACGTAGCGATCCCAGCAGCCATCGCCGCAGGATTACCCGAAAGAGTTCCCGCTTGATAAATAGGCCCTTCGGGAGCCACTTGCGACATAAGATCTTCCCGTCCGCCATAAGCACCAACGGGTAATCCACCTCCGATAATTTTACCCAATGTGGTTAAATCCGCCTTTATCCCATAAAGTTCTTGAGCGCCCCCATAAGCAATTCGAAAACCAGTCATCACTTCATCAAAGATTAAAATGGCGTTATGTTTTGAAGTAATATCGCGCAATCCTTGTAAAAACCCTGGTTTGGGCGGTACTAAACCCATATTCCCCACGACCGGTTCCACAATTACTCCAGCGATATCATCAAACCGGGTAAACGCGTCTTCAACGGCCTTAATGTCGTTATAGGGCAAACTAATGGTAAGAGACGCCAATTCTTCCGGAACTCCCGGACTATCAGGCAAACCCAAAGTCGCTGCGCCGCTACCTGCGGAAACCAAAAAACTATCTCCATGACCGTGATAACAGCCTTCAAATTTGATAATTTTCTTCTTACCTGTGGCGCCCCGAGCTAAACGCAAAGCGCTTAATGTTGCTTCCGTACCCGAACTGACAAACCGGACTTTATCGATCGATGTATAGGCCTTTTTAACTAAAACCGCTAATTCAGTTTCAAGCGCCGAAGGAGCTCCAAAAGTAAATCCTTTACGCAAAATACGACGCACGTGATTGAGAACATCTAAAGAAACGTGACCCAAAATCAGCGGTCCCCAGGAGCCTACCAAATCAATATAGCGGTTTCCATCTACATCTATCAAATAAGCGCCTTTGCCGCGGGCCATAAAAATAGGCGTTCCACCAACGCCCTTAAAGGCCCGAACGGGGCTGTTAACTCCTCCCACCAAATGTTTTTGTGCTTCTATAAATAGTTTTTTGGAATTATTTAATTCGAGATTTTTGCGCACCCGGTTCCTCATTTAAAAAACTTAGCGGCTTCTTTTGCCCAATAAGTCACGATGCGATCGGCGCCGGCCCGTTTGATAGCCAAGAGACTTTCCGCCATGGCCACGTCCGGCTGTAACCATTTCATTTTTTCAGCGGCTTTAATCATCGAATATTCGCCCGACACGTGATATGCCCAAAGCGGTGGTAAAAAACGTTCTTTTGCCCGCGCAATAATGTCCAAAGCGGTCAATGCCGGTTTCACCATTACCGCATCCGCGCCTTCTTCGATATCCATCTCAATTTCTCTTAAAGCTTCCCGCGAATTGGCAGCGGACATTTGGTAAGTTTTGCGGTCTCCGAAAGCCGGAGTAGAATCGGCTGCGTCGCGAAAGGGCCCATAATAGACCGAAGAGAATTTTGCGGCGTAACTCAGAATGGGTTTATTGATGAACCCTTTCCGATCCAATGCCCCGCGAATAGCGCCGATACGGCCATCCATCATGTCAGAGGGCGCCATCATATCCGAACCTGATTCAGCGTGTGATACGGCTATTTTTTGTAAAAGTTTCAACGTAGTGTCGTTCGTCACATCCTGCCCTTGAATAATGCCACAATGACCGTGCGACGTATATTCGCAAGCACACACATCCGTAATAACAACCAGAGATGGAATATTCTTTTTCAACAAACGAGTTGCCCTTTGAACCACACCCTCTTTGCGATAAGCCTGCGTCGCTTGAGAGTCCTTGCTTTGGGGCAACCCAAATAACAAAATCGCCTGAATGCCGATAGAGTGGGCTTTTTCAGCTTCTTGAATTAAAGAAGAAAAACTATGCCGATAAACACCAGGCATCGATTCAATGGCTTCGGGAGCTTTCAGGGTTTCGGACACAAAAAGCGGCAAAATAAAATCCGAAACTTGCGGACAAGTTTCTTGGAAAAGATTTCGAATGGTTTGAGTACTTCTAAGGCGTCTCATACGATGAATTGGAAAAGTCATGGTGTCGATCTCCTAAGAGGCCCTATTTTAACGTGAAAAAGACCCTTTCGTTAATATTTCAACGGTTTATGCCGTTTTGCCCATTGGGTTAACCCATTTACTAAATTCAGCATTGTGTACTTTTTCGGCATTATGACCACTTTTCCACCCCATTTTTTGACCGAAGCAGCTGTAACAGGCCCGATAACCGCGACCTTGATATTTTTGAGCCATCGACGTCTTTCTGGGACGGTAAAAAGTCCAAAAAAATTGTCAACTGATGATGAAGAAGCAAAAGTTAAAAAGTCAACCCCGCCTTCCTTTTTAAACAAACGCAAAAGTCTATCCCGTGTTCCGAGCGGAATTCTATTTTCATAAATAGGCCACACATCAATCACAGCACCTTTCTGTTTAAGAAAACGAATCAAGATATCTCTTCCTTCTCTAGCGCAGGGAAACAAAAATTTTTGGCCCTTCACGAGCCGTTTATGAAAAGCGCTCACCAGACCTTCTTGTTTGTAGTCGGTTGGAACCAAATTGGCTTTCAATCCATACGTTAAAAGAGTTTTGGCTGTCGATTCACCCACGCAAGCGATCTTTGTATCAGCCACATCCAAATGACTTTTGTTCATTTGTTTTAGGTTTTCCATAAAAATCTCCACAGCGTTAGGACTGGCCAAAACAATCCAATCATAATCACCAATACACTCGACGATTTTTTTTGCATGTCGATCCATGGTTAACGGACTAATATCGACGGTTGGTATTTCAACCACTTCTGCTCCTTGATCAGACATAAGTTCAGACAAAGAGCTCGCTTGAGCTCTTGTTCGAGTGATTAAAATACGAATTCCATAAAGAGGTTTATGTTTCAGCCAATAGACGCTAGGTCTCAACTTGACGACATCACCTACCACAAAAATTGCAGGCGGAATCATTCGAGCTTTTTGGACCAATTTAAAAATGGTTGCTAAAGTGCCTATCACTGTTTTTTGACGAAAGGTTGTACCTTGCTGAATCACCGCAGCTGGAGTGTTTTCGTTTTTACCTTCCTTGGTTAATTTAAAACAAACCTCTTTCAAACCATGTAGACCCATTAAAAAAACTAATGTTCCATTATTTTGAGCGAGATTTTTCCAATCAACTTGCGATGAACTTTTTGATTTTTTTTCGTGCCCCGTGACAATGGTTAGCGACGAATTAAAATTCCGATGAGTCACCGGGATACCGGCATAAGCCGGAACCGCGATCGCCGAAGAAACACCAGGGACGACCTCAAAAGGTATCCTGGCTTTAGCAAGCGCCAATATTTCCTCGGCACCCCTACCGAACACAAAAGGATCTCCACCTTTAAGACGAACAGTGTTTTTGCCTTCTTTGGCCAGTTGAATCAACAAATTATTTATTTTATCTTGCGAAAGCGAACCTTTTTTGGTTCGATGACCGCGGAATATTTTTTGAGCCTTATCAGAAATGAAATCCAAAATCTTTGGATGTACCAAGGCGTCATAAACTACCGCATCCGCCCGGGAAAGCAGCTCTTTTGCCCGTAAGGTTAATAAACCTGGATCACCCGGGCCAGCCCCCACTAAATAAACCTTACCACTTGTCATAAATCCTCACCAACTCGTACGGCCAAAGCCGCTAAGTATTTCTTGCGCGCCATTGTTCAAAAAAAAGTGAGCCAAATCCTCGCCCAATTTTTCTGGATCTGTTACAAAACCTTTTTTGTCATAACGAAGAATCTGTTGTCCATTAGTGTGCGCGATTACACCCTTCAACAATAAGTCATTTCCATCAATTGAAGCCAACGCTCCAACTGGTACTCGACACCCACCTTGCAACGTTCTTAAAAAAGAACGTTCAGCCCTGGCACAAATCCATGTTGAAACATCATGAATCGGTCTTAAAGAATCCAACAGTTCGTTGTCCTCTTGCCTAAATGAAATAACCAACACACCCTGTGCTGGCGCCGGAAGAATATCCGCAGGATTTAATAGTTCGGTAATTTCTTTTTCTCTCCTCAATCTAATCAATCCGGCTGCCGCGATCACTATGGCATCAAACTCTCCTTCACGCAATTTGCGGAGTCTCGTATCAACATTACCTCGCAGGGGAAGGACAGCCAAATCCGATCGTAAAGCTTTAATTTGCGCTTCACGGCGAGGCGAACTAGTCCCAATTCGAAAGCCCGCAGGTAATTGTGCGAATTTTAATCCGGTTTCACAGACAAGCGCATCTCGTGGCTCAGCCCGCTTAATAAAAGCGCCCAACCGAATACCTTTAGGCAAAACAGTTGGAACATCTTTGAGACTATGAATCGCCACCCTAATCCTACCCGATAATAAAGCTTCGTCCAGTTCGCGCGTAAAGAGCCCAATAACGTCTTTGCCTTTGGCATCCTCTTCTGCTTCCTTAGCGGAAAGTCGGTCTCCCAAGGTTTTCACAACCTCTAATTTAATTTCGGCATCGTTCAAAACCGAGGCAATTTGGGCCCGAACACCTTCCGCCTGAGCCAACGCTAATTGACTTCCTCTGGTACCTATTAAAAAAGACATATTAATTTTTAAGTCTTTCGATCAATATCATTGCGATCTTTCAAAGAAAATATTTCATGAAGCATTCTCGCGAACTCAAATCGATCAACTTTGCTTTCCACTTTTTTTAGATTGACCGTTGGCTCATGCAAAACCTTCAAAGTGATATCCCTAGTCAAACGTTCAATTGCCTTCTTCTCTTTTTCCGGCAAGTTTGGAAACCTGTCCAAAAAGTCTTGATATTCCGCATCACGAATAAATTCGTAGCGGTCCCGCAAACGGGTAATCGTTGGAACCAATTCCAGCGACACCAGCCAATTGCAAAGTTTATCAACTTCCTCGCGGAGTATATATTCGGCCGCCTCAACTGCCTTTTGACGCTCACCTCTATTTTCATTCGCGATGGCGGATAAATTATCAATGTTATAAAGATAGACAGATTCGAGCTTACCCACGTCAGAATCAACATTCCTCGGAACGCCCATATCGATGATAAAAATAGACCTGCCGCCCCGTAACTTAATAAACTTTTCAATTTCTTCTTTCCTTAGAGAAAAACCACTTCCGACTGAGGTTAAAACAATATCAACTTCGGTTATTTTTTTTAAACCTTCATCCAGACTTAAGGAGATTCCATTTAACTTTGAAGCCAAAGTTTTCGCTTTTTCGAGCGTTCGATTCGCAACATAAAAACCCCGCACACCGCTGTCCGCTAAATACTTGGCGGTTAACTCGCTCATGTCGCCGGCGCCCAGAATCAAAACCTTATTTTCATTCAACGAACTAAATATTTTTTTCGCTAAATCGACGGCCACACTGGAAATATTGGTCGGCATTCTGGCTATCTCTGTTTGACTCCTAACTTTTTTAGCCGCCGAAAAAGCCCGTGAAAAAATACCATTTAATAAGACCCCTGTCATTCCAGCTTCCCGTGAACCCTCGTAGGCGTCTTTAACTTGACCCAAAATTTGAGCTTCGCCTAAAACCATCGAATCCAGCGAACTGGCTACTCTAAACAAATGATAGAAAGCTTCAGAATCTTCATAACAATAAAAATATTTTTTTACATCCACGGGTTTTAGTTTATAAATGGAACTGAGAGCTTTGTGTGTTTCCTCAATCAAGCGGTCAACTGTTTCGGTCGCGAGATAAAATTCAACCCTGTTGCAGGTTGACAAAAAAACACCCTCTAAAGCTTGTGTTTTAAGTGCTCGAAGCACTTCGAGCGCCTTATCTTGTTCGAGAGCGTACTTCTCCCTCACCTCAATCGGTGCCGTCGTATGATTTAAACCGTAAACGATAAACTTCATTGAATATTCCGTTTAAAAAACGTGCTGGGTAGTCAAAAAGAATCGAACACCCAGAAAAGTGAATAATGCTAAAAAATAACCGACCATGACCAAGGTCATGGTTTTTTTGCCTCTCATACCAAGCGCCCAGCGAAAAACAAAAAATAACGCATAAATTACTAGAACCAAAAAAGACCCCAATATTTTGGGGTCAAGCAGAGGTAATCGATTCCAAACTTGGTAAGCCTGCATTGTCCCCAAAACAAGTCCGACAGCCCAAAATAGAAATCCAAATCCAACATGAAATACCGTGAGATTATCCAAAACTTCAAGCGCTGGAAGGCGGTAGCTCCAGCTTTTAATTTGATGTTGTTTTAATTGGTTTTCCTGAATCCAGAAAGCAACACCCACACCAAAACCAACTGTGAAATTGGAAAAACCAAAAAATGTTAAAAGAATGTGCAAGATCATTCCTCGCGTCATCAAGCTAGCGTCCATAAACGGGATACTTTTGATGTTTTCCACAAACCCCAAAAGGGACAACAAAAATATTAAGGGAAGAAAAAGTGAAACTAGTATGGGAACTGAAGCTTTGATTCGGCCAAAAATTAAAGTTCCGGTTAGGGTAAAAGACAAAATCATTAAGATTCCATCAATCCGATCCAACGGCGCGAACCCGGTTGCTCCCCATTGGCTGGCTAAAGTAATGCCCTGAGCTAAAAAACCTATCAAAAGCCACTGAAAAGCTTTTTTTTCATACAAGGATTCGATCGTTTTGTAATAACGAAAAGAGAACCAGCTTCCGACTCCATAAAAAAAGGTAGTTAAGACGTACAAAATATTAATCATACCTTTTTTCCATCTCCTTTAATGATTCTTCCCAATTTAAAATCGATCTTCACTTTACAACTCCCCAAGGGCCAAGGCAACCATTAGCCCTAAAACAAAAAAACCCTCAGTCCCAAAGGGACTGAGGGTTCAAACACAAGTTTTAGTTAAATAACGACGATGCCGCAGACTGCGCCATTTGCATTACGGGTGTCGGCCAAAAACCAAGCGTTATAGTAAAAACAACACAAATAATTAAAACTGACTTTTCCAACCAATTCATCTCAATAGGGGATGAGTCTTTTGGTTCCGGAAACAAAGCTTGCCGCGCAATCTGAAGATAGTAATAAAGTGAAACAACGCTGAAAACCATACCCACCAAAGCGATCCAAGTGTAGCCCTTTGAAATGGCCGCACCAAACAAATACCACTTTCCGGAAAACCCGGCAAAAGGCGGCACACCGGCCAAAGACAAAAGACAAACCAATAAAACAATGCCAATCAAAGGAGATCTCTTCCACATTCCGGCGTAATCTTCAATCTGATCGCTGCCAGTCTTCGCGTAAACAATCGAAATCGCCAAAAAAACCCCCATATTGGCGAACAAATAAACAAAAAGATAAAATAAAACCGCAGTCAACCCCAATTGGCCGCCTGCCAAAAAACCCGTGGAGATATATCCCGCCTGAGCAATCGACGAATAGGCCATTAACCGTTTGATATTACGCTGCGGCAAGGCTTCCAAATTTCCAAGAACAATGCTAAGTACCGCCAAAACAGCAAACAAACCGATCCAAGTCGGTTGTAAGGCTGGAACACTTAATCCAACCCAAAATAAACGAACGAAAGCAGCAAACCCGGCCGTTTTAGAAGCGACCGAAAGATAGGCTGTGATAGGCGTAGGTGCCCCTTCATAGACGTCCGGCGTCCACATATGAAACGGAGCAAGGGAAATTTTGAAGGCCAACCCCGCCACAATCATAATCACCGCTAAAGTCAATAACGGAGAGGAAACCTGGGTGGCTAAAATCTTTCCAATTTCTGAAATAACCGTTGTTCCGGTAAAACCATATAAGTAAGAGAAACCAAAAAGAAGCAGCGCAGATGAAAAAGCTCCTAATAAAAGATATTTCATACCCGCTTCGTTGCTTGCCTTATCTTTTTTCATAAAAGAAGCCAAAAGATAACTGCTGATAGTTAAGGTTTCCAATGCCACATATAAAGTAATAATTTCTTGAGCTGAAGTTAAAGCGGATGCGCCCGCCGCGGAAAACAAAAGAACCGCGATAAACTCGGCCGTGTAATGTGTTGGGTTCGCTTTAAAATAACGAAAAGAAATTAAAAGAGTAAAAAGAGTCGCCATCAAAATAATGAATTTAAAGAACAAAGCCAACGTATCGGTTTTTAAAAACCCGCCGAAAGCCTGCGGAACACTTTCCATTGAACCGCAAGAACCAAATGGACAACTTCCGCACCCTCCCACACAACAAAGGGAAAGTAAGGCTGCCAAAACACCAACAACCGCAATACCCTTTAAGAGTGTTTTAGTCGAAGTTGGCTTTTGGATAAGGTCCACGATGAGAACTAAAAAAGCGCTGCCGACAAGCCATAGTTCCGGTAAGAAAGCTTGTACTTGGATCACTTGAATCCTCCAATATTGTCAATCAATGGCGCGATACTGAGATTCGACATGTCAACAAATGGTTTCGGATACAATCCAACCATTAACGAAACAATCAAAAGAAAAGCGATCGGCAAGATTTCAATAAAAGAACCATCTTTAACTTCTTCTTTCAAATGCGGGTCTTTCACCGGACCGAAGAAAACCATCTGAACTAGTCTCAAGTAATAAATAGCCGTTAAAACAATCGCCAAAACTCCCATGGGAAACAAAGCCTGGAATATTGTAAATCCGCCATGAAAGCCGCTTTGATAGGATCCTAGGAAAACCAAAAATTCACCCACAAAACCGCTCAAACCTGGTAACCCTACGTTCGCCATAGCCGCCGCGACAAACAAAGCTCCTAACACCGGCATACAGGCAGTCAACCCGCCTAGCTTTGACAATTCACGGGTATGGGCTTTTCCATAAACCGTACCTACCAAAGCGAAAGTCATAGCCGCCACAATTCCATGGGAAAAGGTTTGTATTACAGCGCCGTTCAACCCCGCCGCCTCGAGTGTACAAATACCAAATAAGATGGTGCCGCAGTGAGAAACTGAGGAATAAGCAATAACGTATTTAAAATCAGTTTGTTTCAAGGCAACAATCGCCGCATAAAGCATGTTAATAAGGGCCAAAATAGCTAAATAGGGCAACCAATGTTTAGCACCATCCGGCATAAGCGGTAAAGCTACTCGGATAATGCTGTATCCGCCCAAGCTCTTTAAAACGCCAGCATGAAGCATGGAAGCTGCTGTCGGGGCGGAACCGTATCCGTCAGGAGACCATGTATGAAACGGAAACAAAGCCGAAATCACACCGAAGCCCACAAAAAGCAATGGGAACCACGTATTTTGGAAACTCACACTCAAACCCGTAGCTGATAAATCAGAAAGTGCCCTAATATCAAACGTATGAATATTGGAGGTGAAATAAATGGCTAAAAAACCGACCAACATAAACGCTGATCCGGCTAATAAATACACCGTTAACTTCATAGCGGCGTATTCCTTGCGTCCCGTTCCCCATATACCTACCAGTAGATACATCGGTAAAACTGCAAATTCATAAAACAAGAAAAAGAAAAACAAATCAAGGCTTTCATAAGCTCCCGCCACACCACCCACCAACAACGAAAACAAAACAAAATATTCTTTTCTGCGGAGAGAAATATTCCAAGAAATTAAGGCGCCCGCAAAGTAAACACAGGTTACTAAGAGCACCATCAAAGTGCTCATGCCATCCACACCCAAAATATAACTAATTCCCAGGTTTTTTAACCAGGGTATTTCTTCCACAAACTGAAAACCACTGATACCCATTTGGTAGTTTAAAAATAATTTAACACCGAGACCCAGCGCAAACGAAGCCGTCGCAAGACTTATCCATCGGGCGTATTTTTCAGGTGCTATCATTACCAAAAATGCCGCGATAATAGGTGCCACAATAAGGGTACTTAATACCGGCAATATATTCGGTCCTTGAACAACCGAATGAAACAAAGCAAAGCTAACCGCAAACGGCAATAAAATTGTGGCTAACACTGGAAACATTACTTATACCCTCCGGGGCTATTAGAAACTGACCAACAAGAAAATAACCGCAACCGCCCCAAATACAACCAGAGCGTAATTTTGAACATAACCCGTCTGAGTCAGGCTCAGTAAACCGCCCATTTTTCGGGCAACCCAGCCAGTTCCATCGACCATTCCATCATCCACTACTTCATCGTCAAACCATTTGAGAACAGTTGATAAAGCAAAAAGAATGTTGTCTACAATCCAACCGTAAAACTCGTCAAAGTAATATTTGTTTTTCAAAAGCAGGTATATGGGTTTAAACGTAGTCGCGACTTTTTCGGATGAAAAAATTTTCCAATAATAGAAAAACGCCGACAAAGTAATACCAGCAGTCGCGACAACTATTGAAAGCCAAGACTGAGTGAGCAATTGAATAAAGCTAGTGGCTCCGTCTAAATGAAGATCTCCGTAGTAAACAAATTTTGAATAGGCATCAACTCCAGGCCAGTTCAACCAACCCACCACTACCGATAAAAAAGCCAATAACATCAGAGGACCCGTCATCGAAATTGGCGATTCATGAGCATGATCGAAAGAATGTTTATCTCGAGCTTCGCCTGTAAAAACCACAAAGAAAAGCCGGAACATGTAGAAAGCCGTCAAGAAAGCTGTAAATACCGCAGCATAATAAAGAGTTTCATGATGCCAAATAGTACTGTCGCGAACCGCGTCTAAAATGGCATCTTTTGAAAAGAAACCAGCTAAAGGCGGAATACCAGCAATAGCCAAAGTACCAATAGCAAAAGTCCATGTAGTTATTTTCATCTTCTTCCACAAACCACCCATCTTCCAAATGTTCTGTTCGTGGAGAGAATGAATGACACTACCTGAACCGAGAAACAAAAGGGCTTTAAAAAAAGCGTGGGTCGTTAAATGGAACATTCCAGAAGTATATCCCCCTACCCCTAGAGACATGATCATGTAACCCAATTGAGATAAAGTGGAGTAAGCAAGAATTCGTTTAATATCATCTTGTGCAAGGGCAATACTGGCGGCAAAAATGGCGGTAAAACCCCCAACCCAAGCCACAATTGTCATGGACATCGGATCGGCAGAAAAAAGATTATAGGTTCGGGCCACCATATAAACACCGGCCGCGACCATTGTAGCCGCATGAATTAAAGCAGAAACGGGAGTGGGACCTTCCATCGCATCCGGAAGCCAAACATGTAACGGAAACTGAGCACTTTTTCCTACCGCTCCGCAGAAAAGCAAAATGGCGATGCCAGCGACGTAACCGCTAGCCAGGGTATGATTGGATAAACCTTGAGCAACCAAAACTTTCACTTGAGCAAAATCAAAGGTTTGGAAAACCATTCCGATAGTAACCACACCCATCAAAAAGCCCATATCGCCAATACGATTTACCACAAAAGCTTTTTTCGCAGCGTTCGCCGCTTCGGGTTTGAAGTACCAAAAACCGATCAACAAATAGGAACAAAGACCAACCAGCTCCCAACCGACAAAAATTTGAAGATAGTTGTTAGAAACCACTAATAAAAGCATCGAAGATGTAAAAAGAGAAAGGTATGAATAATAAGTCGAAAACCTTTCATCATCATGCATGTAACCTAAAGAATAAATCTGAACTAATAGAGATATAAAAGTCACAATCAAAAGCATATTAACGCTAAGCGGGTCTATTAAAACTCCAACATTCGCCTGCCACGGACTTATTTGTAACCATGTTGCACCAAACGTAACAAGACGGTTAGCCGGATCCAATTTCAAAAGATCCAATAAAACCCCAACAGAAAGTCCGAAACAAGCAGTCATTGTTAATACAGAGATACTCGCCGATAAAACTTGAGAGCGTTTTGTGAAAATGGTAATCAAGACATAGGCGAGTGCCGGCATTGCCGGTATCAACCAAGAATATTGGATCATTCTTCCCCTCTTAATCCGCATAATTGAAAAACAAATAAAACGTTAAACGATTTAGCCACGCAAAAAATGAGCATCATCAACATTCGCCGTATGAAGATGTCTATAGATTGAAATAATAATGGCCAAAGCTACTGCCGCTTCAGCTGCCGCAATGGTAATGACAAAAACAACGAAAACAGGACCCGTTAAGCTGTTCCAATTCCAATAGCG
>Ga0302280_1002692_pt1 | contig 13373 bp, 17 predicted proteins | sample III_Fen_E1_1_FD_198771 | JGI IMG/M metagenome (GOLD analysis project Ga0302280, IMG submission 198771) | Peat permafrost microbial communities from Stordalen Mire near Abisko, Sweden - III_Fen_E1_1 | ecosystem: Environmental > Terrestrial > Soil > Wetlands > Permafrost | place: Sweden: Abisko...
TTGACTAAAAGTCATGCCACAGAATAAAGCGGCAATAAGAGGCATTAAGAATGGAAAATAAATACAGTTTGATTGGGAAAAAGATTTTGATTGTAGAAGATGAATTTATTGTTACTGAATTATTGCAAAAGTACTTTCAGGAACTAGAAGAACTGAAAGATGCGGAAATATTTTTTGCAAACAATGTAGATCAATGTATTGAACTATTAGAAAAAGAAAAGCCAACGTTTATGATTTTAGATTTATCTTTAAATGGTGCTGCAGAGAACACAGGTTTAAAAATATTAAATAAATACAAAGGGTTGCTAAAAATAGCAGTTTTTTCAGCATACGACGATTACATGGTCCAGTGTTTAAATGAGGGCGCAATTGAGTACGTACATAAACCAGCAAACCGAGATGAATATAGAAGGCTTATCTTGGAACATGCATAAAAGCGTTGTTTTTAATAGTTGCTGATTTGGAGGGAAGTATGACAATTTTGCGGGATAGGTATCATGACGTTGAAAATAAGATCGTTGTTACTTCCAGCGGACATTTGCTCATAGAAGACGCCCTGAAAGTTGCAAAAGAAAAGAACCAACCCATTGATATTGAAAGGCTGAAATCATTGATAAACGCCTCAATAGCCAATTTACAGGAAGTAGAGAAAGGGCTTGGTTTTGTTAAGAAAATTGCATATAAGGCTTGTGACCGCAATGTCGATTATGATAATTTAATCTTTTTGGATGACAATAAAAGAATTTTAATTACGGATAACGATGTAAATGCTATTGAAGATTTAAAGGCCTTCTTTTTATCAACAGAAGAAACCAGGAATGCTAAAATGTTCTTTGCAACCAGTGTTAACGAAAGCTTGGACATAATAAAAAATCATAACCCTTCTCTTGCGTTCCTGGATTTGGCCTTGGATAATGCTCCTGTATCTTGCCTTAATATTCTCAGATTTTATAAAGACAAAACAAAAATGGTGATTTTGTCAAAAAATGACGAATATAAACAAGAGTGTTTAGACGACGGGGCGTTAACTTACATTTTAAAGCCCCTACAGAAGGATATTTACGTTAAGGTAATGGTAGATCATGCCTAAGTCCAATAAGCCTCAAGACAATAGTATGTTTAAAGAACCATCGTTGGACACTCTTCGTCGTCTCTTTGCGGCCACGAAAGCCTTCCATGCGTTAGCTCCTTGGAAATGGATGACAAAGAACGATATTGTCGCGGTGCATGATCCGCTGTCTGATCGTATTGCGTATTGTTTCACGCTTACTGATGACAAGGGTAAAATCGGTTTTGATGCATTCTTGGATGATATAGGCCTTTCTAATTGCCAGGAGATAATCGCCCACAATAGACAGACAGGGGCTAACGAATTTTCCTTAAGGATGAATTCAATTGGACTGATTCTGGGAGTAAAGGAAGATCTGCCGGCAGATGACTTGGCGTTATGTAAAAAAGCGGGCATGACGCATGGTTTTGGTGAGTTGTGGCCAATATTCCGTAGATTTGAACCGGGATATGCGCCCTGGTGGATGCAGGAAGCTGATGCCCATTTTTTGATGGTTTGTCTTGAGCAAATGGTTGATGTTGCTGGCCGTGCAGTGACTGATCACGCCATAATTGGCCCCCGAAACGGGAAGACATTTTTAGTGCGTATACCGGACAAGACAAAAGGCGGCATCGTTTGGCGCGAGGAATTTATTTCTCCTGAACCGCTTAAAAGGGTCATTCTGATTAAACCTAAGGTGGATCTGGAAAAATTAAAAGAAATCTTTCGCTCTGCTAAACAGGTTGATACGATCTGGGAAGCAGATTGCTTTTTTGCCAAGACACCCATAGCCGAACCAGGGGGGCGGCCACGGTTCCCATTCTATTATTTTGTGGCAGAGAATGAGTCAGGGTTTCTTTTTCATATTTCTATTTTGAAAGAAAATGATCATGGAGCCGGGTTCTTAGATAAGCTTTGCGAGGTGGTCCAGGAGCATAGAATATACCCTCGCACAATTCGTATCTTACAATCGCACCTGGAATCTGTCTTTGCTCCGCTGTCGGGTTTTGGGATCACCATAGAAGTCGTTAATAAGCTCCATGCAATAGAAAATGCCCGCAAAGTGATGAAGGGACTGAAAACACTGGCTGGAATAAACGATTTTAAGAAGGCTGGGCCCGAAACGACTAAAAAAGAGAAATCCGAAGAGTCCCCTGTGTACAAGAGACGGAAGATATTTAAATTCAAGGTTAGTCTGGGGAGACTTCGACCTGAAATCTGGAGGGAATTTCAAGTCGAGAGCTCGACAACTCTTAAAAGGTTTGCTGAAATAGTTTTAATTGTTATGGGGTGGGAGAATAAGCATCTGCATAAGATTGATATCAATGGGCGTCAGTTTGGATTACCTTCAAAAGATAGCAATTATCAGTTCGAAGATGAAAGCAAAGTATCTTTGGATGATTTTAGGATACAGGAACTCAGTGGATTTGTATTAACGTATGATTTTAAAGACGGGTGGGAACATTTAATTACCCTTGAGGATATTTTAGAGCCCAAAGAGGGGGCCAAGTATCCATTATGCACATATGGTGAAAGGCAGTGTCCGCCAGAGGATTGTGGTGGGTATACAAATTTTGTTGAATTTGTAGACGCGTTTGAGTATAAGTATGGGTATGCACAATACAAGGACATAATTGATAAGATCGGTGGGAAGTTTAACGCCAAGAAATTTGATCTCAAAGGCATAAATAAAAAATTAAATGGTCTTTAGCAAAAGCTTTGACCAATTAAGAAATAAGAGTATCGTTATACGAGATTTCAATTTATACAAAATTGGAGGATAAATGGAAAAGTTATCATTTTATGACGTGAAGACAAAAGGGAAATTTGAAACGGATCAATACGATGTAAGAGAAAAAAGTGGACGTTTTTTTGCTGTAGCTAAATCACTCAAAGGAACACATGAATGTTGGAGAGTGCTCGGTAAGGATCAAGCGGAAAAACTTAAAGGGAAAAAATAAGAGATGATTCCTCTTAGAATATAGGCAGAAACACAAAACCCTCTGATCATTCGCAGAGGGTTTTGTGTTAATACTTTAAATATTTATTACTTTTTCTTTGCTGTTTTCTTTTTTGCAACTTTCTTAGCCATTAGGTTAACTCCTTTGTTAAAGATTGATTTGTAAATCAGATATTAGCACAAGAAATCTATAACCCAATGAGATATTTTCAAAACGAAAGGAATGAGTGATGAGTTTAAACAGTGTGAATATAATGGGTAATTTGACTCGGGATCCTGAGATAAAATATGTTTCTTCGGGGAAAGCAGTGTGCAGTTTATCTATTGCCAATAATCGCGTGTACATTAAAAATGCCGAAAAAATAACGGAAGTTTCTTATTTTGATGTTGAAGTGTGGGGATCAGCAGCGGAAAATTGCGCCAAATATTTAACCAAAGGCAGCGGAATAATTGTGGAAGGCCGTCTGAGGCAGGATCGTTGGGAAAAGGACGGCAAGACCCACAGTCGCGTTAGGATCTCGGCTAATTCCGTTCATTTTATGCCCAAAAAACAGAATAATCCTGCCGAACATGATTCAAATACGGCTTCCGTTGATAAGTCAGGGGAATCTCAAACGGCTACAGTCATTTCGCCAGAAGATATTGCGTGGGAAGAATAAATATAAGTTAAAAAAGATGAATTATTAAGCAAAAACGACCATTAATATTCTACTTTAAACGTAAAGGGGGCACCAATGGTATCTGAAGACAAGATTAAAACTATTATCGCAGATCAATTAGGTGTTAAGTTTGAAGAAGTTACGCAAGAGGCCTCCTTTGTTAATGATTTAGGGGCGGACTCTCTCGACACCGTTGAACTTATAATGGCTCTTGAAGAAGAATTTGAAATTGAAATCCCTGACGAAGACGCAGAAAAGATTAAGACTGTCGGGGATATTATTAAGTATATTGAGGAGAAGATTCATACCAAAAAACATTAATAATTTTGAGAGAGGATGAGAAGATGGACAAAAAGATAAATAAGAAGATAAATAAGAAGATAAATAAGCAGGGGAACGAGACCGTAGCTGAAATGGTGGCGGGTATGGAGGCCAGGGCTAAATCCTTAATGAAAGAAAGAAATCGTGGAATTATGGGAGAGAGTTAGGCGGCGTTGAAGACATATAGATATGGTATGCGATTGCGATTGTTCGTGGTGAGCCGGAAGGGGTTTTTTATATGAATGGGAGAATCATGGTTATAAAACCCGCAAAAAAAATTAGTTTTTTTAGTATTCAAGCTGATTCGTGGAGAATTCGTGGAGAATTTTTTGCGCAGTTGCTATTTCCAGTAGTTGTAGTTACATGTAACGGAATTATTAGCATATATTGACCCCACCTCTATTTAAAACCACTCGCAAAGAGAGTTTCAGGGTGTTTTGGTTTAAGTTCAGAACCGGTTTTAATATTTTTATTGTAAAAATCCCTTTTAAGGGATATATTATTCGCTAAATTCTTATAAAGTCCTATTTTGGTTGTTTATCTAAAATATTATATTTAGGAATTTTATCATGTTGTACAGCGAGGAGGACGTATGGATCCAAAGGTGGTTGGCAAAAAGATCAAGTTGGCAAGGGTTGAGTTAGACTTAACTCAGAAAGACTTAGCCGACAAAATTGGAGCAAAACAAAAGAATGTTTCAAGGTATGAAAACGGTATTTCTACACCGTCACTTAAGACAATGGCGAAGATTGCCAAGGCTTTAAAGAGGCCGGTAGATTCCTTTATTTAGTAAGTTTATATGCTGATTCTTGTTTGGTAATAATTTTGTATATTAAACCGACCCAGATGAGGTATTTGTTCTCTTTCTGCCACTGAGTAATTTTAAATGTAAAGGACAGTTTTAATATGTTTTTAATAAGAATCATTTTTAAGAATCTTTGGCATCAACGTGCGCGAAGTATTTTAACGATTTTGGGTGTCAGTATAAGCATTGCAGCCTTTGTTTCACTACGCGGGCTTACCGATAACCTTGAAAATGCCCTTCAGACTACCTATAAGGCTAGAGGATCAGATCTTGTCGTTATGGAGAAATCGACCTTGGATATTTTTGCTAGTTCGATTGATCAAAAGAATGCCATTGTATTACGAACCATACCACATGTACGCAAAATCGCACCGGTGTTAATGTATTATTACGCTCTAAAGTTTAAAGAATATTTCATGCTTTTTGGTTGGGAACCGGGGACATATCTTTTTGAAGACTTAAAGATTAAAGGGGATCAACTGCGTGGCGACCATGATGCATTAATAGGGTCCTTCGCAGCAAAGCGCTTGAATAAGACTGTTGGGGATAGAATTAAAATCAGGGGAGAAGATTTTCGTATTTGTGGTGTATTTCAGAGCCTAAGCATGATTGAAGATGGCGGGATTATATTGCCATTAAGCACTTTGCAGAAGATTAAAAAGACTCCAGGCAAGGTTACTGCTATGAATCTCAGGCTAGACATTAGAGATTCAGTAAAGCTAGACACAGCGCAACGGCAGGCGATTTCTAAACAGATTCAAGATAAGATTAATGCGGAGTTCCCCGATTTAGAAGTTAAGGACGTTCAGAATTTCATTTCAACTCCATTTACAGTGGTTTTTAGTTTTACATGGGCTATCTCAGCGGTGGTTTTCTTGATAGTTATCATGGGAATCATCAACACGATGACTACAGCTGTCCTTGAAAGGACGAAGGAGATCGGGATTCTTTTGGCTATTGGCTGGAGGAAATCGCGTATTGTCTTGATGGTTTTATTGGAGTCAGTAATTTATGGTTTTCTTGGTGGCATTATCGGTATTATTTTAGGCTACGGGATGATGAAAGTTCTTTTAACTTTCCCTGCGATTGAGGGATTTATTGAGATGCGTTACGACATTATTTTTATAAGCAAATCTTTAGGGCTGTCTTTGTTGGTAGGCTCTTTAGCGGGTATCTATCCTGCGCTTAAAGCCATATCAATTCAACCAATAGAAGTGTTGCGTAATGAATAAATCAGTCATTTTAGAAGCAAGAAAAGTTGTTAAGGTTTACTCAGATGGTCATGTGAGGGCCCTTGATGGGATTTCTTTGCAAGTGTTCGCAGGGGAAATCCTGGTTCTTCGTGGACCAAGTGGTTGTGGGAAATCCACGCTTATGCATTTATTAGGTGGGTTAGATATCCCAACGAGTGGAGAAGTCTTATTTAATGGGCTACCGATTCAAGATGCATGTCGTGTTAAGGGCTTTAGAGTTCGTAATATGGGGTTTGTTTTTCAGTCTTTCTATCTTTGGCAGAATCTAAGCGTCTTAGAGAACGTGATGTTGCCGTTGGCCGAGATGTCTATGAGCCGTAAGGATCGCCTTAATCGTGTTAAGGAAATTATTGATGTAGTGGGGATATCGGACAAATTGAAAGCTTCCGTAAAGAATTTGTCTATGGGACAACGACAGAGGGTTGCTGTTGCTCGTGCTCTCGTTGCCAGGCCAGCAGTTATTTTTGCAGATGAACCTACAGGAAGTTTGGATTCTAAGAATACGGAGAATATTTTGCAGTTATTCCGTCGGATTAATAAAGAACGTCAAGTTACGATTGCGATGGTTACGCATGAAAATGTTTTATCGGAATATTATGACCGGCAAGTTGAGATATTAGATGGCAAGATCAGAACATAAGAGAAAGGAATGTTCATGAAAAAACTCCTATTTATTGCGGCAAGTGTAATTTTGGTTTCCGGATGTGCTTTTGGAACGAGAAGGCCACTTTTAGATTATCAAACAACAACGCCGTTTAAAGCTCAGAACAATATTTCAATAAGCGTGGATCCTTTAACTGACGCTCGTACATGGTCTAAGGAGAAGATAGGTAATGTTAGGAACGCTTATGGAATGCGCTGCGCAGATGTTATTCCTCAGAATAGCGTTACTGAATGGATTCGCAATGCTTTAAAAGATGAGTTAAAGAATTCAGGCTATAGCGTAGTTGATTCTGGTGCTAAAAACGTAGTTAGCGGTGAAGTAAATGAGGTCTACTGTAATGCCTATTGGAATTATGGCGGGCGCGTTGGTTTTCATCTGGTTGTTAAAAAAGATGGAGCTAGTGTCCTTGATAAAAAATATTCACTTGAGAGAAACGAAGGGACTTGTTGGGTCGCTTCGGCAGAATCTTTCGCTACTACAATGAGACGTACCCTGCAAGATGTTATGAAGCAGGTAATTGATGACATAAACAGTGCATTTAGTGTCAAATAAGCTGTTGCATTTGAGGTTTAATGAAGCCAATTAAGTTTGAAAGAATTCATGTAGAGTTAACGAATAAATGCAATTTTTCGTGCTCGTTTTGTCCTGATAGTTTAATGTCACGACCGCGGCAAGATATTGACTTCGGCTTGCTTCAGAAAGCTCTTGATGAGATAGCACGGGAGAAGTTAAGTGACACCATTTATTTTCATCTAATGGGAGAGTCAGTTCTTTATCCGCGTTTAGAAGAAGCTGTTCGTGCAGCGAAAATAAACGGATTGCGGGTATCTATAACTACTAATGGATGGGCATTTACGCCTGATTTATTGGACCCTGTTTTGAAGGCGGGTGTTGACGAAATATTGTTCTCTATTCAAACACCTGATAAGAAATCTTTTGGCTTACGTAGATCGAATGAAAAGTTCGACGAGTATAAAAGTAAAGTTTGTCAGGCGATTGCCCAGTCGTTAGAACATGGTGGCCCCAAGGTAATTTTGTCGTTTCTAACAACACCGGCAGCATTCGTTTTACTGCCAACTAAGCGTTACCAAATTATTAAGACAAAAAAGGAGTTAGTTGCCCGTGCTCTTGAATGGGTAGATGCAGTTTTACAGGATTCTCGTTTATCAATTATGAAAGATGAGATTAGTGCTTCACGCAGCGTATTCATAGAACGGTTAAATTCTTTTAGTTTATCGGGTTGGAATAAGTTGAAGTTAACAGAAAAGTTCAGTTTTGAGACAAGAGTATTAGGCGATTGGGTCCACCGTGGGCTTACTGATGATCATGTTATTGGGGCCACTGTCGGTGCGTGTGAAGGGTTGAAAACTCATTTTGGCATTCTGAGTAATGGTGATCTTGTTTTTTGTTGTGTCGATTATGATGGTAAGACTAGATTTGGAAATATCAAGGACATCACTATTAAGAATGCATTTGAGCTACCAAGCGTACAGGATGTGCTTAATGGTTTTAAGAAATTTCAGGTCAAACACTCTTACTGCAAACGTTGTCTAGGGGATGTCGGATTGATTAACTCATTAGGCCGACAAGTTGGGTCTATTCTTTACTTTAAACTTTACAGACCGATATGGGAAAGACGACGGAATAAAGAGAAGGCTATATGCAAGTAGGAAATTTGAATAAAGAAGTTGTTGTTACAGGTATTGGAGTGGTTACGCCTCTTGATAATGGTAAAGGGGTTGGCTCCTTTTGGGATGGTGCTTGCCGTGGCGTCAATACAGTCAGACCGATAACGCGTTTTGATGTGAAAGGGCATCAGTGTGGCGTTGGTGCTGAGATTGAAGGATTAATGGATTTACATGACGGAATCTCTAAAAATGATACAGACCCGAGTTTTCGGATTATGAGTTTGGCCTGCAAATATGCGGTTGATGATGCGCTACTTGAAGGGGATTCTTTGGAGAATGCAGGGGTTGCTGTGGGGACGATTCTTGGAGGGATCACGTCAGCAGAACGTTATTGGGGGGCTCGATTTTTTTCAATGGAAGAAAGAAGAGATGATTTTTTTAGAGAATATTGCCTTGATTCAGTTGCTAACCATGTTGTTAAAAGATTTTCTTTGAGAGGACCCTCATTTTCGTTGAGTACAGCATGCTGTTCTGGTGCGGATGCCATTCGTACAGCAGCAACGCAGATAAGCAATGGAAGGATTTCAGTGATGTTAGCTGGTGGAGTGGATGTTTTGAGCGAGTTTGTCTTCAGAGGATTTAGTGCTTTAAACGCCATGACTACTGATGGCCTAGTGAAGCCGTTTGATAAAAATCGTCGAGGTTTGGCCTTAGGAGAAGGGGCTGGGGTTTTGGTTCTTGAGGATCGCTTCCATGCAGAATCGCGTAAAGCGCGGATATATTGCTCCCTTATTGGGGCAGGGACTTCTTCCGATGCTTCGCATATTGTTAAGCCTAATCGAGATGGGGAAGGCTTAGCAAGGGCTATTTCACAGGCCCTAATGAATGCCAAAGTGCAGGGCGAGTTGATTGATTTTGTTTGTGCGCACGGAACAGGAACTTCTTATAACGACACGATGGAGACCAAGGCTATTAAACGTGGTCTTGGCCAGATGGCTAAAAAGATAAAGGTAACGTCGATGAAGTCTATGATTGGCCATACTTTGGGGGCAGCAGCTGCTATTGAGGCTGTTACATGCGTGAAGGCTATGGAGACTGGGACAATCCCTCCAACGATTAATTATCAGCTCCCAGATCAAGAATGCGATCTCGATTATGTTGTAAACAAGCAATATAAACATTCAATAGATGTTTGTATGTCTTTGTCAGCAGGATTTGGTGGTCAAAACACAGCTTTGATTTTTAAACGGCATAAGTAGGTTGGACATGGAAAATGAAATTGTAGTGACAGGTTTTAGTATTCTTCAGGGAAAAGGTGGGGTTGCCTTGTCTCCTGAAGATTATGAGCAGGATTGGGATGGTGTTGATACTGGTGCGCATGAATTGAACCGGGCTCAAAAGATCATGTTGGCGGCCTTTATGAAAGCACAACGTTCTGCGGGACTGGAATTGAAGACGATTGCTTCCGAGCGCATGGGCATTTTTATTGGAAATTCTTACGGGGTTGATGGATTTAAAACAGATTTCTTCCGTCTCTATAAAAAGAGCAATCCTCTTCTTACAAGTCCCTCATTGTTTCCGTTTACAACCCCCAATTCATTAGCAGCATGGCTTGCTATTCCGATGGGAGTTAAGGGACCAACAACTACCTTTGTTAGTGGGTGTAATGCTTCTTCACATGCGCTTTTGGCGGCAAATGATGCTATCTCTTCAGGTGAATGTGATATTGCCTTTGTCGGTGGAGTAAGTATCCTGTGTGAGGATCTAAGTGATGAGTTTGCAGCATCTGGTTTTAAGCGGGAGGTTATCGTTTTTGTGGTTCTTGAAAGTCGAAACCAGGCAGAATCCTCTGGTCGAAAGGTTTATGGGAGGGTCAGAAATTTTGAATATGAGAGGGTTTCCTTAGATAAGCTGAGTCAGTTCAGCTCAAATTTAGGTTCTGCAATGGCTGAAGTCTCTTTCTTCGGGAATAATTTAGGAGAGAAAGTTTTTGATTATTCCAATGATCAGGATGGCAATGTATTTGATGTCGCGGGTGTGCTTAGTGTTATTCGTGCGTTGAGTCTTAATGCAAAATCAGTCATGAGCTCGAGTGTCGATAGTAGTGGTTCAGTCATAAGATTTGTTTTGGAGAAAGTATGAATAAAACAAAGAATTCTTTAGAATTCTCCAGTAAGAAGGCAATAGCGTCAACGCAGGTACAGTTGTTGCGTGAAATGGTTCAATATGTTTCAATCCATTCGTCATTTTACAAAAGAACTTTACGAAAAACTCGGATTGGGTATAAGGATTTACATTCAGTCGATGACCTGTCGTTATTGCCAATTACAAGGAAAGATGATTTGCAAGAGGCTCACCAGGATTTCTACTGTGTTGATAAGAAAGAAGTGGCAGATATTGTTTCCACGACAGGGACGACAGGGAATCCGGTTTTTATTATTCTTACCAAGGGAGATCTCCGTCGATTAGCTCAGAATGAAGTTCGTAGTTTTGCCTGTGCTGGAGTTACTCCCAAGGACACGATCCATTTGGCGATTACGTTAGATAATCTTTTTATGGCAGGTGCAGCGTATTACTCTGGTATCGTTGATCTTGGTGCGACCGTTTATCGGGTTGGCATGCATAACGCAGAGCGTCAGATATTGCTATTTCGACAATTAAAGCCTACAGGTATTATGACGGTTCCGTCATTTCTTCTTCGACTTGGACAAGCCATGAAAGCGCAGAGTATTCGTCCGCAGTCGCTTACGCTTAAGAAAGCTATCCTGGTAGGAGAAAGTATACGAGATAAAGAATTTCACTTAAGCGGGATTGGAGAGTTATTACAGAATATCTGGCCGATGGATTTTTATTCTACGTTTGGCAATACTGAGACAGCGATTTCTTTTTGTGAGTGTTCATGCAAGAGAGGAGCACATGAACATTCGGACTTCATTATGACTGAGATTTTAGATGAGCAGGGCAATGTTGTTCCTGACGGAGGGCTGGGTGAACTTGTTTTGACGACTTTACAGGTTCAGGGCATGCCGCTTTTGAGGTATGCAACAGGAGATATAACTTTCAAAATTTCTCAACCTTGTCGTTGTGGTAGGAATTCTTGTCGTATTGGTCCTATTTTAGGTAGGAAAGCTAATATGTTGAAGTATAAGGGAACGAAAGTCTATCCAAAGGTTATTGAAGGAGCATTAGCGGGAATTGATGGTGTTTTGAATTATGTGATTGAGGCGTTCACTGGGGATGATTGTTCAGATAAGATTGTCGTGAAGATTGGATGTGAGAAACCAAGGAAGGTTTTTTCTGAGCGTATTATATCAAAGATCACAGCACATGCGCGGGTGACGCCTGAAATTAAGTTAGTGTCTGCCGAAGAAGTAACAGCATTGCAAAGTGATTATGGTAGAAGCCGTAAGTTTAAGACTTTTATTGATCATCGAGTATGAGGTTACTGCAAAAGGGATATTTATTATGAAAGATATGCAGAAAATTCTTGGGTTTGCGGATTCAGATATTGATGAAGCTCTTAAAAAAAGAGAGCTCTTATCATTAGAGATCGAGTTTTCTAGTCGATGTAATTTAAAATGTTGTTATTGCTATGCCGAAAATACCCTCTTTAGGGATAATGAACTTATTTTGGAAGAAATGTATGATGTGATTAGTCAGGCTAAAGCTTTGGGTGCCCGTAAGATAATTTATCTTGGAGCGGGTGAGCCTTTTCTAGATAAAAAATTAGATCCTGTTATTCGTTATGTGCATAAGTTAGGTTTGGAGCATATAGTTTTTACCAATGGAACCTTAATTAATGCAGAGGTGGCCAGGTTTCTCTATGAACATAAAGTTGTTGTGGTGGTAAAACACACCAGCGATGATGAACAGACTTTTGACAAGCTTTCTGGAGGTAAGGGAACTTTTAAGTCAATGAAACGTGGGTTGAAGTTTTTGCAAGAAGCAGGGTATCCTGATGAGAATCATCATCTTGGCATTGAGTCCATCATTTCAGTTTACAATATTCATGAAATTCCGACTATGTGGCGATGGGCCCGCAAGAATAATATTATTCCTTATATTGAATGTGTCACACGAAAAGGTGGAGGTGCCAGCGAAAATGAATTAGCCCCCAGCAAAGAAGCTACCCGTATTTTATTTGAAGAATTATCTCGCATAGATAGGGAGGAATTTTCATTTGTTTGGGATCCATTTCCACCGATAGCTGGGTTTGCGTGTAAGAGGCATCTTTATAGTTGTATCGTCACCTCTCAAGGGTTTGTTCAGCCTTGTGTTGGGGTTGATATCCATGTGGGCAATATTCGTCAAGAGAAGCTCGCGACGATATTAAAGAACAGTCCTGTGCTTGACGATTTGTCCCATATACACGATACGATAAAAGGGCCTTGTAAGACCTGTGATCATACGGGAGAGTGCTATGGATGCCGCGGCAATGCACATAATTTAACGGGGGATTATCTTGCCAGTGATCCAACATGTTGGAGAATAACGGAGAAAGAAATATGAAATTGCTCTTAGTGGCTCCATCAGCCAAAAGCAAGTTTTTAGGGAAGAATTTTGCGTTCCATTTGCCTTTTTTAAGCCTACCGATTCTTGCGACGTATACACCGGCAGATATTGATGTAACAATAGTGGATGAGCGTAATGTCGATATTGATTTTAATATTAAGTATGATTTAGTAGGGATTACCTTAATGACCTCTTTGGCCCCGAGAGGCTATGAGATTGCCCAAGAGTTCCGTAAACGAGGGGCTAAAGTTGTCATGGGGGGGATGCATGTGAGCGCTCTTCCTGATGAGGCATTGTTGCATGCGGATGCAATCGTTGTTGGGGAAGGAGAGAGAGTGTGGCCAAAGGTCATTGAAGATTTTAAAAGAGGTGAATTAAAGCGAATTTACCGTGCCAGTGATTATACAGATCTTGATACGATGATTCCTGTCCGCCGTGATTTGCTTAATCTGGATAAATATGCGCCAGTCGAGTTTGTTGAAACAACAAGGGGGTGCCCGTTTGGGTGCCATTTTTGTTCGGT
>Ga0302280_1002701_pt1 | contig 13344 bp, 16 predicted proteins | sample III_Fen_E1_1_FD_198771 | JGI IMG/M metagenome (GOLD analysis project Ga0302280, IMG submission 198771) | Peat permafrost microbial communities from Stordalen Mire near Abisko, Sweden - III_Fen_E1_1 | ecosystem: Environmental > Terrestrial > Soil > Wetlands > Permafrost | place: Sweden: Abisko...
CTCTATCAAAAATCTAAACTTCTCTCTGGCCGTGCAGGACCTGAAAAGCGGTGAAAAGGGATTGGATAAAAACGCCTATAAGGCCTTGAAGTCGGATCAATATAAAGACATTGATTACAAACTCACTTCAGCCACCGTAGGCACCGGTGCAGGAAATAAATACATGGTTAAAACGCAGGGCAATCTCACCATCGCAGGCGTTACCAAGCCGATACTGATGGATATTTCGTGCGTGATCAACAAGGACGGAACCATTACCTGCTCTGGCTCCTATAAACTGGAGATGACCGATTACAAGGTTACTCCGCCCACCTTTATGCTCGGCGCTATGAAAACCGGTGATGCCATAACCCTGGATTTTATTCTGGTTTACAAAAAATAACCCGCTATAGGCTTTTCGTTTTTACACAGGAGATTGATCAAAAAAAGAATAAAATATGAATGAAAATTCTACTAGATTACCCCTGCAACTGGCTATACTACTGATGGTAGCCATTAGTTTTTCTGCTGCTGCGCAGGATTCCACTAAAACGGAAAAAAAGTTCTGGGGTTTCTTCAAACTACCACCGGTTCTGAAAAATCCAACACTTCAATTTTTTCGCCCTTACGATAAAACCGGGGTCAATGTTTTTGAGCCGACCAAGGATGATACAACTCCATTTAATGGAATCAAGATAAAAGTGGGGGCCAGCCTCACTGCTGATTTCCAGGCGTTAACAGACCGCAATAGTGCGACACCTGTTATGGTGGCAGGTGTTAACAGCAATCAGTTGATGCGGCTGACCAACGGGTTCAACCTACCGATGGCTAATTTGAATCTCGACGCCCAACTGGCAGATGGTATCCGCATCGAACTAACAGTGTACCTTGCTACACGCCATCATCAGGATACATGGGTTAAAGGTGGCTATGTTCAAATAGATAAATTACCGTTTTTTAAAAGCGAGTTGCTGGATAATATAATGAAAGCATTTACCCTTAAGTTAGGCCAGGATGATGTAGATTATGGTGATGCGCATTTCAGACGCGCAGATGGAGGCAATTCAATGTACGACCCCTTTGTAGAAAACTATATCATGGATGAATTTGCAACCGAAATGGGTGGCGAACTTTATTTTCACCCGAAAAATATTCCAGTAATAGCCATGTTCGGAATCACCAATGGCGAGCTTGATCCGACGGTGACCGCCTCCACCACGGTTGATTCTGCCACCGGCAAATTGAATAAATACGCTCCTGCCATTCATGCCAAACTGGGTATAGATAAACAATGGCCCAACCTGCGTGTAAGGCTTACCGGTTCGGTTTATGCCGATAAAAGTGCTAATATGAATACGATGTTTTTTGGCGACAGGACAGGGTCACGCTATTACTTTGTAATAGAAAATAGCGCGGCTACTTCAGATGGCAATGCATGGTCGGGCAGAATTGACCCCGGGTTTGACGAACAGGTTAAAACGTTTATGATCAATCCCTTTATCAAATTCCATGGCCTGGAGCTATTTGCCACTTACGAAATGGCATGGGGGAGAATGATCACAGAAAAGACAGATCGTGAAGTAACACAGGGTGCGGTTGACTTAGTTTACCGGTTCCCGGAAAAGAAGGAAAACTTCTGGATAGGGGGCCGCTTTAACGAAGTAACCGGCGCCTTGCTGATGAACCCCAATACAGTAACCATTTATCGCGGCGTTGGTTCCGTAGGCTGGTTTGTTACAAAAAATATCATGGCCAAGGTGGAATACGTGTATCAGCAGTATAACAATTTTGCAGCCACCGATATCCGGTCGGGTGCAAGATTTGGCGGGGTAATGCTGGAAGGATCCGTTGGATTTTAAACAATATCTCTCATTTACCAATCGCTACGCGTAACAAACCTTCCCAAAGTGTGAAGGATGTAACTCTTTGTCAGAATTATATAACCTTACCCAAATTAAGTGACCCAACTTTGTAAGGTGAAATTCTCTTCACACCTGTCCCACCAGTAGCGGGAAATTAAAATTAAAGAATATGAATAAGACGGAAATAACCGGAAACTGGAACGAGCAGAAAGGCAAGCTTAAACAACAATTTGCCCAATTAACCGACAACGACCTGATGTTTGAAGAAGGCCAAAAGGACGAGATGCTTGGAAAACTCCAGATCAAGCTTGGCAAAACGAAGGATGAGTTCGATAAGATCATGGCATCGCTTTGATTGTTTTTTGAATACGGATACTGTTTAGCGAGGTCGTTCACTAACAGTATCCTTTTAAATCTCTGAAATTTTTATGAGCTACCCACAATCGATAACATGGATACCACTGAAATTGAAAAAGCAACTGCGCATATCACCGTGGAAATAATCGAATACGTACCCAACTCTGTGGTCATCAAAACGATCCTGAAAAAAACTACCGGTAGCGTGACCGTTATGTCGGTTGACACAGGCGAAGGGTTAACGGAAAAAACCAGCGCCTTTGATACGTTTGCGCAAGTTATAGAAGGCAAGGCTAACGTTGTAATTAGCGGAGTGTCAAATATCCTGCTTACCGGGCAATCCATTGTTATACCCGCTCATGCCTCTAACTACATAAAACCAAACGGAAGGTTCAAAATGATCCTGACGGTAATTAAAAGCGGGTATGAATAAAAATTTGTTTTATGAAAACGGCGGGAATCATCCTTATCATCATTGGCTTAGCCTTAACCACCTACACCGGCGTTACCTTTTTCACTAAAGAGAAGGTAGCGGATATAGGTAAAATTGAAATCAGCAGGGATAAGCCCCACTACCTGGATTGGTCGCCTTGGGTTGGTCTTGTTATAATAGGTATTGGAGGAATTGTTTTGTGGCAATCATCAAAAAAATAAAAAAGGTTTTGGGTGTATAAGTAGTGGCTGCCTTAGCGATAAGGCAGCCTTTTTTATTTATCAAAGAGTCTGTTTGCCTTTGTGTATGTAAAGCTTAATGTGTGAATCGTGTAACACTTTTAAATAATTGTGTAATGCTTTCGTGCATTTGCCCACCTACATTTACACCATAGATATTTAATTAAAAAAATAAGACAAATGATAAAAGCAGGAAAACAAATTTTTATAAGTACGGTGTTATTTACGTCAATCTCAATGGGAATGTTCAGTGGATGTAAGAAGGACAATTCGCCTCCACCCTTCACCACATACCAATTGGTAAAGGCTGATGTGTTGGGGGTTTCGGGAACGGTAACCTTTACTCAAACAAACAGCACGACCACCACGGTGGTTATTACGCTCGCGGGTAGTGACTCTGCCAGCCACCCGGCCCAGATCAATATGAATTCAGCCGTTCAAGGAGGCGCAGTTGCCGTAAAACTTAACCCGGTCACTAACGGAAGCAGCACCACCCTGGTAAATACCTTAAACAACAGCAGCGCTATAAATTATAGTCAGTTGATTGCGTATAACGGTTATGTATCCATAATCGAAAGCAGTATAAACGATACTCTTATAATTGCACAGGGCGATATTGGCGGCAATTTGCTAACCGGAACAAGTAAAACTTATACCTTGGATACAGTAGGAACTGCAGGAGTGTCGGGTACGGCCCTGTTTCAAATGCGCACCAACGGAAATACACTTGCATCTATATCCCTTGTTGGCACTATTGCTAATGGATCATATCCGGCTGCTATTCAATTGGGTTCAGTACAAACAGTTGGGGGGGGGCCCATTGAGGTAACTTTAAACCCGGTAGATGGAACCAGCGGAAAAAGCTACACCAACATTAGTATGCTGGATGGCGGTACGGCGTTAACCTATAATGACTTGTTGGTTTACGATGGGTACTTAGCGGTACGCCAATCAGCGTCAATAAGCTCTACCATACTCTGCGAAGGGAATATCGGAACTCATTAGTCTTTGAAAACACAATGAGTGATAAAAATGCCACGGTTCCATGAATCGTGGCATTTCTCATTATTGACAGACTGTAATGTGTGAATAATGCAACTCTTTTAAATAATTGTATAACATTCTATCTGCATAGCTGCTCCATCTTTACGCGGTAATTATTTCAATATTCTTAACCACTTAAATAACCTTCATGAAAAAAATATTTCATTTTTCTCTTCTCTTATTTCTGGTTGGAGGGCTTTCACTTTCATCCTGTGTTTCCAAGGGTAAGTTCCTTGCTTCGGAAGGCCGCGTACATAAGCTCCAAAATGATAGTTCATCAACACATCAATTGTTGTATGATTGCAATGCGTCGGTAAAGGACCTTGAGGCGCAAAAAAGTGCATTACAGAATGCCAATGCCAATGCTCATAATGACCTTACCTCTGCCCAGAACGACCTGCAGAACCTTTCTTCCAAATCCAATATGACCATTGCCGATCAGGCCAAGCGATTGAAAAATTTGCAGGACCTGATCCAGGCTCAGAAGGATGTAATGAATAAGCTCAAGAAGAATATTTCTGATGCCCTGATAAACTTTAAGGCGGATGAGTTGAGCGTTTATATTAAGGACGGCAAAGTGTATGTATCGCTGCAGGAAAAATTATTATTCAAGTCGGGCAGTGCGGTAGTTGACCCTAAGGGTAAGGAAGCATTGGGAACACTTGCCAAAGTGTTGAACTCTACACCGGATATCAATATTATGATCGAAGGCCATACGGATACATTACCCATTAAATCGCCACAGTTTCAGGATAACTGGGCTCTGAGCACGGCGAGGGCTACTTCCATTGTACGTATTCTGACCACCAGCTATACCGTTAATCCGCATAGCATTATCGCATCCGGAAGAGGGGAATTCTATCCTGTAAAATCAAATGACACATCAGATGGCCGCGCTTCTAACCGCAGAACCGAAATTATTTTATCTCCTAATCTGAATGAATTGTTCAGGTTGTTGGATCAATAGAACAACATCTTTAAATCACAAATATTCCTTCACGCCAAAAAATCAGATAAAAATGGAAACCGATCAAACTGAATCAAAGAATAAGAAAGTTTTAGTAGGCATTATAATAGCCCTGCTGCTTGTTGTAACCGTTACCCTTTACTTTCTGTATTCAGGAAATAAGGATAACACTGATCTGACCGCACAGAAATCCGCTTTGGACAGCACATTCAGAAATCTTTCCGACACACTGGATATGCGGAGGGCAGATATTGAACAGCTCACCAATCACAATGTTAAGCTGGATAGCACTATAGCGGCCAGCCAGTTGATGATACAGAATGAAAAAAAACAGATATCAGGGTTATTGGCAAAGAACAAAATGACCAAAGCAGACCTGGATGAGGCAAAGGGAATGATAGCCCAATATGAAACATCGATCTCCGACCTTCAAAAAAAGGTAGTGGAGTTAACGGCGCAAAATCAGCAACTGATGCAGGACAATCAAAAACTTTCGACGGATCTGGATTCGGCGCATCAAACTACAAATGCGCTAAGCGCACAGAACAAAGGCTTATCAAAACAAGTCGAAATTGGTTCGTTGCTACAACTGACCGAAGTAGATGTAAACGGTGTAAAACAAAGGGGAAATGGCAAGGAGACCACAGTAAAAAATGCAAAAGCCGCAGAGAGCCTCCGTATCAGTTTCCAAACCGGTCAAAATAAGGTAATACCGAACGGGCCTTTGAGCCTTTATGTAAGGGTCATCAACCCAAAGGGTGAAACAATTTCCGTTGCCGACCAGGGTTCGGGCAGCCTTCAACTAGCCGAGTCCAATTCACAGGTCCAATACACTAAAAAGGCTGACATTGACTGGAATCAAACCAATAAAAAAGTGACCGTATACTGGAAGCAAAATATTTCAACAGCTGGAACTTATAAGGTTGAAATCTACCAAACCGGTTACCTGATAGGAAAAGGAGAAGTGAAACTAAACTAGGCAATAAATCCAGTTTGGCACTAAAATTGAGTCATTGTTAATGGGGTTTTTTGCTCTTGCCAGTTTTGCGGGATCGAATGATTTTCAAATTAGAATAACGGTTTATAATTATCATGCTATGCCTTCGTTGGCGGCCATATCGAAAATTGATTTCCCCTTTAAGGTGGAACAGCAAGTAGTGAAACAGTATGCAAAGGAACTGTTTGCGCCATCGTTTCCACAGGTGGAAAGAATGATGAGCGCCTTTGATAATACAGAAATAAAAACAAGGAATTTCTGTAAATCGCTTACTTATTATTCGGGCCATCATACCTTCCAGGAGCAAAACGCAGAATACATCCGTTGCTGCCTTGAATACTCTGTAAAGGCGATCGACCAATGTGTTTCCCCGGCCCAAATAAAAAGGGGCGATATCACTGACATCATCTTTGTTTCTACCACCGGGCTTGCAACACCGAGTTTAGATGCACTCATTATTAATGAAATGAAGTTGAACCAGAATATTGGACGAACACCCATTTTTGGCTTGGGCTGTGCCGGTGGAGTAGCGGGCTTTGCAAAGGCAAACATTTTAGCCAGGGCAAATCCGGATGCAGTGGTTTTATTAGTTGCAGCTGAATTATGTTCCCTCACATTTTTACGAAATGATTACAGCAAAAGCAATTTTATTGGCTCCAGTTTATTTGCTGATGGAATAGCTGCGTGTATTATCGTGGGAGATAATCATACAAGCAAGGCAGGACAGAAAATTGCCCTTCTCGCTACACAAAGCAAATTATATTACGATACCCTGGACGTAATGGGATGGGAGTTTCTGGATAAGGGATTTAAAGTGTTGTTCTCGCAGGATATTCCAACTATTATCTCTAAAAATATCCGGCACGATATCACTTCCTTTTTAGCGAAAAACCGCTTAACCCTGTCGGACATAAGAAATTTTATTTTTCATCCCGGGGGTAAAAAGGTTTTAACCGCTTATGAAACAGCCCTGCAGGTGTCGGGCGATTTTTTGAAAAATACCAGGGAGGTGATGAATGATTATGGTAACATGTCGAGCCCCACCGTTTTATATGTATTAGAAAGGTTTTTCTCGAAGGGCTTTGATGATGGTTATGGGTTAATGGTATCCATGGGTCCGGGCTTTTCGTGCGAGATGGTTTTACTTCAAATGAATAACAACTGAATATGAATACGAACAGACTATCTGCAACACTTGCCAGCGCGTTGAACGCACAGATGACCAAGGAGGCGCATGCTTCGCAAATTTATTTGTCGTATGCCTCGTGGGCCGACCACCAGGGATTTGGTGGTACCGCTAATTTTCTCTTCAGGCACGCGCAGGAGGAGCGCAACCACATGATGAAGATATTGGAGTATATTTTAAAAAGGGGCGCGGAGGTACAGATAACAGCTATTCCTGCACCTCCCACAGCTCCAGCGAGTATGCAAAATTGTTTTGAACGGGTATTTGACCATGAGGTAGATAATACCAATGAAGTGTATAAGCTGGTAAAATTAAGCCTCGATGAACAGGACTGGGCTACCTGGAACTTCATGCAATGGTTCGTGAAGGAACAGATTGAAGAAGAAACGCTTGCATTGAACTTACTGGACAAGATCAAAATAGCGGGTGGTGAAAAGGCAAATAGTGATACCTTATATTCCCTGGACCGGGACCTTGCAAACACACCGGATGATGCAAGATCAGCACAGGATGTAACGGCGGAAACTCCATAAAATAAATTTCAGTTTCGCACTTCCTAACGTGTGAATCATACAAATCTTTATTGTAATTGTATAACTCTTTTCAAACTACAGGGCCCACCTTTGTATGGAGAAATTTATTTACAAAGCTTATTTCCATTAACTACATGAAACTGATTGAAATTGAAACACAGTCTTTATCCAGGTTGTTTTTACAGCACAGGATGGCACAAATTGCGAGTAAAAAACATTCTTCCCTTGCTACGATCAATTACTGGCAATGGTTTGAAGGAATAACATCACTTGAAGTTGAACGCCGTGCGGATATTTTACCCATCTCCTTAGTAATAGATCTGATAAATAGTGGATTACCATTTAGCACCAATCAATGACAATAGCCGAACATACACGATTAACCAAGCTGCAAAAACAATGGGCCTTTTTGTATCAGCGGCAATTTGTTTCGCCTTATCTGATGGAAAAATTTCTTAAAGTAAAAAAGCGATTCGAAAAAGCCAAAGAATCGATCCGCATTAAATACAGAGGTAAACAGAGCGAAATGTGGAAATAAAAAAAGGACAAGTGTTTGAATACCTGCCCTTCATTTTAACCCACCATCTTATATTATTTTTTAAATACTATTTCATCAATTAAAATCTGAGGGTATAAACTTTTTTACTGTTCACACTTTTAATAAAGCTAATTACCTCATCGCGTTCTTTGTTCAGCTTTCTTTGCAGCCTGGCGAGCAGTTCATCTTCTTTACCGCTGTTATATTTTAAATCTGCGAGTGTTAATTGCGAAAATATTTTCTTTAATTCCCTTGATTGGACCTCCCAATTTCCGGTGATCTTAAAGGTTTCAACCATTTCGTTTTGTGTAGTCTTCATGATTCAATATTGATCAGTTTAACCTCTCTTCCTCTCTTTATTCGCTTATAACAGGTGTGAGTTTATATTAGCACCGTAACTACTTTCCTTTTTCATTGTAGGATAACTCCCATTATCCCTGGATATTCTCAGTACCGCTTTGTGTGGAATATGCGTGTATCGGTCCATTCGCCATCCTGATTTTCCATCCCTGGTAGTCTTTTTCCACTCGTTGAAACCAATCATAAACCGGGTGAATAAAAAAGTAAATCCCATAAGAAGCAGTGTGCCTGCTGCGGCATAATAAATTGTATCCATTTGTTTCAGTTTTTAACTGTTTACCAAAAATTATTATTACAATGCTTTATTGCCACTGATAACTCTTAGCAGTATGGCAATCAATGCAATTACTAGTAATATATGAATAAGTCCACCCGCGTGAAACCCAATGAATCCGACGGCCCAACCTATTATTAGAATAACTGCAATGACGTAAAGTAGATTTCCCATGATATTTATGTTTTAATCGTTTATTGAATATTTTGGACTACAAAGATGTAACACGTGTGTACAAAATCCTTACACGATTCCATAATATATTTACATAAATCACACATTGGCCAAATTCACAACTTTATCAAATTTTGCTTATCTTGTAGTAGACTGGTGTACTTTCGCGGTGGGTACGTAATCTGCAAAAATAATATACCTGGCGGTAATTAATACTTCTCAGTTATCAAATTAAAAATGAAGCTCTACATCAAATACATGGTTTCGATTCGCTGCAAGATGCTGGTGAAATCGGAGTTGGACAAACTGGGATTGCATTATGGAGTAATAGAGTTAGGAGAAGTGCAAACCATTGAAGATGCCACCCCTGCGCAACTTGATCAATTAAAAAGCGCCTTGTTAAAGTCAGGGCTTGAACTGATGGACGACAAAAAAGCCATCCTGATCGAAAAAATAAAAACTGTTATTATTGAAATGGTCCATTATGAAGATGAATTGCCTAAAACAAAACATTCGGATTATATCAGTGCAAAGTTAAGCCACGATTATACTTATCTCGCCAACCTTTTTTCGGAGGCTACCGGCATCACCATTGAGCATTACATTATCGTTCACAAAATTGAAAAGGTGAAAGAATTACTTTTATATGATGAACTCAATCTTACCCAAATATCCTATAAGCTCAATTATAGCAGCGTGGCGCATTTATCCAGCCAGTTCAAAAAAATTACCGGGCTAACACCTACCTTTTTCAAGGAGCTAAAACAGAAAAGGCGCACTACGCTTGAAAATGTGTGATTAATGTAACTTTTTTAAAAAGTTATGTAACACTTACAACTTGAAAGGTTTGCAACTTTGTCTGTACTGTATAGTAAAGGCAGGCAATTTGAAGATACATATTAAATACATGGTGAGTAATCGCTGCAAAATGGCGGTGAAGGAAGAATTGAAGAAACTTGATCTGCATTTCGTTATCGTTGATCTGGGAGAAGTGGATATAATGGAAGACCTTACCGTACAGCAACGTGACCAACTTAGAGTGGGGCTGCACAAATCAGGGCTTGAATTAATGGATGACAAAAAAGCCATCCTGATCGAGAAAATACAAAATGTGATCACGGAGTTAATTCATTATTCCGACGAATTACCAAAGTTGAATTATTCCGATTTCATTGCTGAAAAGGTAGGTTATGATTACACCTATCTATCCAACACATTTTCGGAGGTGAAGGGAATCACCATACAGCAATTTATTATCATCAATAAAATTGAACGGGTAAAGGAATTGCTTTTGTACGATGAGTTAAACCTTACGGAAATTTCCTATAAACTCAACTATAGCAGTGTAGCACACCTGTCAAATCAATTCAAAAAGGTTACCGGGCTATCTCCTTCGCAATTCAAACAATTGAAGGATAAAACCCGCAGCCCCATCGAAGAAATTGGAAACTCAAATGGCGATGATTTAAGCAAACCAAATTTAGCGGAATAGTATATGAGTAAAATAAAGAAAGCAGATACGGATGAGCTAATAACTATGCGCAAGGAACTGGCTCAGCAAATAGAGGACAAGGAAAAGCTGGTGGCAGAATTAGCCGTTGCCCGTAAGGAACTTGCCTTTCAAAAGGAAGAGAAGGGAAAACGAGCAGCTGAATTAGGCATTGCCAACAAAGAACTGGTATTTCAGGATGGCGAAAAGGAAAAGCGTGCGGCGGAGTTAGGTATTGCCAACAAAGAACTTGCCTTTCAGGACAAAGAGAAGGGAAAGCGAGCGGCAGAGTTGGGCATTGCTAACAAGGAACTGGCCTTCCAAGACGAAGAGAAGGGAAAACGCGCAGCCGAATTAGGTATTGCAAACAAAGAAAAGGGAAAACGCGCTACTGAATTAGGAATAGCTAATAAAGAGCTTGCTTACCAGGACGAGGAAAAGGAAAAACGGGCAGCTGAGTTGATCATTGCCAATAAGGAACTCATATTTCAAAATGGCGAAAAGGAAAAGCGGGCAGCAGAGCTAAGTGTTGCTAACAAAGAGCTTGTCTTTCAAAATGAAGAAAAGGAGAAGCGGGCAGCGGAGTTGAGCATTGCCAATAAGGAACTTGTGTTCCAAAACGAAGAAAAGGAAAAGCGGGCAGCCGAATTGTTCATTGCTAACAAAGAGCTCGTCTTTCAAACCGGAGAGAAGGAAAAACGGGCAGCAGAGTTAGTTATAGCAGATATTGAACTTGCCTTTCAAAATAAAGAGAAGGAAAAACGGGAAATTGCCAATAAGGAACTGGAAGCATACAGCTATTCTGCAAAATTAGCATCGCAATATGCACGGAGCCTCATCGAGGCAAGCCATGACCCGCTATTTACCATCAGCCCCGAAGGGAAGATCACCGATATGAATGAGGCAACGGTAAAAGTGACTTGTGTACCGCGAGAGAAAATAATTGGCACTGATTTCTTTGATTACTTCACCGAACCAGGCAAGGCACGTGAATGTTATCAAAAGGTCTTTGAAAAGGGTTTTGTGATGGATTATCCGTTGATCATACACGATGGAAAGCCTATGGACGTATTATGTAATGGATCTGTTTACAAGGACGACAGAGGAAGTGTTTTGGGTGTAGTGATCGTAGCCAGGGATGTTACCGCCCAAAAGCAGGCATCACAATATGCCCGTAGTTTGATCGAAGCAAGTTTAGATCCCCTTGTTACTATCAGTGCAGATGGAAAGGTAACAGACGTAAACAAGGCTTCTATCGAAGTTACAGGCATTCAGCGGGATCGTTTAATAGGCACTGATTTTTCTAATTACTTTACCGAACCCGAAAAGGCACAGGAGGGCTACCGGCAGGTTTTTGAAAAGGGATTTGTGGCAGATTACCCGTTGACCATAAAACATAAAAACGGGAAATTGACGGATGTGTTATACAATGCCTCCGTTTATAAAGATGATAAAGGAAATGTACTTGGGGTCTTCGCGGCAGCGCGTGACGTTACCGACCAAAAGAGAATTGAAAGGGAATTAACCGAGGCAAAGGTATTTGCAGAACTTGCGACCGGCATTGCTGAAGACGCCCAAAGCAAAGCTGAAAGCGCCACGCGGATAGCAGAAGACGCTGTAAAGGCAAAGCAGCAATTCTTATCCAATATGAGTCATGAGATACGAACGCCGATGAATGCCATCATCGGATTTACGAAAGTGGTATTGAAGACAGAGCTCACGAATAAGCAAAAGGAATATCTATCCGCAATAAAAACGAGCGGTGATGCCCTGATCGTACTCATTAACGACATACTTGACCTGGCAAAAGTGGATGCGGGCAAAATGAGATTTGTTCAAACGCCCTTCAAAATGTCGGCATCCATATCTGCCATGCTGCATTTGTTCGAAACAAAGATCCAGGAGAAGAATTTAGAGTTGGTGAAGGAATACGACAAAAATATTCCTGAAGTACTGGTTGGCGACCCTGTTCGCTTACATCAAATTATTTTAAACCTTGTAAGTAATGCCGTCAAATTTACCACGAAGGGAAAGATTACCGTGAGCGTACGTTTATTAAAGGAGGAAGAAGAAAAGGTGACCATTGAATTTGCGGTTTCGGATACGGGAATTGGCATCGCACAAAATAAGATAGAGAACATTTTTGAAAACTTTCAACAGGCTACCAGTGGAACTTCACGGTTATATGGTGGAACCGGATTGGGGCTCGCCATTGTTAAGCAATTAGTGGAACCCCAGGGGGGAACCATTCGTGTAAAAAGTAAGATCAATGAAGGTTCTACCTTTAGCTTTACCTTAAGCTTTCTGAAAACCAGGGCGGATGCCGAATTAGAAACCAGCCTACTGGAACTGGACACGGAAATGAAAAACATAAAGGTATTGGTGGTTGAGGACATTGCCCTCAATCAGTTGCTGATGAAAACCCTGCTCGATGATTTTGGATTTGACCGTGATATTGCAGCCAATGGCAAAATTGCGATCGAAAAGTTACAAGCTAAATCGTACGACATTATTTTGATGGACCTGCAAATGCCTGAAATGAACGGTTTTGAGGCCACGGAATACATCCGTAATACCATGCATTCCAAGATACCCATCATTGCCTTGACCGCTGATGTAACCACTGTAGATCTGGCAAAATGCAAGGCTATTGGTATGAATGACTACATTGCAAAGCCAGTGGATGAAAAATTGTTATATAGTAAGATAATCGGGCTGGTTAAGAAACCTATGCCGGCAACAATTACGAGTTTAAAACATGTCCTGGCCGGACCAAGTAAAAGGCCTAAATGCATTGACCTTGATTATTTAACCCATCGCACAAAATCAAATCCTGTATTGATGATGGAAATGATCTCGCTTTACCTGGAGCAAACGCCGCCCTTAGTCAGCATTATGAAGCAAAGCCTGCA
>Ga0302280_1002704_pt1 | contig 13338 bp, 14 predicted proteins | sample III_Fen_E1_1_FD_198771 | JGI IMG/M metagenome (GOLD analysis project Ga0302280, IMG submission 198771) | Peat permafrost microbial communities from Stordalen Mire near Abisko, Sweden - III_Fen_E1_1 | ecosystem: Environmental > Terrestrial > Soil > Wetlands > Permafrost | place: Sweden: Abisko...
GGACAAAACACCAATGCCTATTACATTTCGCCAGATTGGAATTTGTCCGGCGGCCAATACGTAAACTTGGACTACTTCGCGTTCTTCATGAATCCAGCGCTCCCCACGCCGCCGACCATGATTGCCGGCACGGGCACCAACGGATTGCCGCTCATTCGCCAGGAGGTCATCTCCGGCAGCAAATACCTAACGATGGAGTTCACCCGTTGGAAGTCTACCACCGATGCCAGCCTGACCTACACGCCGCAATTCAGCAGCAGCTTGAACACCGGATTTGTGGCGCGCGGCGTGGGGATTTCTACGAACAGTATTGATGCCAACCGCGAACGAGTCAAATACCGCGACTCCATTGCGAACCTGCCTTATGCTTTCGGGCGGGTGGTGGTGACGCCCTAAGGTTTTTGGTTTTCCGGCTTAGAAAACTGGTGCCTGAAGGGCTCCGCACGCGTAAAACCAAACGATCACGTTTTCCAGTCGAAAGCCTTTTTCTTCAGCGCATAAATGTAGCCGGCAAAGAGGATGCCGAGGAACGAGATCATCGAGCCGAGCACCAAATTGCGCGTGGCGTGTTCGGCCAGCAGATCGCGATACACTACGGCCCACGGATACATAAACACCACTTCGATGTCGAACAAGATGAACAGCATCGCGACCAGATAGAATTTCACCGAGAAGCGCCCGCCGCCTTCGCCAATGGGATCCTTGCCGCATTCGTAAGCGGAGTCCTTCGCCTTGTTGGACTTGGCGAACTTGCCCAGCAACACGGAAATCAGGAGCGTGCCGCCGGCAAAGCCGACGGCGGCCGCGAGCAGAAACAAAACCGGGATATATTGTGATAACTGGGATGGCGTCGAATTATCCATGGGGAAATAATAGAATCTGCCGTGTAAATTTCAATGACGAAAAATGGCGTCTAAAAAATTGACCATCGCCGCGCCGAACGGTGCGCAATCGCGCGGAGTACGACTGGAAATCAAGTTCCCGTCCACCACCACCGGCTCATTCACCCAGATGGCGCCAGCGTTTTCCAAGTCATCCTTGATGCCAAGCGAGCCGGTGACGCGCCGGCCGCGGAGGATTTTGGCAGAGATCGGAATCCAGCCGCCATGACAGATGAACGCCACGAGCTTGCCCTGTTCAAAAAACTCCCGTGTTAGCGAAAGCACTTTCGCGTCCCGCCGCAATTTGTCCGGCATAAAGCCGCCCGGTACCAGCAGGCCGCAAAAGTTCTCGCTGCTGGCATCCCGCAGGAGCAAATCTGATTGCGCAGGATAGCCGTGTTTGCCGACGTAGGTTTTAATTTCCGTCGCAGCGCACCGAAGCGCGTAGCCGGCCTCCTCCAATCGCAGCTTGGGATACCACAGCTCGAGGTCTTCGTAGACGTCATCCAGAAACGCGAGCACGGTCCGATTTTTTTGCATGGCAAAAGTCTTGCCGAACGGCTTAAATGAACAAGCTAAATTCGTTGGGCAATGGAAAAATCGAAATCAACGTCGCAAACCTTGGGCTGGAAGCAATCGTTTCTATGGCTCGCATTCGCCGTGGCTTGTTTTCACACGGCTTACACGTCCATTCATCATCCCGTGGCGGGGCTGCTGATTTTTGGCTACGCGTTCGGCCTCGTCAAACTTACCAACCAACCAGATGTTCGCCACGCCTTTTATTATGGGTTGGCGGCGGGATTTCTTTGTTACGCCCCGCAGCTGGTTTTCTTCTGGTATATTTTCAACTCCGCCGCGATCGTGCTCTGGCTGGTACTGGCATTTTGGATCGGGCTGTTCATGGCGATGGTCTGCGGCAGCCGCCGGCGCTGGGGCGACGCCAAATCCGCCTGGCTGATTCCCGTCGTCTGGACGGGTCTCGAATACTTCCGCAGCGAACTATATTATCTGAAATTTTCTTGGCTGAATATTGGCTACGCCTTGCCGCTGGGTGATTTATGCTTCGGAATTTATGGCGTCGGTTTCGTGGTGTTTGGCCTCATAGTTTTATTTCATTATCGAACGCTGGTTTTATTCCGTCTCACGATTTGGAAATTGCTGCTGTATTTTGTGATCCTTGCGATATTTACCGTCCTGTTTCGACCAGCCTACGCCGGTGCAAAAAATCCGCGACACAAACCGTCGCTGTCGCTCGTCGGCGTCCAGATGGAAGGCTCGCCGGTGGACGTCATCCCCCAGGTCCTGGACCGGGCGCTCGCCGAAAACACCAACGCGTCGATCTTCGTCCTGAGCGAATGCACGCTCGAAGGTGCCGTGCCGGATTCGCTCAAGGACTGGTGCCGCGAGCGGGCGCGCTATCTCGTCGTGGGCGGAAGGGATTTCGTGACCAACCACGTTTATTACAACACCGCCTTCGTGGTCGGCACCAATGGCGAAATCGTTTTCAAGCAGGCCAAGAGCGTACCGGTCCAGTTTTTTGACGACGGACTCCGCGCCACGAACCAGGCCGTCTGGGATTCGCCATGGGGCAGGATCGGTTTTTGCATCTGCTACGACTTGAGTTACACCCGCGTCATCGACCGGCTGGTTGCCAAGGGAGCGCAACTGCTCATCGTCCCAACGATGGATAACGAAGATTGGGGCTGGCATGAACATGAATTGCATTCGCGCGTCGCCCCCGTGCGCGCGGCGGAATATGGCCTACCCATTTTCCGTCTCGCCAGCTCCGGGATGTCCCAGGCCGTGGCCGGCGGCGGGTTGGTCGCCGCGCAAACCAGAATATCCGGCTACGGCGACATTCTATCGACCCAGTTGCAAATGGCGGCGCGCGGCACCATCCCTCACGATCGCCGGTTCGCGCAAATTTGCACCGGCGTAACAGGTATTGTCCTGGCCTGGCTGCTATTTCTCACCGCGAAGGACAGCCGTAGTTCCAGGCGGAATTCACCGCCGGTTTAAACTCGGCTACAATGCGGATTTTCCCGGGTTTGGCTCGGTATTCATCCCTGCCAAAATAATTTGCTTTCGCCCGTCCGCATTTGCCCTTTCAATTTCCCGCCATGTCGCACGAATACGTCCTGAAACCGTTCACGCCGGAGATCCGGCTGAACATTGACTATGCGCGCGAACTCAATGAACAGCAGTTCGCCGCCGTGACCGCGCCCCCCGGTCCGGCACTCGTCATTGCCGGCGCCGGTTCCGGAAAAACCCGCACGCTGACGTATCGCGTGGCTTATTTGATTGAACAGGGCCCGAAAGAATATTGCTGCTGACTTTTACCAATAAGGCCGCCGGCGAAATGATGCGGCGTGTTTCGGATTTGCTGGGCCAGGAACTGCGTGCGCTGTGGGGCGGCACCTTTCATTCCATTGGCGCACGCGTTTTGCGGTTGCATGCCGAGACGCTCGGCTACCAGAAAGATTTCACCATCCTGGACCGTGATGATGCGAAGGATCTCATCAAAGCATGCATGGCGGATGCAAAAATCGACAAGAAGGACAAGCACTTTCCCAAGCCGGACGTCCTGAACGAAATCTTTTCGCTTGCGGCCAACACGCACAAGGCCGTCGAGGAACTGGTGGACGGGCAATTCAGTTATTTTGCGCCGTTCGCCGCCGAGATCGCCGACCAGCAGAAGCGTTATCACGCCCGCAAGCGCGCAACCAACGGCATGGATTTCGACGATCTGCTCGCGCTCTGGCTCAAGCTGCTTCAGGAGCACCCTGATGTTTGCGAGCATTACCAGCGCCGCTTTCAATTCATTCTCGTGGATGAGTATCAGGATACCAACAAGCTGCAGGGTGATTTGATTGATTTGCTTGCCGCGCGGCATCACAACGTCACCGTCGTTGGTGACGACGCGCAGAGCATCTACGCTTGGCGCGGCGCGAACTTCGCCAACATCCTTGATTTTCCTAAACGCTATCCCGGCGCGAAAGTGTTCAAGATTGAGACGAATTACCGCAGCACGCCGGAGATCCTCAACGTCGCCAATGCCGCCATTGCCGCGAACGTGAACCAGTTCGCCAAGGAGTTGGCCCCCGCGCGCAAAACCGGCGTCAAACCCGCGTTGGTCCAATGTCACAACGCCGGACAGCAGGCGCAGTTCATCGCGCAGCGGGCGCTGGAGCTGCGCGACGAAGGCACGAGCCTAAATCAGATCGCCGTGCTTTACCGGTCGCATTTTCACGCGTTGGAATTACAACTTGAGCTGACGCGGCAGCAGATTCCGTTTTCCATCACCAGCGGCATCCGGTTCTTCGAGCAAGCGCATATCAAAGACGCGACCGCGTTTCTGAAATTCGTCGCAAACCCGAAGGATGAAGTGTCCTTCAAGCGACTCGTCCAGTTGATTCCCGGCGTTGGCGGCAAAGGCGCTGAGAAACTGTTCCAAAGCTTCACGGCAAAGATGGCGGATGGCGGATTGAAGGTGGAAGCAACACCGAAGATTGCCGCCGCATTACAAACTTGCGCCAAAGCCGTACCGAAAAAGGCCGCCGTCGCGTGGGCGCAGTTTGTGGCTACCATTTCACAACTCGAAGCCGAAAGCACGCGCCGGAACGCAGCCAAGATGCTGCGCCTCGTGATGGACGCCGGCTATGACGATTATCTCAAGGAGACCTACGACAACTACGAGCGCCGGCTGGACGAAATCCAGCAACTGGCCGAGTTTGCCTTTCAATTCGGCAGTGTGGAGGAATTTCTAACGCAGCTCGCCCTGCTGACCAATGTCGAAGCCGAGGACGATCCGGCGGATGATACCGAGAAGATCAAGCTATCGACCATTCATCAGGCCAAGGGACTGGAGTTCGAAGTCGTATTCGTCATCATGCTTTGCGACGGACTGTTTCCGTCAGCCCGCTCCAGCGAGAGCAACGACGGCGAGGAAGAGGAACGGCGGCTGTTCTACGTTTCCATTACGCGCGCGAAAAATGAGCTTTACCTGACTTATCCGCTGATCCGTGGCGGTTTTGGTGCTTCCGGCGCGGACACGTTTCAGTCCCCTTCCCGCTTTCTTTCGGAAATTCCCAAGGGCTTGCTGAACGAATGGAACTTGCGCTGAGTATTTAAGTACCGCCATTTCCGCTTAGCCCGCTGGTATCTTTGTGGCTTGACCGTCCACGAACGCCTTGAGGTCGGCTTTGAACGCGGGTTGGAAAATGCAATTCAAGTGTCCCGCGCCGGCGACCAATTCAATACGCACATCGGGACGCAGTTGGTGCAACGGTTCGACATAAAGCAGCCGTAACGGATCCATATCGCCCACGATCACAATGAAAGGGGTTTTTATATTGCGGACCGCCTCGGCACTGACCGCCAGCCCCTTGAATCCGCGGATACAGGCCTCGATGGCATTCTGGCTGGCATTGGTGTAACCGGGGAATAGATTGCCATTCTCCATCCAGCCCATGCCGCCCAGCACTGCCGAACGCACTCGTTTCGGATGTAGCACCATCATTTTCATGGCGATCATCCCACCCATGGAATAACCCACCATCTGCGCCCGCTGGATGTGCAAATGATCCATCAGCCGAACTACATCCTCCACCATATTGACGCCGTACTGGTCGTCGCGGACCGGTTTATCCGACCCTCCGTGGCCGCGACAGTCCAAGGCGACCACCCGGTGGTGCTTTGCCAGCTCCGAAATGATTCCGGGCCACTCCCAGTTGATTTGCGCGCTGGCCATCAACCCATGAATTAAAATCACCGGATCACCTTTGCCGGCCACCACATAATGAATTTTAACACCGGCCGAATCAAAAACTTCTGCCCGGGCTGGTGCGCCGGCGATCAGGCCAGGACAATTTGAACAGTGCGCTTCATTGTGGCGGCGACGAACGTAGGCTTGGCAGGTGAGAAAGTCAATTTTCCAGCTATCGCCAATAATATGGCAGGTGGACCACGTGAAGGGCCGTCGTTCCGGGACAATTTATGATTGCCGCCGGATGACAAGAACGGTAGAACTCCCCCATGAAACTTTTCCTCTCCATTCTGGCCATCATTGGGCTTTGTCTTTCAGCCTGGGCCCGGGAAGATTTGTCTGACACAAACACGCCGAGTCCCAAGGAGATTGAAACGACCCGGCTCGCGGCGGAAAGCGGCGATGCGGATTCCCAATACATGCTCGGTAATTATTATTATCGCGGACAGGGTGTGGCCACCAACCGGTCTGCGGCGGTGACGTGGTTCCAAAAATCGGCCGAACAAGGGAATATCTGGGCGCAATGCTGCCTGGGCCTTTGCTATCAAAGCGGTGAAGGCGTCGTGGCGGACAAAGCCAAGGCCGTGGCCTGGTTCAGCAAAGCCGCCGATCAAGGTTATCCCAATGGCCAATATGATTTGGGCCTTTGTTATGCTCAGGGCGACGGGGTGGTGGCCGACCCGAAAGAAGCCCTGAAGTGGTTTTACTTGGCCGGCCAATATGGCGAAGTTGCCGAAGGCAATTTTGCCGTGGCCCGCTGTCTATACGATGGCGCAGGGATCAAGCAGGATCGTTCCCAGGCGGTCAGTTGGTATGAAAAGGCGGCCGAGCAGAATCTGCTGGAAGCCCAGATGTTGGCGGGCATGAGCTATTGGTTCGGGTGGGATGTTAAAGCGGATCAGCCCAAGGCCGTAGAATGGTTTAGGCGGGCGGCCAACCAGGGAGAACCGCAGGCTTTTGTTTTTCTAAGCCCGGCGTATTATAACGTCAAAGGGTTGAAAACAAATTATGTTGAAGCCTACAAATGGACGCTGCTGTCCCGGGAATTCGTGGATCCCGGCCTGACGAACGAACTGGTAAAACTGAAAAAAAAGCTGTTGCCCTGGCAGGTCTGGGAGGCGGAACGGCAAGTAAAAGACTTCAAGGCCAAACGGTCCATTAAACCGATGCTCGGCTATGCCATCAACACGACCAATGCATATCTCATGGCGACGCTGGCGCAGGCTTATCGGAAGCAGGACCAGTCGCCGACGATCGACCAGTTGATGACGGCCAATCCCTATTTCATGTCCCGTACCAACTTTGGCGTGCCCCAACCATAAGGTTTGATATCAGTGTCAGGGAAACAGTCCGCGCTGTTTTTTGGCTTCATGGACCCGGCTCACGCCCACGCTTAAGGCGGCCATGCGCATGGAAATATTTTGCTTGCGACTCAGGGTCAAAATCTTGGTCCAGGATGTTTCCAGGATGCGGAACAGCTTGTCCACGATCTCCGTCTCGCTCCAAAAAAAACTCTGCAAGTCCTGGACCCACTCAAAATAGCTCACCACCACCCCTCCCGCATTGCACAAAATATCGGGAATAATAAAGATTTCCGGTCGCTGGTTTAGTATTTCATCCGCGTCCGGATCAGTGGGGCCGTTGGCGGCCTCGGCCAGGATGCGACATTGAATCTTGCGGGCATTGGCGGCGGTGATCTGTCTTTCCATCGCCGCCGGCACCAATATGTCACACGGCAGCAGGAGCAGTTGCTCATTGCTGACCGGCTCGGCTCCTGAAAACCCGACCACCGTCCGATTTTCTGCGGCATGTTTTTCGAGCGCCAGCAGGTCAAGTCCCCGGGCATTGTATATGCCGCCATATACATCGCTCACCGCGATGACTTTGGCGCCATAGCGTCCGAGCGAATAAGCCGTAACGGAACCGACATTGCCAAATCCTTGGACCACCGCTGTGCATTTGCCCAGGTCCAAACCCAGCGCATCCGCCGCCCGGTTGATGAGATAGGCCACACCGCGCCCCGTCGCTTCCCGCCGGCCAAGCGAACCACCCAATCCCACCGGTTTGCCGGTGACGATACCCGGCACCGCATGGCCTTCATGCATGGAATAGGTGTCCATTATCCAAGCCATTGTCTGCTCGTTCGTGCCCATGTCCGGCGCCATTACATCCACCTGCGGGCCGATAAAGGGAATCATCTCCTGCGTGAACCGCCGGGTCAGCCGCTCGATTTCCTGGGCGGACATTTTGGCGGGGTCACAGTTGACGCCGCCCTTGGCCCCGCCATAAGGCAGACCGGCTAGAGCGCATTTCCAACTCATCCACATCGCCAATGCGGCGACCTCACCCAAGGCCACCTCGGAGTGATAGCGCAGTCCGCCTTTCGTCGGGCCCAAGGTAAGATGATGCTGCACCCGGTAACCAGTGAAGACCTTGACGGAACCATCGTCCAAGTGGACTGGCAAAGCCACGGTCAGGGAACGTTTGGGGAACTTGAGCCGATTGCGCTCGTTGGCAGGAATTTGCAAGTGATCCGCCACCAGATCAAACTGGCGGCACGCCATCAGGAAAGTCGGGTGGTCGTATATTTCCATGTCCGGATCACTTAACCATATTTACTGTGTCAAGGCACCGAATCCGCAGCCTCACTTTGGCTTGGGGATAACCTCGACGCAAAAGCTCAAGCTATGAACCACTTGTGAACCGGCAATTTCCCGGGCCAGATGATTGACGGCCTTCACCCGGAAAGTCTTGTCCTTGCGTAAAGCATTCTCCGGCGAGCCCGCCGCCGCCAGGGTGCGATGGTCGATCTGGTCACCGACATTGATTGTTGGAAAGGGGCAAGCGGCGTCAAAGGCCACCGCCGGGTTATTGATGAACGAGTTTTCGTAAATCTCGATCCGGTACCGGGTATTCAGTTGGTTGCTGTTCATAACCGCAAAACGAAGCCGGGCGAGATTTGATAACCGCTGGACGCTTAACTTAAACCGCAAACCGAAATCAGGATACGCCACCCCGCACTGGCTGCCAAGCTTCGAAGTTTACTTTAAAGCTCGTTTATTTGTTGTCAAATTAAAGGATAATTAGGGCTGAAAGTCAAGGAGAAAGGGAGGCTGACCTTTGCCAACCAAGACGCGGACGAACCGGAATGAATAGGTCATCGCCAGCCAGTAAATAAAAAAATAGCCAGCGTCGGAATGCCTGGCATAACCCCGCCTGCCGTGTTCAAGCCATCCGATAGGCCTCCACCCACCTTGGTCATCCATTCACGTAACCGGGTGAACCTAGCGGCTTCAGTGCGCTTGGCCATAATTTTGTATATTGACTAAATGCCACTAATTGCTTATATGGTGCGTATGAGTATTGCAAACTTAACTCCAACCCAACTACGTACAGCCGCTGATCTCCAAGAAAAGATCGAGGGCTTGAACCAACAACTCAACCAACTCCTCGGCGGCAAAACCGCTTCTGTCGCGGTTTCTGTCGCGGTTGCCAAGCCGGCCAAAAAGAAGAAAGGCATGAGCGCGGCTGGCCGGGCCGCCGTTGCCGCCGCCCAAAAGGCGCGCTGGGCCAAGATCAAATCCGCCAAGAAAATTTCCGCCCCCGTAAAGACCGCAGTTGTGGTCAAGCCGGCCAAGAAGAAGATCAGCGCGGCTGGTATCGCCCGCATCAAGGCCGCTCAAAAAGCCCGCTGGGCCAAGGTCAATGCCGCGAAGCCGGCTGCGAAGGCCGCTCCGGCGACCAAGGCTCCTACCCGTAAGATCAGCCCGGAAGGTATCGCCCGGATCAAGGCCGCCCAAAAAGCGCGCTGGGCCAAGATCAAAGCCGCCAAGAAATAACTTTTAACCACCAATAACCGCAAAGGCCACTCCAACGAGTGGCCTTTGTTTTTTGAAAGAGTTGCGAGGCTTAACTTTCTGGACCCCTTTTTTTTGGAGGTGGGGTGGTAAAAACCCCGACCACCAAACACGATCAGACCGGCAACTCACCCAATCGCGGAGAGCTCATAATGGCCAACCTAAAGATAGTTATGCGTGTCCACTTTCAGTCGTTTAATCCTCGGCCTATCACTTCCTCCGCCGGTTCCACATTCGTCCGCTCTGCCTATAAGTAGGTTCACCCGGCATGCCTTTGGTTTTACGCTGTGCGCCTCTATTAAAATCGGGGATTGCCGCTGCCAACTGGTGGCTGCCTCAGGCCAGCGACCAGCCTGGATTAATTTCCGCGTCCAAGGCCGGCAACGGCGCTCCCGCCAGGAGTTTGCGTTCGGCCAGGATGCCGATCATGGCGGCGTTGTCGGTGCACAGGGCTGGTTTGGCGAGCCGCAAGGTAAGATCGTGGGCCGCACAGGCGCGGGCCAGTTCCAAACGCAGGGCGCGGTTGCAGGTTACGCCGCCGGAGGCCGTCACACAGCGGACGCCCTCGCGCCGGGCGGCGCGGATGGTTTTCTTCACGAGCACCTCGATAATGGCGGCCTGCACGCTGGCGCAGAGGTCGCATACTTTTTGCCGGTCATCGAGCAGCGCCGGATGGTCGCGGATGAAATAGCGCACGGAAGTTTTCAGGCCGCTGAAACTGAAGTCGTCGTTCGGTTCATGGAGGAGCGGCCGCGGAAAATCAAAGGCGGTGGGATTCCCCTGCGCGGCCAGCCGGTCGATGACGGGGCCGGCGGGATATGGTAGGCCGATTAGTTTGCCGGTCTTGTCGAAACATTCGCCGGCGGCGTCATCGATGGTCCCGCCGAGCACGCGATGGTGCAGTTCCGAGGTCACCAGCACCAACAGCGTATGGCCGCCACTGACGATGAGCGAGACGTTGGGCTGAAACTCAGCGAAATCGGCGAACAGGCTTGGCTTCCCCTGCCCCTCGGCCGGCAGAGAAATTGAGGGCCCGGGAGCCAAACCTCCAATCCATGGCGAATAGAGATGCGCTTCGTGATGGTGGAGGCCGAGGAACGGCTTGTTTAAGGCGTAGGCCATGGCTTGCGCGGCCTTGAAGCCGATGAGCAAGGCAATGCCGAGCCCCGGCCCCTGCGTCGCCGCCACGGCGTCAAGTTGTGCGGGGACCACGCCAGCCTCACGCAAGGCGGCCCGGGCGACCGGCAATAGATTTTTCAGATGCTCGCGCGCGGCGAGTTCCGGCACGACACCGCCGTATTCGGCGTGCAGCTTGATTTGCGAAGCAATGACGTTGGCAAGAATTTTTCCGTCGCGCACGACGGCGGCACCGGTCTCGTCGCAGGAGGTTTCCAGGGCGAGCAGCGTCATTTGCCGGCGGCGTTCAACGCGCGGTAAACCAGCAGGCCCTTGAGCAAATCCTCAGCCCGGTCCAACTGCTCGTCCGGTAAGCCGGCGGCCGCGGCGGCGGGTGGTTGATCGGCTGGGGCGTCCAAGTCGCCACCTTCATCCCGGCCCAACAATGCAGCTTCCTCCGCATCCGTTATGGGCACCAGGATGTCCGGCGTGATGCCGTGTTCATGAATGACCTTGTGGCTTGGCGTATAATATTTTGCGACCGTTAGTTTCAGCGCCGAACCGTCATCGAGCGGGAAAATCGTCTGCACGGAGCCTTTGCCAAAAGTTTTTTCGCCGAGGACCACCGCCCGATGCAAATCCTGCAGACAGCCGGTGACAATCTCCGCCGCGCTGGCGCTGCCGAGGTTGACCAGAATTACGATGGGTACGTTTTTGATTTCGTCACCGCCTTGGGCAAAGTATTTGTCCACCTGGTGCCGGCCCTCGGTGGAAACGATCAACTGACCGCGCGGCAAAAACTTCTCGCACACCGCCACCGCCTGATCCAGCAGACCGCCGGGATTCCAGCGCAAGTCGAGGATCAGCCCTTGCAGCCCCTGCTTCTTGAGTTGAACGAGCGCCGCCTCCAGGTCGTCCGCCGTGCTGTCGCCAAATTGCGTCACGCGGATGTAGCCGATGTGATTGGCATCAAGCGGAAATTCCCGTTGACCGTGAATATCCTTCACCATCTGCATTTGAATGATGGCGCGCTGCAACGTGTAGTCTTTCGTCGCGCCGCTGGCCGGACGCCGGACGGTGAGGGTGACGGACGAACCGGGATCGCCGCGCAACAGTTTGACCACCTCCCCCAACGGCTTACCCGACACATTCTGGCCCTCCACCCGCACAATTTGGTCGCCGGCCAGGATGCCTGCGCGCGCACCCGGCGTGTCCGCCATCGGGGAGATAACCGTGATCTGTCCGGCGCGCATCGCCACCACCAACCCAAGTCCGCCGAACTGACCTTCAGTGTCGTCCTGCAACTGCTGGAAGGCATCGGCGTCGAGAAATTCACTGTGTGGGTCCAGCCGACCGACCGCCCCGCGAAGCGCAGAATAAACGAGTTGCTGATACGTGAGGTTCTTCCCATCCACGTATTCGTTGCGGATCTTGTGGATGGCGTCGTTGAAGACCGCGAAGTTCGCCTGGGAATTGTCGTTGTCCGCCGCCACCCGCGCCGCGGAAAAATAAATCTTTGCGCCCACCGCGAGATTGATCAGCAGCGTGACGATGACCAGCGTGAAAATGGCCCGGCGTTTCATGCCTTATCTTCGGCAATCACCGGGCGCTGCGCAACAGGGATTCAATGAACGGCAGATCCGCCGGCACCGTCACCTTGGGATTGGGCGTGGCGGCGTTCACCAGGCGGACCGGCTGGCCGATGAGTTCGCACGCCGCCGTGTCGTCTGTTAGCACCAGCCCTTTGGCCCGCGCCGTCGCCAAGGCGCGGCGGATGACCTCCACCCGGAACGTCTGCGGCGTCTGCACCGACCACAGTTTCGACCGGTCCACCGTGCGGTAAATTAATTTGCCATCGCTCGTCTCCTTGATCGTGTCCGTGACCGGCTGGGCGGCGACGGCCGCGCCCGTTTCGCGCGCCGCCGCGACCGTGGCCGCGATCAGTTCCGCGCTCGTGCAAGGCCGCGCCGCATCTTGGATGGCCACAATCTCCGCCGCTGGCGAGAGAGCGGCCAGCCCGTTCCAGACCGAGTCCTGCCGCTCAGCGCCGCCAGAGACAATTCGAAACGGTTTTTGAAAATGGTATTTTACCGCGAGTTCTGCAAAATGCGGCGCCATCCCTTCGCGGACGACCAAGATGATTTCATCCACACCATCCGCGTCATTGAATTGCCGCCAGGTATGGGCGATGACCGGCCGGCCCGCCACTTCCAGCCAAAGCTTGTCCACATTCGCGCCCATGCGCGTCCCTTTGCCGGCGGCGACGATAATGGCGGAAATCATTTGGTGAGTCTAAAGTCCAAAGCCCAAAGCCCAAAGTCAAAAATTCCAGCGTTTGACTTTAGCCTTTGGACTTTAGATTGATTTTACCCGATGCGCCAGACGATGCGCGCCTTGTTGAGGTCGTAGGGAGACATCTCCATCTTCACGCGGTCGCCGGAGGTGAGGCGAACAAATTTTTTCCGCATCTTGCCGGAGATGGTCGCCAGCACCTGATGCTTGTTGTCCAGTTCGACGCGGAACATCGTCCCGGCCAAAACCGTCATGATCCGTCCCTCGATTTCAATGTGCTCTTCCATTGAACTTTTTCCAGCAAAAAAGCTTGGGCAACATTTTTTAGGATGCTGCCCAAGCCAGTGATAATCGAAAAATTAATAACGGTCGCGACCGCCACCGCCGCCACCGCCCCGGCTGCCACCGCCGCTGTAACCGCCACCGC
>Ga0302280_1002706_pt1 | contig 13330 bp, 20 predicted proteins | sample III_Fen_E1_1_FD_198771 | JGI IMG/M metagenome (GOLD analysis project Ga0302280, IMG submission 198771) | Peat permafrost microbial communities from Stordalen Mire near Abisko, Sweden - III_Fen_E1_1 | ecosystem: Environmental > Terrestrial > Soil > Wetlands > Permafrost | place: Sweden: Abisko...
TACTAATGTTATCAATATGTTTCAATTTTGGTTTCTTGCATATTACTTCTGTTGCCAATTTTGCACATGCTAATCCATAATCTTTAATTTCATGACATGTTGATAATAATTTTATCTTTTCTTTATCGCCATTGATACTTACCATATATTTTATTGCTTTATCCATATTACAAACCAACAAAAAAAAAATGAAATAATAATATATTGTTCTATATATAAATATACTTACAATAAATGAAACTCTTCAAAAGTATACTGCAATATTTTGGCATTATTAAAACATACAGAAAATGCAAACATTGCCCTAAAGTAATAGCTACAACTTGTACTTTGGAAACATTTGTTTGTTCTGATTCTTGTGCTAATCGTGAATTTTCCACAAAGTAAAATATTAAAAAAAATTGAAATATTAAATAAATGGATATCATAATACAATAAATAAATAATTAGTTCTAAAATGAAATCATTCAAATGTATGAGAAAGTATTCAAGTATATCAACTAAACCATATTATGAAAGTATGATTGATAATAGATATTCAAAAGACTATTTTAAAAAATTACTGAAAAATAAAAAAAACAAACATTTTTATTTGGAAAGTATTGATATCTCTAAGGTACCAATATTGGAATATATACCAATTAAACATAGAAATATAGATATTTGTTTAAAATCAATAGATAAATTTGGTGAAAATTTGGAACATGTACCAGAAAATCATAAAAATGAAGATATGTGTATGACTGCAATTAAACAAGATCCACACACTTTTATTTTTGTGCCACATAAATTACAAACTTATGAAATGTGCTCTTATGTATTAAAATATAATGGGACTTTATTGGAATATGTTAGAAGTGACTTAATAAATAGAGGATTATGTGAAATTGCAATTAAAAGTTGTGGTTTGGCATTAGAATTTGTGCCAGATGATATTAAAGATAAAAAGTTATGTGATCTAGCAACAAAAAATAGAGCAAGTTATATGTTACAATTTGTGCCTGAGAGGTTTAGAGATCAAGAGATGTGTGCTTGGATTGTAAGACAATATGGATTATCATTAAAATATGTGCCAGAAGAAATGAAAACAAAAGAAATATGTTTTGATGCTGTTAGAAGTGATATTAATGCAATAAAATATGTTCCAAATAAATTCAAAACCAAAGAATTGTGTGTGTTAGCAGTTAGTAAAGGAGCAACTTTGGATAATATTCCAAATGAATTATTGGACAAAGAATTTTATTTGGAGGTTATAAAAACAGAAAAGAATGTACTTAAAAATATTTCGCACAAGATATTTGATCAAAAATTGTATGATTTGGCTGTTGAATATAACAATGATTCTTTTCGATGTGTACCAAATGATTATAAAACATATGAGATGTGTGTGGGTGCAATAAATAAAGATGGTAATATGATTAAGTATGTGCCAGATAAATACAAGACATTACAATTGTGTTTGGGAGCATGTGAAAATGGTAATGATGTATATGTTAATTTGCCAGAACAATTTAAGAATAATAGTTTGATATTAGATATGTGCAAGAATAAATATATGAAAAGTACACTTATATTACATTAAAACATGTTATATTGATTAATTTATAAATATTATTCATAATATGATTAGCGAAAAACATTATAATTATTCATTATATATACTTTTGGTAAATAGCATTTGATAGTATCAATAAGAAGAATATTTATGCATTAGAACTTGAAAAAACATATACGTTATATTGCATAAATACAATTCTTAGTAATACTATCCAGTATGACTTGCTGAAAAACATTATAATTATTCATCATGAATACTTTTGGCAGGTAGCAACATTAATTAATCAATATAAAAATAACACATTGGTAAATTATATTGGTGATTTTATAATTAAAATATACAAAACAAATGATCCAAAGAATCAATCAATATTTAGTTCTGATGTCATAAGAGAGTTATTTAATGGTAACAAGATTGGAAAAAAGACAATAACATGTGTAATAAAACTTATATTGGAATATTTGGAAAAAACCTTGGAAGATTATAGTGCAAATTTTGATAAAACCCATAAAGGAGAAACTTCAATCAGTCGTGATGGCAAAATGTGCAGAAGCAATAAAACAAAAAAATTGAAAAATAAAGTATTTGCTAATCTTATAATATTTGAATATGAGTATTGAAATGGCATCATATACAGACATTCAAAATCTTAAAAATAAAATATCATCAACTGAATTATTAATTAATGAGAAAGAAACACAAAAAAGAAAATTGAAAAACACAGAGGATGACTATAAAAGTACCAAAAAAGGATTAAAAAATGATTTGAAGAATTTGGAAGATACATTGGATGAATTAAAAAAGAATTTGATACAATGTGAATTATCATACAAAGTTATTCATGTGATGTCATTGATTAACAATTCAAAATCAAGTGTTGATATTGAAATATTGAAAGAAATAGAATTAGAACAAGATATGCTCACCATTGCAAAAGAATGTGTGGAAAATAAAGCTAAATTAGAAAATTTGGAAAATTTAAAAGATAGTGAAAGATCTGAAGAGGAAGAATATCAATATAAGCAGACTATTGAGTTTTATGAAACAAGAATAACTAAACTAGAAGGCGCGTTTGAAAGTAAAAATAAATTGAGATACTTTAACTAATGGAAAATGTGATATTCTATTTTTCATATTCAAAGCAACATATTTATTTATCCCAAACATAATTTAAATTGCAAATCCAAAAATAATAAATAAAACAAACTTTGGAACTCTAATCTTTATTCTTTTTAACACCAACAACAAATGTAATATTATATATTTCATTTCCAAAGTGATATATTTATTTATTCTAGCAATCCATACCACATCACCTGTTGATTCATTCATTATCACATCTAATTTCACTAATGTTGGTTTATACTTGTTGCTATTATATCTCACAATTCATACACATTTTTTTCTCTATTCTTTATTATCATCATAAATCTATTATAATTTGTTTGAATTTCGATTATATTGGGATTATTCATTAAAATGTTAAATTGTTTTGCATATTTATGGCCAAATGCACATAAATTACTGAATAATTAGCCATTATTAATATATATCATTTATAATGGATAGTGTTATTATTTACATTTTCAAATTTTTCTAAAAATAATAAACAAAACGAATTTTGGAACTCTAATCTTTATTCTTTTTAACACTGACAACAAATTCACAATTCTATTTTGAACATCAGGTGCAAAAAATTTATAATTATCAGGACAACATTTAAATTTTCTTTCTCCATTCAACATATTTATTTCTCCATCAAATTTTGATATAACTGGAGTATATCTTGAATTATTATCACCAAGTCCCAGTTGCCCATACTCATTATATCCAAAAACATATAATTTGAGTTTATCATCAAAGTTAACAAGATTGTCATGATTTAACACATTTTTTGCTAATACCATACTATGTAAAATTCCACAATGTATTTTTTTTATTTTTTCAGCAATAATAATTAACAATGGTTCATTAAATTGTTGTATGGAAGTTACGCCAAGTTGTCCACTCTCATTACTTCCAAATCCCCAAACTTCATCATGTATATTTTTATTATATTCATCAACACATTTTTTTTTCAGTACCAAAGTATGTACAGCACCACATGCAATAGATTCTATTTTTTCATCATGCATAATAAATATCAATTTATTATCGAATTTTGTGTGAGTATTATTCATAGGTGTCCTCCAAACTTGTCCATTGTCCTTTAAAATTACAGAATAATTATTTGCACATGCCACTTGTTTTACCAACTGTTTGATTTCCAATAATAATTTTGGTATGACAATATTATTACTTTTTAATCTATAATCAAAATATGTCATCATTGGATTATTTTCATCCTCATTTTTTTGATAATAATAACCATACATCCATATTTCTTTTGTATTGTCTTTCAAATTATATGTTATTATGATTGAAGAATCATGATTGCAATTAATAGATATTATTTTTATGTCTTTACTATCTTCCATTATTAACTTTGGTTTATAAATGTGTTTATAATTTTCATTTCCCAATTGTCCATAAGAATTATCGCTAAATCCATATACTTTTTTATGTCCAAATTTATCAGTTTCCAACATCAAATTATGAGACAATCCACATTTTATAGATATATGATTATTACTTGTTAAAATTAATTTTGGAACTCTAAAATACATATTAAATGATATTTTGATATTACAATATCTACTTTCACCACACGCCCAAAGTTCATATGTATTTTTATTTTTCTTAATGATAAACATTCTTTTTATTGCATGTTCAATTGCTATTATATTTGGATCATTCATTAGTATTTGAAATGAATTTGTTTTTTCTCGATTATATTCAATCATACCAACTTGATAAATATATATATAATATGGATTTATTCCAAGTTCTCCATATTTACCAAAACCACAAACCCATAAATTATTATTTTCATCATATATAGTTGAATAGTGTGCCATTTTAATATAAGATTATTGATGATGTATGATATAAATATTTTGATTTTCATTTTTTTATAAAAATTGGAATCAAGGTGGAGGCTGGTGTGATCCCAATAATGATGGTTGTTATGACGTCAAACTACAAACAAGTATTTATAGTGGAGGTTTCATTTGTAAATGTAAAAATCACTTACCAACCAATTTCAATAGTACTATGAAAATTTTAACCGGCGTATGTCCGAGTCCAACACCATTACCCGTCCCAGCTAAATTTGATATGTCTTGGATTATTTTTATTGTGATTTTTGGTTTTATTCTTATTGGCATGATTATTTGTAGTGTAGGCGTATATTGTTATGTCAACAAAAATAAAAGAAAAAATCGTTATCAACGATTGGCTAGACAAGCTGCTAATAATGCTCTTCAGTAATTCCATGATAATTCGTCAATAAAAAATTGATGAATTATTATCATCGCATGCAAGTTTTTGTCATGAAAATAAGGTAAGCCACCTTGCCAAGTATTTGATCTGGTAAAATCTATTCCAACAATCAATTGCGAAGATTCTAACCCTGCTTTGCGCAATCCTTCTTCTAACTCAGTAAAAGAACCAAATCTATCATTGATAATTTTATATTCGTTGGATGGCTGCTGTTCTTTTAAATTATTCGTAGAAACATATTTTTTCATATCCTCTTTTGTTACATACGTTTTCTCATCATCACTTAGTTTTTTTGATAATTTTTCTAAACAATTACCCATAATATAATTTATTATTTGTTGTTATTGTTTGTTATTTGTTATTTGATGATATTATTTTCAATTTTTTTTAAAAAGAAAAAGATGATTTTTTAATTGCTTGGTATTAATGATTAATCATATTAATAAAACAATACATATCTAAAATGAAAATTTTGTTTCTTATCATTGTTGCGTTTCATCTTGCCATGGCAAATCAGTGTGAATTACGCAATTCAACAACACCCAATAAATATTATCTAAGCGTCAATGCCACCATCGATTGTCGAAATATTATGACTGTTAAATGTTCACATGTTTTTCGTAATTCATGTGTTGAATCAATTGAATGGCATGATCATCCTGCAAACATGTGTAATAAAAACAATGAATGCTGCGTTCATTTTGATGAATACAATCATCATAATATTAATTTTACCTGTCGATGTGAAAATTCTGATCCGATCACTTTTAATGATACTCTGTCGGTCTATATGGAAACATGCCCACATCCCACACCATCTTCAGAGTCAATCGGAATTTTGGGTTGGCTTTCTATTGGTACATTGATTATCGGAATTCCTGCTGTTTTTATTTATGCAGTCGTGCAAAGATACAGAAAATCAAAAGCGGATTATCAAGTAATTTCAGATCCTAGAAATACAATTAATTAAAATTATTGACTATTATTGATCAAAAAAATTGATTAATAATAATTATAACAATCATATTATTGATATTTACATTATTCAAAAATGATTTCTGATATATTATTTTTATTTACATGTTTTATTTTAGTAAGCGTGATTATGTTAGGAATTATCGGGCAGCACAAAGAACGCAAACATTCACATCAACGTTTAGTGATTCAAGCTGCATATAATGCATTTTATCATCACTAAAAAAATTGATTTATTATCAACTTAATAACACTATTGAATCAATAAAAAATCATCAATTTACAATGAATAAATATCTCTTTTTTGTAATCATTCTATTATTTTATGTCAAAGCAAATCAATGTGATTTTCGCGATTCCAGTACTATGGGTCAACATTATTTATCGATCAACACAACATTAAATTGTGAAAACGTCAGTAACGTAAAATGCAGCCATCATTTTAACGATACTTGCATTTATGTGGTTCAGTGGTTAAGTAATTTACAAAATATATGTAATGCAAATCATTTATGTTGCATTGATGTCAATCAAACCGATTATCATAATGTCGTCTTTGTTTGTCAGTGTAATACATCTCGTCCAACCATATTTAATGATAGTATTGTCATTTTGACTGATCCAAGAAGATGTCCATATCTTCCACCTAAATCGACTCTTTTTGATATCATCATGTTTAATATCTTTTTTGGGATTTTTCTTGGAGTACCTAGTATCATTTTACTTGCAATGATTGTCTATGCTTTTATTTCATGTTTCAAGCGTAGTCGCCAGCAATATTATATTATCAACTAAAAAATTGATATTTTTAATTATTAGTAATGTTTAATATTATTATTCATTAATTCAATAACATGAATAAATTTATTCTAATATTTTTTACACTAATGTCGAACATCTTAGTGAAAGCACAAGATCAATGTATTTTTTCTACAATTAATAATGATTTTTATTTAACAGTCAATGCTACAATTAATTGTAATGTTACTAATTGGAAATCACAAAATGTCACTTGTAGTCACACCTTCGATGTATGCATTGATCATCCAAAATGGCAAAATAATCCTTTTAAATGGTGTGATCGCAGCGGTGATTGTTGTTTGATGGATTCAAATGAAGATGATTATCACACCTACAAATTTATTTGTAAATGCAGAAATTTTACATCTAATTTAACCACATTTAATAGCACATTAGTATTTTCAAAATGTAATTCTCTGCCACTTTATGTATGGTTTATATTTTTGATCGCCATTGTATTATTTGTTGTTATGATTTTTTTTTATAAATCACACAAGATTGAAAAAATTTATCATGAAAATTTAACAAGACATGCTGCTCACAGCGCCATCAATTAAGGACGGCCCTCTTAAAATATATGTATTTGTAAGGTTGCTAAAGCAATCAACTTAGCGCGCAGTATGCAAATACATATATTTTTCAGAACGAAATGATTATCAGTCAATAAAAAATTGAAAAATAATCATTATAGCAATTATATCTTCAATAATTAAATTATTAAACAGTAATGCATACTATTATATTTTTAATATTTCAACTATTATTGCTAACTTCAGCAAATCAATGCACATTTCGCAATTCATCAATTGACAGTGAATTTTATCTAATCATGAATGCAACAATTAATTGTACTGATACCAAGTATTTTACATGTAGTCATAATTTTTCTGGCAATGCGTCTTGTCCAAGATCCTATGTGTGGGACAATAATATTACAGAATTTTGTGATAATGACTGTTGTATCACCGGTGATCTTTTTAAAAATCAACATACTATTGGTTTTGCTTGCGTATGTCCAATGGGTTACATTGATATGAAATTTGATAAAACACTAATTATTTCTACAGGCGCGTGTCTTCCACCAGACCCATCAATGCCAATATATGGTTGGGTTTTAATCGCTGTATTAATTGCATGTATTGCTACTCCGGGAGCAATTGCTTGCATCTCAGGATCAGTACAAGCTCGCGTCCATGAAGAACGTCAACAGCAAATACGCACCAGTGAAATTGTCGGATATCGTGCTGCAACTCATGCAATTAATTAGTTTCTACAAAAAAATTGATAAATAAAGACTTGGACAATATTGTTGTCCAAATCTTTATTAATAATCAAATGAATATCATTTTATCATTTTTAACAGTATCGCTACCACTAGTATTAGCAAATTCATGTACATTTCGCAATTCGACAATTGCTAACGAATTTTATTTATCCATCAATACAACCATTGATTGTGTCAAAGTGCAAAGTATTACATGTAGTTTTATGTTTAGTAATTTGACTTGTCCACAAGCTTTTGGATTGATATTAATATTGCTTGGAAATTATCAACATGAATATGATTATAAATAATAATGGATACAAGCAAATATAAAAATGCACAAATAGGATCTATTGAAAAAATATTATTTGATATGTATAATCATGAAGGATATGAAATGAGAAAGATGAGAATCAGGAGTGTGAGACCTTCAATTAATGGAGATATGACATGTAATAATCAAAGAACTATAATTGGTGCAAAACTTGCTGCAGCAGATTTTTCATATATTGAATTATCATTTACACTTGATGTAAAAATGAAATTGTAAACATTAATGTGATATAAAATATGAAATTATTAAAAAATTTAATTTATTAAAAAAAATGAAAAATGAATACAATAAGTAATTCATAAGTATATATTTAATTAATGACTACCAATATAGATTCACAGTTGTTACAAAGTGAGCTCGGCCACTGTTTCACAAATTTGCCAAAATGTGTATTTGTATATTTGACAAGTTATTTAATTTTTAAAGATAAATACTCATTGAAACTTGTGTGCAGTAAATTTAATGATTGTATAGTATTTTCATCAAAGGAAATCAATGATAAATACAACAATGATATGAAAAAAATGAAATTAGCTTATGAGTGCAAATTAGATGTATTGAGATATAAAAATATTGATTTGCAAAATGAATATTCTCACAAATTGGATGTATTGAAAAGTAAGAATATTGATTTACAAAATGAATATCACAAAGCAAATGAAAATAAATTATGCAAAAATTCTGGTGATAGACACAAAAATGCATCAATCAAAAAATATGAAAATAGGCGATGTAATGGATGTTTTCAAAGTATGCGTATTAATTCATTAAAAGTATGCAAAAATTGCTATAGTGTTTGGTGTTGGAGTTGTACTAATACTATGAATGATCATTGTAGAATTTGCTATGGGAACATCAAATAAATATTATCTATATTTTATCAATAAATTTATGTTTAATATCATCAGTCATAATTCTACATTTTGTATTTTGTCCAAACATATGATATCTATTCTTAGCAATGACATCATAAATTGGATCTCTAATGAACTGTGGAATGATTAACAAATATGATATATATTTCCAAGGTCTTTTTATTTTATTTATAGATTGCAATGCTGCTGTAGATTTAGTATATGCTTTATCATTTTCTATTAGAACAACTGTAGAAATATCATTTTCCGGTAATTTATGATATTTTAATATTTCTTTCCCAACATCACTTTGAATAGTGCAAAATCTAAATATATCTTTATCATCTCTGTCTAATAAGAAATTAACAGAAAAGTCACATAATTTGCATTTCCCATCAAACAATATGATATTTTTATTTAGATTATTTATGATCTTCATATATTATTGATATTTTATTATTGGATATATGTTTTATTTGTTATTTCAACTTTTTGGATTTTAAAAATATAATAAATAAATAAATGATATATTAAATTATTGTTGTCATTTCAATGATTTCAAACAACAAGTATTTTGGTAATTTCCAACAATTAATACATTGATTTTTCTGTAAAATTATATTTTGCTGATGTCTTTTCAAAGTTAACAAAAAAGCAAAAATATTTAATTTAAATTTTATTTTAGATTTGCAATGATTAGCATATGTCCAATTTCTATGTACAGATCCAGATAATAATACATTAATGTCTTTTTTAAAATCAAATGTTATTGGCATATATATATTTGATCTGTGTGCAAATCCCAATTGAGCATATTTATTATCACCAAAAACCCATAATTCATTATTTTTTTTTAATATCATGCTAAAATTACGACCACATCTTATCTTTTTTATGTGAGCATATTTCATAATTTTTGGTGAGTTTGCGATATTACATCCAAGTCCTCCAGTACCTAATTGACCACATGCATGAGATCCAAAACCCATTACACAATCTAACATTAATAATATATTGTTCATCAAAATCAAAGTATGAAAACTGCCACACTTTACAGATTTTATGTTATTATTTTGCATTATCAATGTTAAATAACATACATTGACTTGATGGCCAAGACCCAATTGCCCTTCAGTATTTCTTCCAATTCCCCACAATTCATTATTTTCTTTCCAAACAATCATGTGTCTCATTCCACATATTACCTTTTTTATTCTATCTGTTAAAAATAATTGTGGTTGATAAATACATTTAACATCATTTAATTTTGCATAATCAAATAGATAGTTACCATTTATCCATAATTCATCAACTCCTTTGGCACTTTTGAGCACTGTGAAAAATCCATCTTGACATGTCATTGATTTTATTTTTGATTTTTCATCATCTCTCATTATGAATTTTGGATTATACATATTTGATGACATTTTGAATTTATCACATGGCTCATTCTTATTATATGTATCATACATAACATCACCAATAGCCCATAATTCACTCATACCATTATTATTTGTTAATAGTATTAATATGTATTCATTTGTACTTTTTACTTTTAGATATTCTTTACATTTGAATATTAGAGTTGGAACAGTTATGAATTCTGTGTGTGATTTTGATTGAGTGTATTCACCACATAACCACAATTCATACATTCCATCATTATATTTTATTATTAATGTTTTGTTATAATTGCAATTTATATATATTATATTTTCATCATTCATTAAAATTTTAGGCTTATGTGTATTTTTACATGATCCAAATCCCAATTGATAATGTGTATCATCACCAAATGTAAATAAGGAACCATCATTACAATAAATTACTGTATGATTTGCCATTTTGTTATTCTTTTTTATTATGGAAGTGTACAGATATTTTTGTTTTCAATTTTTTCTAGTAAATCAATAGTGTTCTTTTTATAATTTCATATTTTACAAATTTTGGGATCTTTACTGTTCCAAATGTAACACCAACAATAAATTTATTACATTTACATTGAAATATTTTGGATATGCATTATGACAATTTGGTTTCCATATTGCACAATTGGTACATAAATATCTAGGTGGTGAATATTTGGGAACATATAATTCTGCATGTATATCAATTTTATTTATCATACAATGATAACATGTGTGCATTTTACAATAAGTATCAATTGAACATAATTTTTTATTGCATGAATCAAACTCACATTTTTTTTCAATTATCTTTTTTGCATTACACTCATCACATATTTTTTCATCGGGAAATTTTGATCCATCACATTTTATACACAAGCATTTTTTGCAATAATCATCAATTATATTATCTTTACTATTATTACAGTAAACAACATTACATTTGCATCCAAATGAATTGTGACACCAATCAAAACCTTCTTTTTTTATTGAGCTACATGTCTCAGTATTGCATTTACATTTTTTTACAAACATAATAATATTCAGTTTTAATTAATTTATCTACTGTTGATTTACAATTTGTGCAATAATCATCTTTAATGACTTTTATATTTTTGTTTTCTTTATTTACAATGATAGTACATTTTATATATTCATCATAATGTGAAATTACATATTCTTCATCATTTTCAACATAATTAATTTTATTTGGTTTGATATTATATCCAAAAAATCTTTGAAGTCCATTTTGTCATATCACAATAATAAAGCATATTCTAAATATTATAATTTTCAACTTTTTAAAGTTATGTATCATAAACAAAGTGTTCTTTTTATCATTTCATATTTCACAAATTTTGGGATCTTTATTTTTCCTTCATTTCTTTTTAATATTAGTAGTAACATTTTTACGCTCATATTAAAAATTGCAGGATACCAAGAATGATATTCTATTTTCCAAACTTTATGTTCGCCACATACACCTTTTTTTGGAGAATGTTTATCAACACATAATAAAGCATCATCTATGATGTTCTTACAGCCATAGATGCTACAAGAATGTTCTTTGCATAATTCTTCAAGTGTATATTTATTGCACAATTGATAAGTGCATTTTCTCCAATGAGATAACTTTATACTTTTATTAACTCTATATATTTCACAAGATTCACATATCTCTTCATCTGGTAATTTATCGCTACTACATCTTGGACATGTGCAATTATCACAAGTTCCATATGGATTATTTTGTTTTTTATGATTGCAATAATAAGAATTACACTTACAATCAAAACAAAAATCAAATCCATATATTGTACCATTGATACAATTTTCAGTACCACATTTACAATTTTCACATACATTATCATATTTATTTTTTACAAATTTATTTTTTGTTGACTTGCAAGTTACGCAATAATCTTCTTGAATTATTTTTATGTTTTCATATTCTTTATTTATAGAAATTGTAATTTTGATGGATTTATCCCAACATACCACTTCCTATTCTTTATTTTTATTGTTAAAATCAACTCTGTTTGGTTTGATATTTAAATTTGTTATTATATTGAAGAATTCTTTGAAATAATCCATTTTATATTATCTCATTGTTTAAAATGCATTCAATGAGTATTATTTTCATTTTTTTTTCAAAAATTTAGTTATTCATAAAGTGTATCTTTTCAATAAATTAACAATGTTCTTTTTATTATTTCATATTTGATAAATTTTGGAACTTTATATTTATTTTCATTTCTTTTTAGTATCAAAAGTAAGGTCATAATGATTGTTTGGAAATATGTTGGATAAGATAGATGATGGTCAACTTTCCAAATATGATGATCGTCACATAAATAGTTTGGAACAGTGTGTCGACGAACAGTCATTTTAGTTGAAACAATTTGTTGACATTTATTAATTATGCAAGTGTGTGTTGTACAATAACCACTACCATAATACTCTCCATGTATTACATAATTTGTGCATTCTTGATATTTACATGGAGATGTTCCATACATATATTCGGCCAACAGTTTGTTGGGACGACTAATATCACACACATCACACACATTTTGGTCTGGCAATTTTAAATTGCTACATCGATTACATATACAATTATCACAATATTTACCCTCCATTTAAACATATAAAAAAGTATAAATCTATATAAAATAGTATACCTCTTTCCATATAAACTCATGTACAAGTACAAGATCTATATGTTACTATGTTCTCTATGACTCAAACTGGAGGACT
>Ga0302280_1002709_pt1 | contig 13326 bp, 4 predicted proteins | sample III_Fen_E1_1_FD_198771 | JGI IMG/M metagenome (GOLD analysis project Ga0302280, IMG submission 198771) | Peat permafrost microbial communities from Stordalen Mire near Abisko, Sweden - III_Fen_E1_1 | ecosystem: Environmental > Terrestrial > Soil > Wetlands > Permafrost | place: Sweden: Abisko...
GGTTTTAAAGCCATATAACATCTATATTTTGTCATGAACAAGATTAATATTGTCGATTTTTTTCTATTTTTTCGAAGGCGTGAAAATAAGTTAATTCAGTCAATGAATCCTTTAAAATTGTTCGTATTTTAATTACAAGGAGATCCATTTATTTATAAATGAAATCTTTATAAATATTTAACTTTCAATAATAATATGCAGCTGCCATTCTTACAAATATTTAAATTTATAGTTTAGATTACCATTGATATAATTTAGAAATCAATGATCAAAATAGGCTCCAGTGGGCACATTACGTAGTAATAATAATTAGGTTTGGAAGGAATGGAATCATCACCCAGAAACTCTATTGACCAGAAGAAATAGCTAGAAGTGCCAAAGTTAAAGAGTGAGTAGCCTCATCTTAAAAAATATTTTTTTTGTCTGAGTGGCTTATTAATCATAGGAATTGTTGCTATTATATTTTATCAATTCTCTCTGCAGATAACTATCAGAGGATTATAGTAAAAATTACCTATGTTACAACGTCAAATAACATCAAACTTGACGACTAACTAAAAAGAAATTTAAAAAAAAGAAATAGAAACTGCTAATCAATTGGATTCTAACTAAGATAAAACAGAAAACTTAGGAACAGACCTAAACCAAAATATCAATGAAAGCAAATCCAAACATTTGCCAATTTAAACATCATTCACAAAAAAGAACACGGAGGAACTTTAAAATGAAAAAAAGAAAAACTAAATCAACAAATCATAATATTTTTCAATTCCCCAATAATATTGGGTGTTTTAACAGGAGAATACAACGTATTTATAGTCGCTAATTTTATAAAATAACAAAAGATTTGTTAAGCTCAGCAATTTTACAGTCAACTTTCTTAACAAACAAAATTATCACCAATATTTATCCAAATAGGCCAATAATAGACTCCGGAAAACTATAAATATTTTGTAAGAAAGAATCACCAACGAATAATCTAATCTAAAATTTCATATTGATTACATTGAAAAGAGATTAATTTTACTCAACATTCTATATGAAAATGGTGGTATCATTGCCCAAGAAATATTCACCATTACTGAAAATTTTAACTGGATTCAATAAATCAAAAATAATATTTATGTCAATAGGGGAAATGCTGGAGTATAACCGCAAATCGTTGGCTTTTACTCTCCCTATTATAGTTCGTAGATCTCTAAATAACATAAAGTCATTAGTTCTGAAATGGAAGAAGTGGATAGATATATGGTAGTCATTCCAGCAATATAAACTTATTTTATCGCAGCTGTTAAAAATGCTGAGTATATTGTGAGGTTAATCAAAGAATCATACAACATTTTAATTGATCCCAAATCAGTGATATCAGATATCTCTTCGCAAGAATACGCCTACATCAAACTTGAAGGAACAGATATTTATTACTAATACTTACTTTTAGCTAGTCAAAGAGTACTTTTACAAAAGCAAAAATAATTAGATAATTCTCATTAAAAGGGGGATTTTAGAACTTTTGCAATTGATTACTATGGCCTCAATCTCATTAATTGCGTTTACGGTCCTTTTAAGAATAGCCTATACTTTAAATATGTTAATCCTGAAATAGCAATTCAACACTTAGCTAGATATGATATTAAAGAATATTAGGTGACTGTGGGTCCAATTAAATACATTTCATTTCCTATCTTTTCTGCCTAAAAAAATGATTTTCTTACTAGAATAAAAAACTCAACTCATACAGGAGGTAAAGGGATCATGAAAGGATCATATATGCAGAAAATGTATTTTCCTTAGGGAAATGAAGCTTTTATTTACTAAAATATTGAAAAATCTTATGCCAATAAATTTGCACAATAATGGAGTCGTCTGCCCAAAATAATTTGGGTGTATTGGGGAGATGGTATAAGCCATAGTACAGCTTAAACATATCTCTGCGTATAAAAAATGAAATAAATGAGTGCACGATCAGGATTTGTATTAAGATAGTTAAATAATTCAAATATTCATCGGTATTTGGATCATTAAACCTTTTAGAAAATAAAGAGAACTATTGAAAATGCTAAATTAATAACATACGGTTATCAAACTTTGTCCGATCTCTATCGCCTTGCAATCTTATATAAATTTGGAGGAGTTTACATGGATGCTTCCACTGTTCCTATATAAAACTTTGACTGGATCATTAACATCGCAAAATACCCAAGCTAATTCATATACAACAGATTTGGGCAGGTACCTTCAGTATTAATGTTTTGGCATCCACTCTTTGGAGGATATTTTGATTGGTAAATTAACTCTCAAACAAAATTGGGATGGAAGTTTGCTTATGAGAGTAGTTTTATCGCAGCAGTCAAGAATAATTAATTCATTAAAGAGTGGCTGGAGTTGCATTTAAAGATGATATAAACGCCCATCGAGTAGATTTTAAATATTTTAAAGTAAAATTAGGTTACCGGCCAATTCTCCTGGATATCTGAGAAAGAACATTATCTACTAGTTATGGACACAGTGAAATGTGTTTTAGGAAGAAGATAGAAGGAACTGAAGAAGCTAAACACAAGTAAATGGAGCAATGCAAATCATTACTATAAGTTATGGTCCATGAATGGCTTTCTTGGACAGTCAAAGATACGATAAAACACAAATTATGAAAATTAAAATCCAAATGGTGAGCACTACTTTTTTTTTAGACATTCTCAATAATACGCTGAAGGAATAATAGGAAAAGCAAAATTCTTTATTAAATTTATTGGCCCAACAAGAAAAACCTTTAATCTTTTTCTGCTTAAAAACAAAGATAACATCATCAATGAAACCCATTCGCAATCATTTTTTAGAAAATATCTCTATAATTAAAAATATGTGATTTAAGATGTCAATGCGGGTGCTATGATTAAAGTTTGACCCACTGAAAATGATTAATTTTCGGGAATTATACTAAATACCTATTATTAGGATTGCAAAAGATTAAATAAATAATATCTCTATATTTGGAATATACGTTCATTTGTCATCCAATATTATTAATTAAACTTAAATCATGAATTGACAATACTAAATCAAAATAGATTATAAAATATTTGTCATTTTCATCATAAGCAAGATGAAGGATAAAGTAAATATGAAATAATATTTATATTAATCCCCACTTTCTTACTTATCATGTCATTTTCCATGATTTGATTTTATAATTGACTCATTTATAATTTACCATGCAAGCTATCTATGAGGCCATTCTTCTTCTTCCTCATTCTCCTAATGAAGCAACCAAAAGGCTTATGAGAATGCATAACAATAATCCCGATTTTTTGCTACAGCTAAAAACCATGGCAATTTAGCTATTTGATCGACAGCAACCCACCACAATTGAGGAACGTACCCAATATGAAGTAATGAGCAAACACTTAGTTGTCCTGTTTAATCGCTTTATCAATATTATCTTTCAGTAAAAAGGCAAAGACATCTACCTGCAAGTCTAAAATTTATATGAATGGATAATCGACATTCTAATTTGTGACAAAATAAGTCTGACTTCAAAACAAACATTAGTATCATCACTGATGCTGGTAATAAATGCTTCAGCTTACAAGGCAGAACGATTAATAGGCGTACTCGAAAAGATGATTAGCATTTCTCTTCCGATGGCATCTTCAATATTTGTTTATTTTTCAGCTCTTCTCGAATCTAAAGTTTATGACAGCGAGAAGATTAAAACTATTGAACTCGTCTATCATCACCTCTACTACATCGCAAATTTTTAATATGAAAAGATGGTAAAATATTATAAAGATGTGCATATGGAAAGTTAAAATTAGGCCAATTTGCATAATCTCAATTTTGCGCAGATGTAACTATTGCTTTATTTAGGCTCAAGGAAAATTAATTTATTTTGGAAACTATTTGCAATTACATTAAGTTTATATATCAAAAATTGTTGGAGAAATCTCAATCGCAAAATAAGCATTTGCATAGTCTTATAAATTTATTGTTGTTAGATCCATAACTGGCCAAATATTTAAGTTTCATTCTTAAAATTGAGAAGGATTTATTCGATAGCAATCATTAAAATCTATTTGGCCTTAAAATTATTGTCATATCTAATTTAAAAATTGAGGAGAAGAGATTAATCAATCGACTTAAGTCCTCATGCCTAGCGAGTAAATGAAATATAACTCAGCCCTACGTTTAATTCTTAGTATTACTGACAAGAAATTCAACCTCGAGCATACTGACAAATTGTTGATGAAAGAGTTGCCTACTTTAGCCAATCTAATCACTTAATAACTTATAATTTGTTCAAACCCCAAGGTAATGCAGTCTCTCTGTCAAGAGATTTAGGCCCGCAGAATAATTTCATGCATGTTTGAACTTTTAGCTTAAATAGTACTATTTTAAGATCTTAAAAAGGGATTTTAGAGACTCAAGATAGAGCAGATTATTAGATTGACTCTTCCATACATGAAAACGTATGAGGATGAGATCGAAAATTACCAAGAAGACCCTGAAGATTATTTTACACTTATAACATTTATATGCAATCCATAAATTGATGAATAAACCAATTTTGCTCTCGGTGATATTTTCCTAAAGAAGAATGTGGCTTTATTTTTTAAAAAAATTAATAGAATGGTGGAAGGATTTTACTCTATATTCATGGAAATTGTGTTGGACATTATCAGATTGGAAAATGATTGCCGCCCTACTAGAAACCATGAATACTAGAGGATGTTTCTTTAAAAATACAATCTGCAGCCAACAATTTTCTAGTGTTTTGATCTTGAATCAACTCTCCTAACCTTTGCAGTGTTAATGAATTCGTCTGATAGTTAGCTCTAAAACCGAAAACGGATTAAGGTGTTGCTCGAAATAATTAATTTAAGGGAACTTAAATAAATGTAACTGTGCCGTATTTATACCTGTCTCTCAAATACTTCATTTTTTGATTTACCAGAAATACAGGTAAAATATTATTTCTATATCTAAAATGCCTTTAGTCTGAATAGAATGTCTGCGTCTCTGAATAAAATTGCCTTTCATTTTATTGAATTACTGCTGGTTGGTAATGCTGACCCTGATAGAAACTATTTGTTTTTTGTGGAAAAGATAATTGATGAATCCCTTTGTGCTTTATAGTCTGCTAGCCATCCCTTTATCTTTAAAATTCTAAATTTGGTTGTGGACTTTGACAAAGCCAGAAAATCTATCTTTAATTTGAATCTTCTAAACCGATTTCTTTAAAAATTAAATTCCAAAATAAAGATGTAATACAGTCTTCAAAATTTAGATGAGGAATTAGTAAAAGACATTTTTCTGTTGTATCATTCAGTTATGAAATTAGCTTCAGAACTGATTTAGTCAAACCTGCACTAGCCATACCCATAATTTCAATAAGATCATGCCTATTATTAGCAATTGGCAAGCGAATTAGTCTCTCCAACAATATTAACCAATCACATGTCCATACTCAAGCAGGAAATGTCAGTTGATATAGAGATGTAGATTATCTTTTACCATTGCACTCTTATCCTTCACTTATTGAGATCGAACTCTTATCTAAACTAGGAAATTATGGCTCAAATTTGTGATTTTGAGATCCTTCTACTCTTACACGACAAAAGATGTAATATGTAAGGTGCAACTAATTTCCTGAATAATATTACATTTCAGCTGATCTATCAAATAATCAACGCTAAAATATTTTAACTCAGCGAAGAACTGTATAAAACAATCCTAGGATGGATGAACGATACATATTATCGCAGTTAAATTTCACTGAATCAGGTCTGCATCATTTTACAGGAATTTTATTACTTAATGGCTGGTAATATTTTTAGAAGTCAACAGCTTTTAATGTTTGTTTCGAGCATTGCTGAATGCTTAGAGAAGAAATTTTTTGAAATTTTATTTAAATTATCAAATTACATGGCAGTTATGTAGAAATAGCTGGACAATGATCGCAAGAAAATAAACGAACTAAAAATATAGTTTTAAAGTAATTTGACAATAAAATATGATTCCGTAACCATAAGCAGATTGTATAGCACTGTTCTTTTAAACCCTAATTTTGATGTCAAACTAATCAATAAAATTTATTAACCTATGCGAAAATACATGTTCGAGATACTTCCAGCATATGACTTAACAATCCAAACTCTTAGTCTTCAATTTTTAGTATCTCGCAGTAAGAATATTGGAGTTGCAGAGTGCTTCAGATTTGCAACTGAACTGCTTTACTACAATACTAAGCATTCTTAGAATAGTATTAATTAGAAACAATAGGCTAAATGTATACGGATGATGAGCTCATAATTGAAATCACCCATTGCAAGTTTGGACCCTTATCAAGTATATTGTGATATTATTGATCGATTGATTCGTCATCATGAGACGTATCTAAACGACTATAGCAAGCCTCTTTAATAATTTTAGATCGATCTGATTGACTTCATCAAGACAGATAGATACATGGAAGATGTTGTGAGGAGACTGACCTTGGTCAGAAGAGTCAACTAACAGCCACGTACCATCTTAAAGATTAAAAGAAGTTAATGATTTCTAAATATTGCTGTACATTTACTGTTTAATTATGTAAAACATGAATAGGGCACAAACTTAACACTTTATATATTTTAATCAGGATCTAGTTAGCCGCCAATAATTTCCTTTGAAAATGAGATCAAAAAATTGTGGCTCAAGCGGCAAAAGTCAAAGCAAATCTAAAAGTCCTAAAAATGATTCAATAATAAAAAGGACTGCTATTCGTAACAAAAGAGGTCGGCAATCTTCATCGAGTAACAACATTAAATCGCAAATATAAACAGTATCAAGTTAGATATTTAGTATATCAATAGTAAGAGATGCTAAGTTTGCCAAACTCAAGAAATGGAAGAATAACTTTTGCTTTGTGATAGGTGCGATGATTCATATCACATATTCTGTCTTACTCCCAAACTCGATGTACTACCAGAAAGAGATTGGATATGCCCTGTTTGTCTCAAACAGTTAGAAATTGTGGCAATGATAAAAAGTAATTAAGCAATAAGTCAGGATAAAAGATGGCCATGCCAAAATAAACAGCTTGCTTTAAATGTCACTAATCCCTTTCTAAAATACAAACTATCAAAGGAATTAATTAGCAGTAAATGTAAGAAGAAATTGAATGCAAATCTTTAGTAAATTTAACTTGCTTATACTGCTCCCATATTTTTCATAATAACTGTTTTAGTGATCGCAAAAATTCACTAAATTGTTGGGAATGTGAATGCAAAATAAGAAGTAATTTAATTATGACTTAGAAAATGGGCCAAAGAGTCATGAATAATTTATGCAATACATATATCAATCGATAGAGCATAATAAAAATTCAGACTTCGATGTTCTATAGAATTTGGAAGGAGATTAAACTGTTGAAAGATATCGTCATTTTACATTGAGAGTTCCAGCTTATATGACCACTTGGCAATTTATTGTGCAAAACGAAGCCAGTCTTTATTATGCCTTCCAAACAAAAGGGCTTCACTTCATAGATTAGCAGATATATGCTAAAAAGGATAAGTTTTTAATAAATTTTAATAATCCAAAACGAGATACTCAAGGAAAAATTTATAAATTGCACGAGAAAGATGAAAAAGCTTATGAAGAATTTAAGAAAAACTCAAATAAAGGGTACGTAGGACCCTTTTAAGTCAAATAAGATCGCATCAAAGGTTTTTATCTGGTTTCCACTGACTACATTGAACCCTTTACCATAGTTTCAGAATACGTGGGAGAGGTGATGACAGCAAGGAACGCATTAAACTAATAATAAAACGACAGTATCTTTCTTCTCGTCAGAAGTTCTCGTGCAGATTAAAGTTTGGATATTGTTCCGCAAAAATACGGAAACATTGCAAGATTTTTTTCAGGTATTAACAATCAGCGTAAAAGATTATTAGGCCAAAAAAAATTGTAAAATATTCGAGCTTTACGATTCAATTATAAAGGAAGAGTTAGACTGTTACTTCATACTATAAAACCAATTCAAGCGGGGGAAACTCTATATTTTGATTACAATGGTAGTGCTTTTCATGAGTACCCAACCGAGCATTTTGTTCCTTGATAGCATGATATTTTATGAGTTAAGTAATTCATATTAATATGAATTTTGTTTATATATGTATATGTATAAGAGTATTACTATTTAAAAGAAAGTTCCTTTCTCATATTTATCTGCATTCTAAAAAGGGTTAAAGGTATATCCCATTAATAGCTAAAATGCAATTCTTGGTCAGCATTAAAGAAAGTTAAAATTAATAAAAATTTGCCACATCATCACATATAGTATATAACTTTAATTACAAGATAAATCTTATAATCAATACTTAGGTAAATGAGCTCTGAAAAACTTGCTATTGGAGCCGTCGGTATTTATGCTGCTTATCTCACAATTTCTATCATCAATGAAAAAATGTATTACCTTTTGTTATAAAAGTTATACCCATCGATATATAGATTCCACGGGATTAGATACTTCTTCAGGGGATTTATTCGAGTATGCAGACCTTCCAACAGGCATATCTGCTTTATTTTGCTTTGTCTTTACCTTTACAAGTTCAATAATCAAGAAGGAAGGAATCAGTTCTATTCCAATCAAGGAAACAATCATATTAGGAATACTCTACACCATAAATGTTTCAACTCTAAATTTTGCACTTTACTATATTCCCTACCCTGTCAAAGTTGTAGGGGATAAACTTGGATATTTAACTGCAGTCATTGTCGGAGTGTTTTTTACAAGAGTTGCCAAAAATTCAAAATTTAAATTAGGTACAGAAAAAATAGTTATTGCCATTATGATAACTATTGGAACTCTAATATTTGCAAGTTTTAATAAAGTAATCACTCTTTCATATAGGTCAGAAAAGATCATATTTAACTCTATAATCCCAACTAAATGTGGAAAGGGTATCTTCTCCTGGGCATTTCAGTCACTGCATAGGCTTTTTTTTCTGATAGTCAAGCTTATGTGAAATTAACTTATCGGCCAACCATGAATCAACTTATATACTCGGTAAATTTTATAACGGCAATCATCTCTTTTGGAAGACTCTTCATAAATAGCTAATTACAACCAGCCTTATAATTTTGCATGACACATCACTAAATAGACAGAGATATATTAGTTTCTTCTTTGCTGACCATAGTTGGGCAACTTTCCATTTATTTTATCGTTCTGAATTTCAAGCAGCACATGTTTCCTCTTATTTCAACAAGCAGGAAAGTACTGACTGTACTTCTCAGCATATATACCTTCAATCATCATCTAAATATTTACCAAATTATCGCCTTAGTACTTGTTTTTGGTGGCATGACTTATGAGTTAATAGATGAAATGTATTACGATCTGACTGGCCAGCAAAAGATAAAAGTGATAAAAAACAAAAATTAATGATTTGTACGTTATCTGGCTTTTTATGAATTATTTAATTATTATATTTTAATTGATCTTCTTAAATTTATAAGTCAAATTGCTATAAATATTTGATTAAAAAATTTTACGAGGATAATATTAGAGCATCAAAGAAAAAGAATGCAGCCAGATCAACGCTCACAATATCAAAATCATCAAAGTATTCAGATCGAGAACATAAATGGAAGCAAATTTTATCCTTTATATCCTCAAATCATCAAATAAAATGTCATAAAAATATATATGATAATACCTCCTCACATAAAATTGAAAGATAGGAAAGATATTTATAACAGAGCTTTAATGATATGTTTTATTGAAGATAAAGTTACTGATTAACAGTAATTGATAATTAAATAGAAAAACCATAATAACAAAAAAGATCCTTACATAATTAATCATTTTATATCACTGTTAAAGGGCTGTTGAAGCAAATCCAACAGTAATTCTGGAGCTGCTTACAGCCCTACTCTGCACCTCGCATGATAATAGTGGTAGAGCAGAGATAAAAAAAAGCTCAAATGATTTATTTTATTGGGACTGTATCTCACTGTTTAGAAATCAAGAACACGTGCGCAAATTTGACTGTCTTCTTTAAAAGATACTAAGTAGATTGTAAATTTTTAAATGGTATTGTTTTTTTTTTAATTAATGTGATTTAATAAAATATAATTTAATTTGCAAATAATAAATATCCTCTTTAATAATGATTTAATATAAAAAGTCTAATGCCAAAAAAAGTTATTTATGCAACTTTGTTAGTAAGTCTATGTCAAAGATTAATTATATAACTATAAAACGTTATTGACACATCATACGTCATAGATAAATTTTTAAAACAACCGAAAGGTCCTTTCCCGTTGATACATTGGTGCTTCATGGCCTGCTCCCTTCACTAAATAAAAAACAAGTCCATAGCTGTATCTTTTGATGAATCCAGCATGCTGTCCGCCCACGATCCATGGCTATGGACTTCCTTGCACTTTCAATCCTAAGCGCTCCAAATTTTTATAGGTATCGGTAAAGGGGACGACATCATCCCAGTCTCCATTGAAGAGATAAATTTTGATATTTTGTTGCAGCAGAGATGCCATTTCCCTCATACTCCCTTTAGGATTGACTGTATACTTCCCAAAAATAGTCATGTTGCACACGTTTATGCTTTAGTTTTTGAGAGAGTGAAAGGCATCTTTGTTTATGTTGAGATATTCTTAGACTCCCATATCGTAGGAACACCAATCAACTTTCAAATTATTTTGAGATTTAGATCCATATCTTTGAGATACTTAATAGAATTTGCTAAATCGTAAACTAAGCTAAGCCATTAACGATTTTTGAGGCGGTGCTTTTCGACCATAGCAATCTCCATACATATTATACTCATCAATTCTATAAACCAGATCTTCAAAACGTTCATGGAAAAATTGGCAGCCAGCCGAATCAGGGTCAGTTTTACAAGAGCGTTACCAATAAGGAATGAGCTTAGGATCAACAAAATTATGAGATATCATAAACTAAACCCGATTATGTGCAAGATCCTGCCAACTCAATACCCCATTGCCAATCAATATGCCTTTTATGTTGATTGGATTTGGGTTATTTTCGTTATCGCTGAGAATCTTAACTGCAAGATCAGGAATGTACTTTCCAGCGTAGGATTCTCCAGCAATATAAAAGGTGTTGTTAGCGTATTCGGGAAATTTATTCTTAAAAAAATATTTGAGGGCGAAAAGATTATCCTTGACAGTGTTGGCATCATTATATTCGTATTTTTGGTCTTTGTTGATACTAAAGCCGACTCCTGCTGGCGAGTCAATAAAAAGAAGATTAGTAAGATTGGTCCATCCAAAGGCGTTGAAGGTTAAGTCATCGCCTGTGCTATATTTTTGTGAGTCATTTAGACAATAAGAGGATATTTATTGTACGAATCCGATTTTTGAGATACATCCTGGACCACCATTAAGCCACAGGAGAACAGGAGAATTATTGCTCTCCCCTTATTTTCCTTATACAAAAATGTAATGTAGCTGCCTTAAATCAGATTCAGTGTTTAGATATCCTGCAAAAGCTCGGTTTTTGAAGTCTGATGAGTAGCCTGGTATCCCATCAATCAAATCTCCTGCAGGTTATGCAGATGCCAAAACTAGTAAAGTGGTGATAATTACTACTAACTCGATCGGCTTTTGCATAAAATATGATTATAAATTAAAGATTATTGATATAGATAGCAAAATTCAAAATTAATTTGAAGATTCACTGTCCCAGATCCCAACTAATTGGTTTATTTGAATCCGTCAAAAAAAGCTGTTTGAGGTTGGTTACAATACCTTTGCTGAATGGATGGTGAATATTATGATCAACTCCTCTCAAATAGGGTATGCTATCTCTTTTAAAGAACTCCCAAGTCGTTTGATTGCTGATCACGTAGTAGGAATGGTAAGCAATTAGATAAAACAGCAATACCAAGCTGAAATACAGTAAAATCAAGCCTAAAGCATAAGCATAGAAATATATTGAAAGGTGTTATATGCCTCCTTCATCGATAGTGACTTCATTCCTGATTTGCATGGTAAATTCCACCATTGCTACTAGCGCATTGACTAAAAAAGCATACAGGAAAAGTATGTAATACTTATGGTTGAATTATCCTATGCAGATGCCCATCAGTACACAGTGATGATCGTATTTGTGAACGCAGCACTTGCATTTATAGCAGTGCCGCATGCGTATCCATTTATGTATATTGCAGTCTGAGCAAAAGTAATCTTATAAGGAATGAGTTTTTGTTAGTAACACCTCCATCCTTTGGCAGTGGTTTTAATAGCATGCTGAATCGTTCTTAAGAATGAGCAAATGCAGAAGTGGAGCTATCAGCATTAGCAAATGCACAAGGCCTTACTTTCCAATAAATAATATGACTAACAGCACATGAATGCCTATTGAGTAGTACCTGAGCTTTTGCATCAATTATTAACATTATTATTTCAAATTCAATCATCAGAAATCGATCAATATATTCAGGATATGTCCCAGTACGTTACTCTAATTTATCATTATAGGTAATCTTAACTCTATTTTCTGTTGTACCTCTTCTTGAAATTGAGAGTTGAGAGAGTTTATTTATGATTATCCCCATCTTTTTACTTTTTATTTCTTTGACTGCGTTTTATAGCATAGTAAGCCCATTCACAGAAAAAAGCGAACACAAACGCCATGCCTAAAAATAATTCAGGTAGTTGGCGATAGAGGGGCACTTTTTGCATTTATTATTGAGGTTGCTGTTTTCGATATTTTCGATTAAAATAAGCATAAGTATTTCTACGTGCTCTCTCTTACTCACTCATTGCCTTAGGATATTCTTCTGAGTGAGCATTTTACGAGGTTTCTCCTTTATAATCAGAAAATTCAGGATCCTATGTCTCTTATTTGGGGTTGTTAATTTCCTCCTCATTCAATTAATTTAAATACTTGTAGGCGGATGTAAGTTGAATAAAAGCTTAATTTTGTTCTTTCTTTTGCTATTTTGATTTATTCTGGTTTTCCTGTTCATTGGTGTCAGGATGAAGTTGTTTGGCCATTTATAAGTATTTTGTTTTGATCTATTTTTTATTGGTTGGTGGAGTCAGTTGTAGTATCTTCAGGCTATCGCTGACTTTTCCAAAAGCGAATCTAAGCACTGTCAGTCTAAAGTTTATCATAAATATAAATTTATAAAATATTCAAATCAATTATTCAATCATAAAATTTTAGTGCTGCCATTCCAATTGACATGCCTGCGTCCCCACTTTGTCATCATTACCTGCTATATGAGAGGCAAATCCTTAAGTTTGACATTGTCATCATCCTCATCTTATTTCATTGCTTAGACTGTTAAGCGT
>Ga0302280_1002713_pt1 | contig 13316 bp, 12 predicted proteins | sample III_Fen_E1_1_FD_198771 | JGI IMG/M metagenome (GOLD analysis project Ga0302280, IMG submission 198771) | Peat permafrost microbial communities from Stordalen Mire near Abisko, Sweden - III_Fen_E1_1 | ecosystem: Environmental > Terrestrial > Soil > Wetlands > Permafrost | place: Sweden: Abisko...
GGCTTTAACACATATATCGTTAGTTTGATTCTCTACATATTGTAGAGCGGCTGATTGTTTTTTGTCGAACAACAATTCAAGCCAGAAAGAATCACTAATATCAGCAAAATTGAGGAATTCTATGATTACTAGCTTATCTGATTTGAATTTATTTCGTTCAACATAGACCCTGGCATCGTCGGGTATCGTCACGATTGCTATAGTTGTATCGTAGTTCTGCCAGAACAGATGTAGTGTTGTCTTATCACAAAAATACAATCCCCCTTCTGAACATTCTCCGAACGGATTGAAAGGTTTAGTATCGATATTCAATCCTAACTTGTATTCAAAATCATAATGGATGTGGTCATCATACATAACCTTTAAAAATCTTCGTTTGTATTGATCATTGAACTCTTTACCAGTCAGTTCAATATTGGTGATCATTCGTACGATCAGTTTCCTGATATGACGACAGTGTATCGTATCATCAATGTTTAAATTTCAATTTTATTGTAATGCATACGACATACGGAAAAATGATAAAATGTGATCATGTGTGGGATTGACTTTTATTGAACATTAAATGACAATTCTCTTTTTGGTAGCTTCATCGGCGTACTTTAATTCGTACCATCCCATCTTAATATCAGTCGACCATAATTTATCATCATTCCTTACTTCTATTGGCATCAAAAAACAATGCATTCTGTAGTTGTCTCTAAAATAACCAGCCCCCGCATGTATTAGATCGCCTCTAAATATGATGATGTCCCCTGCATTCATGTTGATTGTTGATCTCTTGATGTGAGATGGTTTTTGTTTAGTAGGATTGATACTATTGATTGATTTTGGCCATACATGAAATTTCGTACTCCGTTCCAAAGCCAGTATCACAGATAAAATAGCATTGGAATCATAGTATTTTAGGAAATCTTTATGTTGATGGAAATCACAGTGTGCCAGTTGATTCTGACAACCTGAGACTGATTTAAATATCCTCCATGGATACACCCTTGATTCAGGATTGATCTTGTTTATGATATCGGTCAACAGTACAGTGGTGTTCTTATCGAAAGTTTGTACACACGGTTTATCGGTCTGTAGATCAGTTCGATATCTCTTCTTATCGTCTTCTGATTTTTCATTGTCGTTCCTAAAATTCGTTGATTGAGTATTGATCTGGACAACTATCTCGTTGTACACATCGGTCGGTATATTGATAGCATGTTTGATCACAACAAAGCCTTCTGTATCTAACGTTTTGAGATTGATATCGTCAGGACGGGATCTTTTCATGATGTTATATATCAGATAACAAGACAGTTCCGGTCCAAAGATTTTAATAATCAATGTTTTTAGTTAGTTACAACATCCTCTGTTGTAAGTCTGGATGAAACCGTTAGTACCAGATTCCAAACGTTGTAGATCCCACATATCTAACATATTGACGTTATCTAATACTTTCGCATTACTCATGTACAGATACCCTATGCGTGAGTTGGCACTACCAACAAAAAGCATACCATAGCCATAGGCGTTGACTATATTGTAGATGCCTCCAGGGACATCACGGTCGAGTTTTAAATTGACTAGATTGAGACCTAGAATTTCATCGGCTTTGGGTGTGGGGAGTCGACTCGCTCTGACATATTTTATCTTGATCGGATACTTGGGGCATTTGTATATTGAGTTAAATGTGATGGAATTACATAGGAAAATGATTATTAATAGGACTAGAACAAGTTCGATTACCATCTATTATATTTGTAACAGATGATAAAAATTAAAAATCTATCAATGTTTAACACTTAGCGCTTAGTGTCTATTATGTCGGTGTTTATGGGAATGACAAGGTTTTGAATCAGATGAGGAGCTAGATGAGCTGCATGAACTGCTGGAGCCGGATGAGTTGCATGAAGTGCTGGTGAAGCTGGATGAACAGGAGCTAGAATCAGATGAGCATGAATCAGATGAGCTTGATGATGAACATGAGTCAGACGAGCTTGAGTCAGAGCACGAACTAGAACTCTTGGAGTTGTTGTAGCAACAATCGCTCTCATCAACAAAAGTGATATCTTCCTCACGAGGGAATTTTGCTTTACAACGTTTACCATCGTTGACAGTGTTGATTTCTTCGCAGGTAACCTTAGTGCAAGGAGCATGTTTACAGATGACATTCTCCTTGATGTGGTGATCGAGATTAGCAGTGATACAGTGAGTAACCTTAACATTACGTGTAACTTTGCATTCACCGAGTTTGACTTTGAAGCAGTGAGTAACGTGTTTTTCCTCATGAGGATCTTTAGGAGGAACTAAACACAATTTATCACAGACAGTTTGGCATCGTTTATCACATGGACCTGGGATTGGACATTTAAGCTTTTTGCAGTTGTCTTTTGGTTTACAACTTGGCTTACGACTTGGTTTACGGCATGGTATAGGACGCTGATCATCACATTTTTTGTGTTGTGGTCGTGTGTGATGTACCGCATGTGATTTTCCGTGATTGTGATTATGGTGATTACCATAAGATTTGGATGGAGCATAATGCGATGAGGAATCATGTGAATCATATGACTTGTTTGATGGAGCATACGATGAATTGTTTGATGTATCGTACGATCTATCGTGATGTTTGTGTCCATTGTATCCAGAATGTGCAGACTGTCTACTCCAACCATTGTGTGAAAATGAGGAAGGTTCAAAAGAATCCTTTCTACATGATCGTCTGGATTGTAATGATTCTAACTTCTTGAACTGATCCATTTGTATATCTGTTATAAGCTTATTAAATATAATTCTTTTGCGAATGGAGGGGAATAGTTTCCAGATTTCAGACGCGATCTACTCAATAAAAGATAAAAGATGACACAAATTCTACTATAATTACACGATTTTTGAAGTCTTTAGTAAAGCATCAATTATATGATACTAAAGTAAAGTAAGATATGGCCTTTCATATAAATCTGGACGATATAGATCTGTACTATCGACTTTTCAAAGAAGACATCGACATAAATCTCGAATCACGTATGATGTTCATCAAAAAAGATCATCTTATCTACAATGATTATGTTCGTTTGGTGAATGAAGTTCATAAGTTAAATAATACGAATCGTTTGACTGGTGGGGCTGATGGTATTGTTGTGGCTGGTGCTGTAATTGGATCGATCATCATCACAAGTGTTGTTGCATCATTATTCTGGTATTTTCTCATGTCAAACAATGTATGTAAAACATCGTACCCCTTGTATCCTAAAAATCAGCTACCGAAAGTTGGTGATATTATTGAGAAGGTTCTACCGGCATCGTGGATCGCCGAAGGTCTGAATAGTGGAAAATCCCTCGAACAAACGATCAATGAGATCAGTCATTATTTAAGCTCTATCACAGATACCTTTAGTATTTTTGACGAGACGGTCGGCACTACTTCCACACAGATCTTAAAATCCGTATCAAAGATAGGTCTGAGCATCGGGGCAGCGATCGTGACTTCGGGTATGGGAGGGGATAAGATCGTCAATGTTCCTTTCTTTATAGCTAAATCCATCAACATGACCGCTCAAACCTTTAACAAACTGTTAGAAGTCACGAACAAACTTACCAGTAATTTCCGTCTAATGCAAGTAGAGATCAATACGATCAATATCAAGATAAACAGAACTATTACTGCAGTAGAATCTTTGAACAACGATAAAGAAAGATTAGTCGACAACCGAAATACAGATCGGAATCAGTTGGGATTTATTTATGACCTGTTCAGCATCGATTTTACAGACGGACCGTTCCATTGTAAGTGTTGGGTGGATTACGTGATGAAGTATTATGTGACAAACAATGATAAGGTCAAAGAAATCTACACTCTGTTGTGTTTAATGAACGATATCTACCAAACCATTAATGACTCATTAATTGGTTTCGTTGGATCGGCTATGGACATGATCATCCCTGAATCAGTTGGTTTAGCCGGGACGATTTCCCCCCTATTAAAAGGATACTCTTATGTTGTGTATAAACATGTGTTGGATCAGATCACATCTTACTACAACAATCTTCCGACACAGTATCGAATCCTTATTCAGAATCCAGATAAGATGTCGACGTTTGTATTTGATAAATTCTCTAAGTACACTCTGGGCGTGACAGATGCAATAATTCCTGTTTCGATCAAAGATAACATCACCAAAGGCATTGATATTTTAGCTAATAGTGTTCATAAAGGGTTTTCGATGATGTTCATGTTTTTGAATGTATTTATAGTATTCTCTGAACTGAACGCCGGAATCAATAAAGCCCTCATTGACAAAAACTTTAATATGGAGCTACTGTTGAAACAGTGCACCGAGTGTAGATCGATTAATCTCAGTAACAATGTTGATCCGGATCTTAGGGAGTGCCACAAATGTAAGAGATTTTTCGTTGATGATGAGAATAAAAAAATAGATGACAATGTATTGTACGATAAATGTAAAACCTATCAAGAAAAACGTCAAATCATGAACACTGTTTCTACGAATTTAGTCAAATTTACTGAGCATCTAGTTCCTCATCAGAGAGCCGGTTCAACTATTGATGTACTAAATCAAATATACTATCAACATGATAATGATAAACAAAAATCATACCGAAAATTGTGCCAAAATTGTCGAGATTTCAACAAACTTTAATCGCATGTAAAGATATAGTATGGACGATAACAGATTCGCCAATTATCATTATCAAAAAGGATATGCCGATGGCTATAAACGACACCAAAATCACACAATGTCGAAGTGCTATACATCTGAATATGAATATTTCATCAATCTGGTATTGGTGTTATTTGTAATAGTAATGTCATTATGGATGATTTATAAATGAAATAGAATAATTATTGATCAAAGATCGTTGAATGATAACCACACAGAATACCATCATGCATGAACAATAGATCACGATCCTCGATTTTTTCGTGATTTAACCATTTTATGATCTGTGGCATAAAACTTTTGGGAACGCATTTGAATTCAATCATCGAATGCATATCTTTGTCCCCTCTAGACCAATCAGTATTGTATGAAAATGTTTTGAGAAAGTAATTCTTCTGTTCAATCTGTTCAACTTTGAAAACACGAATATGTAGATTGTTTAAATTATCTCCCAAAGTCTCTTTAAGGGAATCCAGCAGATTTAAGAAACTATCATGATCGGGTAGTTCGTATACCAGTTCATCCCCTGCTTTCATTCTAAGGACGAGCTGTCCCTCATTGTGTGTAGACCATTCTTCTATCTTTTTATGAACATTGTCGATATATATCTCTAAAAGAGTGTTTGATCTTTTAGAGAATCCCATTCTTCCGAAACAGATTTCACGAAAGAATTTTGATTTAGCGATAAAGTCTGATTTTGTGAACTGTTTAACGAAATCAAACCAAGTCATTAGGCCATTTTCTGTTCTAAAGATGTTAGGACACTTGTCACATAGCATGGTGAAGTTCCCTTGTCTGACGTCAACCGATACAAAGTATTTCCCGATACTAGAGATACGGTAGACATCTTTCTTGAATCTTTCACCAGGTCCCTTGACTACCTGTTTCATCATTTCTTTGTATTCATTATTTTGGGAGATAGTCGAACATATTCGCCCCATCGCAGAGTCTGCTTCCTTTTTGAGGGACATCGTTTGAATCTCTTGTACGAACTGTTTCCATTTGGCTATCGATCCGTACATCTTATCGTAGAGTTCGATAAAGTATTCGATGTGTTGGAAATGATGACAGGGGATCGGAATATTAGTGTAACTGATGAACATATTGATCTCATCGTCGGTAGGTTTTCTCATTTTTGGTGTAAGATTGCTAGATTCGTTAAGTTTGCTAAGTTCATCGATCAATACACGTTTCAAAAGGATTTTCTTGTTTGCGGAGCCAAGCAGAGTGATCCCTTCTGATGTAATACCAATTCCAGTAAAGTGAGCATTGACATACCGATGAACATTCGATCTGGTCTGTTTTGTAAGTTCGAAAGGTATCAAATACGAATCGTCTGTACTGATGGCAAATTTTTCGATATGAGATACAATGCATTTAAAATCTTCGTCATCATCTTTATCAATACATTTTATATCTTTCTCTTCAATCATGATGGAGAATTTGTAATGGATAAGGTTTTTCTTATGGGATTGTCAAACAGTCGTATTTTCAATTTTTTTATAATGGATGCACCTTAAGGAAAAGGATAACATGGAAACAAATGGTGAGGGATTCGTGTCGCTATCGCTAAAGCTCGCTTACTACCCCTGAACTATTGACGCGATGAATAATACACTTAATTGGTTCCGTCATAAATACCATACTTGAAGGGGCGGGTAGGGGCAGTGCAGCGTAGCTTTAGCGTAGCAACGGAGGCTCCATTCAATTGTTCTGTATGATGAACCCCAATTAACGATACACACATTCAACAACACTCATTTTCATACATCCCGTAATAAAAAATCCATCTCTAGTATAACATTGTACACCTAAAACTATGGATAATGATACAAGTAACATCGGCATGTTTTTGCTACTTTTATTATTAATAATCGTCGGATGTGCGTTATTAAGGGACATGATCAGTCCATACACTAACACCACAACAACTACTCTTATCATTGCAGAGCCTGATATCGGTCCCATTAATAGTGAAATCAAAACCAAAGAAGAGTTCGGAGCTTTACAATCTCTGTATTCTAACGACGGTCCACAAGATGCTTATTTAACAATAGAAAACGATCCTAGTCTGTACTATGATCCGTACGGATATTGGAGAGGTGTGACATGGGATCTCCCAACAAGAAATCTCAGTACGATATCATACTATCCTTATCTGTATGAACGATACATCGACAGATACGGCACTTTGTATCCTTACTGGTCACTCTAAATTTAATTTTAAAATTAACATGTATCTGATTAGATGTTAACTACACACATAAATAATCATCTTAAACAAAATTTATCACCTATTGATGTAATCGAGTTTTTTGACCAAAGCCAATCGATTGTTGACAGAAGCTATTGAATCGATATCTTCGACCTGTAGAACATCATCACTCATGTCGTTTTCTAAAGCAGGTTGTTTGATAAGCATCGATTCAATCCTCATTAGTTCCATGAGTGCTGATCGACGATCTTTCAGAGTATTCAGACTGGCTTTCAAACGGTCATTACAGTTGTGAAATCTGTAGCACCTCAGAGTCGATCCAAACCACAGATTATCGTTGTACTGAAGTCTGTAATGAATCTTTTCTAGCTCTTCGGATATTTCATGGATGACATCACGAATCGCTTGAATACTGTACAGAATAGTGTATGGTGATTGATCGGATATCTTGAGCTCACACAAGAAATACTGTGCACTCTTGACTTTGTAGGCTAGATCGAGATCTTTGATCATAGCCTTGACCTCGGCTGCCCCGTTGGTCGTGTTGTTAATAATGTTTGAGCATAAAGTGAAAACACCGTTGGCAGTCGATGTTACACTTGATATGAGACCTAGGGTGATGTTGGCACCCAGTGTTCCGAGAATAATATTCATTTGTGTTGTATACTATCCTTATTCTATTATACTAAAACACAATTAATATTTTTTGCCAGAGAGGTATACATGTTCAATTTTTTTGTAAACTCCGTAGATAGAGATAATCGTTACGGGCACTGATGTATCTTAGTTCCAACATGGTTTTTCCTGTGATACCTGTATCAGCAGATCCTCCAGTTTGGTCTGGATTAGTTGTGTCTTCTGTATTAGGTATTGTTTCTTCCGCCGAATCTTCAATGTTACTGAAAGGTGAAACATCTTCTTTCGGATACAGATAGTCTTCGAGATCTTCTATTTTTTCATTTGAATAACCACCGATCATTTTGTTTAAACCGTATATTTCTTGTTCTGCATCGAAACGTCTATCACATCCACAACATAGTTGACACGTACCACCACAATGATAAGTAGAATCAGTATTACCACCATATTGATCATCAATAATAACGGGATACTGAGGTGGATCATTGATTGGCCTCGGTCCACCACATCCACAATAACATCTTTGATTGTTCATTATTATCTTGGGGTATGTCCTGGCTATATAATGCAGCAGCAAATATTTTTCTACGTTGTCATATGTGAATTATAAAATCTGTTCAGATCATATACTATTCCTTCCCCTCACGATCATATGGACGATAATACTAATACATACACGGATACAAATACATTAATAGTTCTAATCATAATATTGTTTGTTGTCATTGTTGTGGGTTTCTGTTTGTACAATGTACACTTAGATAGATATGAAAACTACGAAAAATCTGAGTGTTCCGATGTTCATTGTCAGGATACCAAACTACTAAAATTAGACAACGAACTCATGTTGTCACCGATACACTACATGTCAGTTGATGATTTTAACACTATGATCATCGATATTCAAACACTGATAGTAGCAACTGTAAAACAACAGGTTGATTCATGTCATGATCTCAACGGTGAAGATGGATTCGAAAAATCACACATGACATTCAGTTGTATCGTTGATCCTCAGAGTGTAGAAGACCTTATTATCGAACGAATTACAGCATACATCATGGAGTACATCAAGAATTTCTATGACATCGATATGAACCCCATTCTGATCATTAGTGATATTAAAGATGATCTCAGTCTGTTAGAAGATCTGATATACCCTCTGATGTACTCTGGTCTCTATACGGTCCAACGATTTACTTATTTTACGTATCCCATGTTGATCAACAGGGTGACCCATAGTCTTAAAGTCGAAGATGTTCTGTACACTACTCTGCAGAGAAGAGGGATTGAAGTCATACCTAACGATGATAACGATATCTAGATATTTAAAATACATTCCAAGACAGATGTATGTATAAATGTTAGATGTCAGATACGTTGTACTGATATTGGTGGTGATGTTGATGATAGTAATGTTAAGCATATCAACACACGATTCACCATCTTCACCATCTTCACCATCTTCACAACCTTTATCATCACTTATCATAATTGACGATGAAACCTATCATAAGATGTTAGATGCCGTTACACACTATTCACTTAAATCTACAGACCATGATATGAAACTTGGTTTGATCTATTTGGCAACGTTTCATCTATTCGACATGAACTACCACACCGATGATTTAAAAATGTTAGATGACAGTCTCAAAGGATATTCAACAGTTTCTTTTATAAATCGTCTTAGATACCCCGTAGCGAACATGTATCCTAACATACAGAATGCTATCATAACTCACATCAACAACAATATCGAATCATCCGATAGAAGTCTGATTCATGATCAACAACAGGATAGATTGTTCCTGGATGGGTACTTAAACGATCTGTTCAGGGGGATCAACATTAAAAAAGATTGATATTTAGACGTGCTACGACGTCCTTTACAAAAAAGAGATACACATACACATACATACGTCATAAGTTCATGTTCATATCTACCGACGTACTATTAAACGTATCCAAACCTTTGATTTCATTTGACGAGAAACTAATGGTTCTAAAATCCGATCTGTTTTTTGATCGTGATAAACTACAAGAGTACATCGATCGTAACATCAACGATGAACTCGTATTCGGAAATCTATCGATAAGTCTATTGATTGACACTAACGAACTGGCAATCAAACATCCTAACGAATCATTTAAGATGAATATTTGCAAAATGAAAGAGAGACTTTTGTTTGATCATGAAAGATACACCCGTCAAAGATACAATGTAGTGTCATCCATCATCCTCTTTATCAGAGATCAAAAACAACGTCTGAAACTTCTAAACGATGCAGGGATTATTATCACCGACAAAGAAAAGATATGTATTTTTGGTCATTATGTTCTGAAAATGCTGTTTTTGATATGCGCAGTAGATGCCGATATAGATTTCATCGGAGACATTGAATCGGTCATAGGTGATCACATTATAGCTGTAGATCAGTATTCAGACGACCAGATTCATACGGATCTATTGAATACCAAGAAAAATCTCAATCATCTCTTTCATGACATAACTAACAGGATTATGAAGATAGAATCACAATTGATGAAAGCTTGCAATAATATGCCTCTGCTCAAGGGGACGTATCATATTATTAAGGCTAACCGTGGATCGATCAAGGGTTTCCACAACGTATGGACTGTTGTTACCAATGTTGCGAAAACATACAAATCCCTTACTGAAATACTAATCAGTTTAGAAGACAAAGTATCACAACTATTCAAGGATATTCGTCACTTGTCCGAATCAACAGAAGCCTTGAATCGTCACGGTTTATTTAAAATTGAGCCCGGATGTGATAAACCTAAACCATATTCTTACACTTACATAGATATTGACGATATTTATGAGTTCACATCAAAAATATGTAGGACATTCATCCAAACCTATCTGGAAAACATAAACGAGCATATCGTTGATATATTGTTATCGATCGATGCATTGTTTGCTACAAATCGTCAACAAAAGGAGATTTCACTCTTTATTGCTAAACTAAAAGACGTATCGAAAGAGACCGAAAACTATTCTAATCTGGCACAATTGTCGGAATTAAAAGAACCGCTAGAGTCATATCCATTTGTATCGAAGTTCATTGCGACACAAATAACAGGAACACTAAGTTACAGATCCAATACGATCAAGATTCTAACTGATGTCGGAGAACACGTATCAGGGGTATCGGCTTTAGAAATGTTGTCCAGAGGATCGACACAACAGTATGCTGATATTTATCCTCAACCTCAATCACAATCTACAACTCTACCCGAAATCTTAACCGATTACATGAGATCTTACATATCATCTGATCCCTATCTTGCATTTCAACTGATGTTACTACACGATACGATCAGATACATTAGTAATATGGGCATCACTAAAGCTGTTGATGGTAGTCCTTTAGAGTTTCACATCAAAGGAGGATTCAGTCGGGATATCATACTGAAGTTTTTGTCGGAGTCGGTGAACACTAAAGATCATAAAGTTTTTAACAAGAGTGTCAAAGATATTGATGTTGCGATGAACATGGATCCAGAGATATTTACGCTCTGCCTTTGTGATACAGCATCGGCAAAGTACGGGTTCCCTCCGATAAAAAGATGGAATAACAGTGAAAAGACAGAAAAAGGTAAGAATATCAGTGTATGGTCGGTAAAACTAATAGAAGATTATGATCCGATGGAGTTTGTACACTTCAGAACAGATGTTTACGATCCGATCACATCGGCTGTCACTGCCACTAATGTATTTTCATCAATAGAAGATGATCTGAGACGAGATGTCCCCTGGCCTAGCTTCAGACTGAACGACATGAAAATTGTCGATCATTTTAACATCATCGGAATGTTAAACCAAGGATTATTCTACATGAGAACACCTCCCAAAAGTATCTGCACTGATATTATGAATTCAGATATCAACTACAAGACTCATATCGAGTCTGCCGAAAGGATTATCAGACTGTTCAAATTCATATCTCCACCCTTCGATTCGGATTTTGCCTTTGATTTTGATTTTGATTTTGACTTTAATTTTAATATCAATAATGCGGCAAAAGGTTCATTCAATCAGACCGCCACAGGATTCAAAATTCACCCCGACCTGATAAAACTCTATCAAAATCCGACATCTGATGATGAAATTGAGTCCATAGCCAAGATCCATAAATATCTCAAACTCTGGTTAGAAGGAGGAATTCTATCGAACGTATTCAAGAGTATTGAGAAGATCGTAAAAACAAATCCTTCGAGGTTCTTCGGTTTGATGAACGAATTTCGGATACTCAATGTACTGTTTGATGACAACTATGACATCGATCAAAGTTTGGACTACAGTAGACGTTTAGAGTTACTAATGAAATGTAAGAACTTAAATCTACCCTATGCGATCCTAGGATTTGGGGCCAAAAACAAAGAACTACTACAACGCCATATGAAACTTCTGGGACTATCTAATGAAACACAGATTCTGGCAGTGTATCTTCAAGAGAATGCTAGTATATTGTTCGACGGATTGGCCGAAGAACGGGATTGTGTGGTATTCAAAATTCTAGCCGAGACCAACGGATCGTATGTTTTTGTGCATGTGATGAATCTATTAGGGATGTTCGGATACACTTTAGATACGATCGATAAACAAGCATACACGGCATTTATCACAGAGAACAAGATCATTGACAGAACAAAAGCATGCATTACAGCTAGTATGTGTATTTATACAACTATCATGTTTGGTTCTGCTTTTTCGAATGATATCAAGACCAAAACAGCATACAAGACATGGGTAAAGTCCAGGCTCAATATCGAACTCTCAAACATGATCACCAGGATGATAGGTGTATCAGGAGTAAAAGATGAATACTCAATATCTGTCTTAGAATCTTTGCTCAAAGATGTTATCAATCCAAAGATCGTTAAGGGATTTTACAAGAAGGTCACTAATGATATTAAATCGATCATAGATTTTGATCAGCTTTCTGTCACGGATCGATTGATAAACTACATCAACTGTCTTGAGATACGATTGTATCCCGATATGTCGTATGATCATAAGGATGGAATAGGATTGGTACTAACTACTATTTTTAATCTGGCACAACTTCTACGCAATATATCATGGACTGGAATCAAAGAAAATCTGCATTCCAATCACACATACATAGATGTCCTATCGATAACGGGATTAAATGAATTAATAATCGATCCTTTCTATGATGAATATGAACTGTTCAGATCAAATAATCCTGTCAAGGTTGATTTTTCATTAATTTAAATTAATTTAAATTAATTATTTAGTGAATTAAAATGGCTTAAAGATATGACGTATTTTCTATAATTACGAGGAGTTTGAGATAATTCGCTCGTCAATAATACTGTCTCCATCGTTCAATGGTAGGATACCTCGCTCATGACGAGAAGATATGGGTTCGACTCCCATTGGAGGCTGTTAAGAAATAAGAGAAGATATTGGGCAATTTGGAAGCCTGACCGGTTTGCTAAACCGGTGTTGAAAACAACATACAAGTTCGAATCTTGTTATCTTCGTAAAAGATTGCGAGAAACCGTAATCCGGATATGCCGAGTATCTTAAACCGATAGTCAAAAAGTTTATCCAGGTCTTGTCGTATAGCATGCTAATACACTCGGTTGTGTCCCGAGTAACCTACGTGAAAATCGTAGCAAGGCCAAAACCTGACACTTAGTTTGAGTGGAAGAAGATTCCGTTCTCAAACAAGGCCCAATAGTTCATTGGTAGAATACATGCTTTGGAAGTATGTGAGAGGTGTTCGATTGAT
>Ga0302280_1002714_pt1 | contig 13314 bp, 10 predicted proteins | sample III_Fen_E1_1_FD_198771 | JGI IMG/M metagenome (GOLD analysis project Ga0302280, IMG submission 198771) | Peat permafrost microbial communities from Stordalen Mire near Abisko, Sweden - III_Fen_E1_1 | ecosystem: Environmental > Terrestrial > Soil > Wetlands > Permafrost | place: Sweden: Abisko...
TAAGCGGCCTACCAAAGCGCATATTTACACATAGGTGCATTCCGTACCCACTCCATCAACCTCCCCTATAATCAAGCGGTGGACTTCAAGCTGGTAAGCACCTACAAGCCCCAAGGCGACCAGGGAAGGGCGATTGACGCTCTGACCCGCGGCGTCTTCGATCGCGAGCAGCACCAGGTCCTGCTGGGCGTCACCGGATCGGGCAAGACCTACACTGCGGCAAAGGTGATCGAAGCGGCGAACCGCCCCGCCCTGGTGATGGCTCACAACAAGACCCTGGCCGCACAGCTGTACCACGAATTCAAGAGTTTCTTTCCCCACAACGCCGTCGAATACTTCGTCTCCTACTACGACTACTACCAGCCAGAGGCCTACGTGCCTGCGGCGGATCTTTACATTGAGAAGGAATCAACCATCAACGATGAGCTCGATAAGTTGCGGCTGTCGGCGACGCGGTCGCTGTTTGAGCGGCGCGATGTTTTGATCGTGGCCTCGGTCAGTTGCATTTATGGCTTGGGATCGCCCGAGGCTTATTACGGGATGATGCTGTTTCTGGAGAAGGGGCAGAAGATCAAGCGGTCGGACATTACGCGCAAGCTGGTCGACATTTTATACGAGCGGACGGAAGGGGACTTTCGGCGCGGGACGTTTCGGGTGCGCGGAGACGTCATTGAGATTTATCCGACCTACGACGACAACGCCTACCGCGTGGAAATGTTTGGCGATGAGGTTGAGTCGCTTACACAGATCGACCCGTTGTTCGGAACGGTCAAGCAAAAGTACATGCGCCTGCCGATTTATCCCAAAACTCATTACGTGATGAAAGAAGAGACGCGGGCCTCCGCCGTGGCTTCGATCAAGACGGAACTGGCCTGGTGGGAAGCGGAACTGGAAAAGCAGGGAAGGCTTGTGGAATCGCAGCGCATCCACCAGCGCGTGATGTACGACCTCGAGATGATCAAGGCCATGGGGTACTGCCACGGCATCGAGAACTACTCGCGCCACTTCACGGGAAGGCTCCCTGGCGAGCCTCCGCCGACTTTGCTGGACTATTTTCCGCGCGATTTTCTGATGTTCATCGACGAGTCGCACCAGACTGTGCCTCAGCTGCACGGCATGTATCACGGCGACCGCTCGCGCAAGCAGACGCTGGTCGAATATGGATTCCGCATGCCCTCGGCGCTGGATAACCGTCCGTTAACGTTCGAGGAGTTTGAGCATCGCACCAATCAGCTTGTCTATGTCTCCGCCACGCCGGGACCTTACGAACTCACGAAATCCGCCGGAGTGGTGGTCGAACAGATCATCCGGCCTACGGGGTTGATCGATCCGCCGGTCGAGATTCGTCCAGTGAAAGGACAGATTGACGACCTGCTGCACATGATCCGCGACCGCGTCGCACGAAACGAGCGCGTGCTGGTGACCACCTTGACCAAGCGCATGTCCGAGGACCTGGCCGAGTATTACAGCGAGGTTGGAGTGAAGTGCCGTTACATGCACTCCGAAATTGAAACTTTGGAGCGGGTGAAGATTTTGCGCGACCTGCGCAAGGGCGAGTTCGATGTCTTGATCGGAATCAATCTACTGCGCGAAGGCCTCGACCTGCCGGAAGTCTCGCTGGTGGCCATTCTCGACGCCGACAAAGAGGGCTTCCTGCGCTCGGCCGGTTCACTGATTCAGACGATTGGACGCTGTGCCCGCAACCTGAACGGCCGGGCGATTCTCTACGCCGACCGCATGACCGACTCCATGAAGAAGGCGCTCGACGAGACGAACCGGCGGCGCGCCATCCAGCAGGCCTACAACGAGGAGAACGGGATCACGCCCGAATCCATCATCCGTCCGCTCGACATGACATTAGTCGCCATCGTCGGCGCCGATTACACCGATCTGACCGGCCCCGAGGCAGAAGGCATGCCGGAGATGAAATCGCAACAGGAATTGGACGTTTACATTGGCAAGTTGGAGAGCGATATGCGCGAGGCGGCCAAGCGGTTTGAGTTTGAGAAAGCGGCCAAGCTGCGGGACAGGATCAGGGAGCTCCGAACCAAGGAATTTCTGTTTGCGTGAGATCGCGCAGGGTGAGACGGAGCAGGTTCAGAATCACAACTATAAAGTTGTAGGCTCAGGGATTACGTGCAAGTTTATGGTGTCTGCGAAATGCGAGCAGTGCTAGAATCCGTGTTCGCATTTGTCTTTGCAAAGACTTCAATGAAATGACAGGAGACGAGCCATGCCGAAGTACGTCATCGAGCGCGAAATTCCAAATGTTGGAAAACTCACCCCACTGGAACTCCAGGCTGTCTCGCAGAAGTCCTGTGGCGTTCTCCAGAAGCTTGGCCCACAGGTGCAGTGGCTGGAAAGCTTCGTCACCGACGACAAGATCTACTGCGTCTACATCGCGCCGAATGAAGAGATGATCCGCGAACACGCCCGCCAGGGAGGTTTTCCGGCCAATCGAATCTCGGCGGTCCGGTCGGTCATCGGTCCAACCACGGCGGAAGGCTGAACTCTGCCCACCGTACCTAAATCAACCGTACGGCGCAGGCCGACCATCGGCGTCTTCGACTCCGGCGTTGGCGGGCTGACCGTCCTCCGCGCGCTCGTCGAACGCATTCCGGGCGCCGATTATCTCTATTTCGGCGATACGGCACGCCTTCCGTACGGATCGAAATCGGCGGCCACGGTGGCCCACTACGCGGTGGGCGCGGTGCACTACTTGCAGGAGCAGGGCGCGGAACTGCTGGTGATCGCCTGCAACACGGCCACGGCTCTGGCATTCAATGAAATCAAGGCAGCGGCGGGCGTGGAAGTCATCGGTGTCATCGAACCGGGAGCGGACGCCGCCGCAGCGGCTAGCCGAAAGCGGCATGTAGTCGTCATCGGCACCGATGCGACCATCGGCAGCCACGCATACCGGCGGGCGCTCGAAGCCCGAAGCGTCGCGGTGCGAGAGAAGGCATGTCCTCTGTTTGTACCGCTGGTCGAAGAAGGTTGGGTGGAGCATCCGGTGACCGAGCAGGTGGCACGTATCTATCTGTCGGAGGCATTTTCGGGCGACGCACGCGATGCCGACGTGCTGGTACTCGGCTGCACCCACTATCCGCTGATCAAACCCCTACTGCGGCGGGTCGCGCCGGAGCACATCACCATTGTGGACTCGGCCGAGTCGACCGCCGAAGACGTGGCGCATCAACTGCACCGCCAACGGAAGCTGTTCACGACGTCGTCAGACAAGAAGAAGCAGGAAACGATTCCTCGGCTCAAGTTCTTTGCGACCGATTCGGCGGAGAAATTCAGCAAGATGGGAACGCAGTTTCTGGGACTTCCGGTGGAAGATGTCGTGCACGTGGATTTGAAGGAATAAGCGAAGGAAGCCGTGCCTCGCGTCTCCGCCTCAGTACAAACGGAAGCTGACTTCGACGCTAATCTGCGCAGCGACCGGCTTGCCATCCTTATAGGCGGGCTCGAAGCGCCAGTTCCTCACCGCTTCCATGGCCTTTTCATCCAAACCCAAACCTAGAGTGCGCCGCACCTGCACGTCGCGGGGCTTGCCATCCGGACCGACGATCAGCCAAAGCACGCAGGTGCCTTGAAACTTGGCCTTGCGGGCTTCCTCTGAATATTCAGGGTCCGGTTGATAAATCACTTTTGGGGCGGAAACACCGCCGCCAACCTTGAACACCCCACCACCGGTGCCGCCGCCGTAACCGGGGCCGTATCCGGGACCCTCGCCCGAGCCGACACCGCCACCGCTGCCGGAGCCAATACCGCCACCGGATCCAGTTCCATTCGAAGGTACAGACGGCAAATGCGAAAGCGGGTTGCCCAGGTCGGGGACGTTGGGTTGCGGAAGTTTAATGTCGGGAGGAACCACGATCGTGGGTTCCACCGCCAGTTTCGGGGCCTGGTTGCGGACGACTGCCATGGGCGGAGTGATCTGCTGCATGGATTGCTTGGGCAAGCGTCCTGGCGACGCCTGCAGTTTGTCGCGATCGCCGCCACCACCGCCGCCACCGCTAATGCTCTTCGACGGCGGCAGAGCGGGTATGTCGTCGGGCGCGATCAACATCACGGTCTGTTTCGGCTTGGCAACGTCAACGATCTTTCGCCCCAGGTAGGTAGCGGCAATGATCAAGGCGATGGCCAGCACGTGAATGGCAGTCGAGCCAACTGCTCCGCGTCCCTTGTAGCTGTAGAAGCCCCAAATATCGCGCACCGGGACCGGCTTCGAAGTCAGGACCAGCGGAGGCAGCTTCTTGGGAAAGAAGAATTCGTCAATATTGCGAAACAGGGATTTCCAGATGGGCTCGTCCAGGGTTTGATTCGTCAGAAGGAGGTGCAGCTCCGGCTCTGGACCCAGCGGACTCTGCGGTGTTTCAAACTCTGCCATATTCTCCCGAGCTCTGACCAGATTTACGGAACACGCCTCGCACAACCGGCAGCCGCTGAATTAGATGCGCGAAAGCCCCCCAAAGGTCGCTTGCAAAAACGGGCAAGCCGTTCCGCCCCAACACTTCCAATCAATTTGGATGCGCAAAGGCTTAAGTCTGCTGAAAATTGTACACGCTTTTCTTGGGCGGTAGACATTACTTTTTGAGTTCGTCATCGGCGCGATTGCCGGAATCGGCGCGTCCTTTGGTACTCCCTATATAATGAGACGATTCAATCAGTTGGGAGAACCTAGCAAGTGCCGACGGACCTGAAATCCACGATCAATTTGCCCAAGACCAGCTTTTCCATGAAGGCAGGATTGCCCCAGAACGAGCCGAAAATGCTCGAACGCTGGGAGCAGATGGGCCTCTACGAGCGCATCCGCCAAGCTCGGAAGGGTAAGCAAAAATACATCCTCCACGACGGCCCACCCTACACCAGCGGCCCCATCCACCTGGGCACGGCAATGAACAAGTGCCTCAAGGATTTCATCGTCAAGTCGAAAACCATGTCCGGGTTCGACGCCCCCTACGTTCCCGGCTGGGACTGCCACGGCCTGCCCATAGAAATAAAAGTCGACAAGGAACTCGGCGGCAAGAAGCTCGAGATGCATCCGACGGCGGTGCGCGCCGAGTGCCGCAGGTACGCGCAGAAATTCCTCGACCTGCAGCGCCAGCAGTTCAAGCGCATCGGTGTCTTCGGTCGGTTCGACAAACCGTACGCGACGATGACGCCGCAATACGAGTCGGTGGTGCTCTCCACTTTCTTTTCTTTTTATGAGAATGGATTCGTCTACAAGGGTCTGCGCGCCGTCTACTGGTGCATGCATGACGAGACCGCGCTCGCCGAAGCCGAAGTCGAATACGAGAATCACACCAGCAGCACCGTCTGGGTAAAGTACGCCCTGCTCGACGATCCGGCAAAGCTCGACGCCGCGCTCTCCGGCAAAAAACTCAACACCATTATCTGGACAACGACTCCGTGGACGCTGCCCGCATCGATGGCCGTTGCATTTCATCCCGACGAAGAATATGTGGCTCTGGAATCCGGCAGTGAAGTCTACATTGTTGCTTCCAAGCTTGCGAAAGACGCTGCCGAGAAATGCGGCCTCGCCGATCCGCGCGAACTGGCCCACTTTCCCGGACGCAAGCTCGAGCGCCTCAACTTCCAGCATCCCTTCCTTGATCGCAAAGTGCTAGGCGTGCTTGCCGACTACGTCACTATGGACACCGGAACCGGCGTCGTCCACACTGCGCCTTCACATGGCGCCGAGGACTTCGCCACCGGCGTCAAGTACGGTCTCGACGCCACCAGCAATGTCGACGAAAAAGGCATCCTCCGTAACGGCCTGCCCGAATACACTGGCAAGCGTGTTTGGGACGCGAATCAACCCATCATCGACCTGGTCAAGAGCCGCGGCGCTCTGCTGCACACGGAAAAGACCGAGCACTCCTATCCTCACTGCTGGCGCTGCCACAATCCCGTGATTTTTCGCGCTACCGAGCAGTGGTTCATCTCGATGGAAACGCCGATGCCCGGCGGAAAAGGAAAAGATGACACCCTGCGCACGCGCACCTTGGCCGAGATCAAGAACGTGAAATGGGATCCGGCGTGGGGTGAGGAACGTCTCTCCAACATGATTCAAACCCGCCCCGACTGGTGCATCTCGCGCCAGCGCGTCTGGGGCGTGCCCATCGCTGTTTTTCTTTGCGAGAGCTGCGGCAAGCCGCTGAACGACCGCGCCATCAATCGCAAAGTCGTAGAACTCTTTGCCCGCGCGGGCGCCGACGCCTGGTTCACGCCCGAGTCCGACACGATTCTTCCCGCCGGAACGAAGTGTCCGCATTGCAACGGCGCGAAATTCGAAAAGGAAACCGACATCTTCGACGTGTGGCTCGAATCCGGCGCGAGCTATCTCGCGTTGATCGCCGCCGAGCCCGAATACCCGTGGCCATCCGATCTTTATCTGGAAGGTGGCGACCAATACCGCGGATGGTTCCAGTCGTCTCTGCTTTGCGCGATGGGCACGCGCGCCACGCCTCCGTATCGCGGGGTGGTCACGCCCGGTTGGACGCTCGACGAAAAAGGTCAGGCGATGTCGAAGTCGCGCGGCAACGACGTCGATCCGGTCGATATCGCGAACCGCCTTGGCGGAGAGATCGTGCGCCTCTGGACCGCGTCCGTCGACTTCCGCGAAGATGTGGTCGGCTCCGAAGCCCTGATGCAGCGCGTCGGCGACAACTATAAGAAGATTCGCAACACGTTCCGCTACATCTTGAGCAATCTCTACGACTTTGACCCGGCCAAAGATGCAATTCCGTTCGACAAGATAGAGGAAATCGACCAGTACATGCTGCGCCAGACGTGCGCGTTTGCGGACGATGTGCGCAGCGGGTATGACGAGTTCGCGTTCCACCGGATCTACCATCGCGTTAATCACTTTTGCATCGTCGACCTGAGCGCTTTTTATTTCGACGTGCTCAAGGATCGTCTCTACATTTCCGCGCCCAAGTCGCAAGGGCGCCGCAGCGCGCAAACCGCGATCTGGCGCATTGGGGAAGCGCTCACTCGGCTGCTCGCGCCCATCACGACGTTCACCTGCGAAGAGGTTTGGCAGCACTTGCCCAACACAGAAGACGGTCGCGAAGAGAGCGTGCATCTGGCGTATTTCCCCAGCGCCGGCCAAATCACCGGCGAAGTCAAGCCGTCGCCAGACTCCACGCAAAGCGACTGGACGACACTCCGCTCCGTGCGCGACGACGTGCTCAAGGCACTCGAAGAGGCGCGCAACAACAAGCTGATTGGCACTGGCCTCGAAGCCCAGGTGTCAATTGCCGCTCCCGAGTCGCTCCATGCGGTGCTGAAGCGCAACGAAGCTCAACTGCGCTATCTGTTTATCGTCTCGTCCGTCAGTTTGACTCAAGGCGCTGGCAACGGCACGAGCGGCATTTCGGTTGAGGTTCGAAAAGCCGACGGCCAGAAATGCGATCGCTGCTGGAATTATTCAACCCGCGTCGGCGAGGACCAGGACTATCCCACGGTGTGCGAGCGCTGCAGCGCCGTGCTGAAGGAAATTGAAGGTGCGTGACCGCGGTCTTCGCGAACGCGATAAAGTATAGGGAAGAATTCTTTTCGGTCATGCGCAAATATCATTTTCTGATCGCCTTGTTCGTCGTCGCTCTCGATCGCGTCACCAAAATCGCGATCTCGCGGCGGCTTTCCCTGCACGACAGCATTCCCGTGATTCCGGGATTCTTTCGCATCATCCACGCCGAAAATCCGGGCGCGGCGTTTGGCATTTTTGCAGATTCTCCCTCGCAATGGAAAGTCGGCCTGCTGATTGGATTTTCAATCGTTGCGCTGCTGATCGTCTGCACGCTGCTCTGGAAGAACAGCCATAGCCTGACGTCCACCGGCATCGGTCTATCGTTGATTCTCGGCGGCGCGGTCGGAAATTTATGGGACCGCCTCGTCAGCCGTCATGTGGTGGATTTTCTGCTCTTCTATATCGGCCCGCACCAGTGGCCAGCCTTCAACGTGGCCGACAGCGCCATTGTCGTGGGAGCGGGGCTGCTGGTGTTTGAAATCCTGTTCACAAAGTCGCCGAGCCAGCAGTCGGCGTAGCAGGGTTCGCCCCGCGGGACAGCCGAAGGCGCTGCCCCTACACAGGCGCTTTATTTCTTCGCGGCTGCTTCGCGTTGGCGCAAGGCTGCCATGGTGGCGGCGGAGGGGTCTTTCCGCTTGCTGTTTTTCGGACGTCGTTTCGTTTTGGTGGTGTAATGATTTTGCGCCAAGGTGTCTCCTGCATTTTCGGCGGTTGGGGACGCCTGCCCTGATTTGTGCGAGAAATAGCAATCCGGACCGCAATCGCGGTGATGTCTTGCTAACCATCATAACGCACCGGCGAAGGAACACACTGCCCGAAGCTGATGCTTCCTGAACAGACGATGGCGGCTTGGTCCCTTTGGAAACTGACTACGGCGTTCCGTATAGCTTTCGGTAAACGCTTGCATTCCGCAGAATCGCTTGGACATATTCGCGGGTTTCGGTGAAGGGGATCGATTCGACAAACTCCTGGGCATCGCGGTAGTGGCCCTGACCCAGCCAGTCGCCCACGCGGTCGCTGCCGGCATTGTAGGCGGCCAGTGCGTATTCGAACTGTCCGTTGTACTTGTCGACCATGTCTTTGAAGTAGCGGGTGCCGAGTTCGAGGTTCACCGCGGGCGTGTAGAGTTGTGGCGCCGTGTATCCCTTGAACTTGACTTGCTTGGCCACGGTCTTGCCGGTCTTGGGCAGAAGTTGCATCAGGCCCACGGCGTTGGCGTGGGAGATGGCTCCGGCATTGAACTCAGATTCCTGCCGGATCAGCGATGCCACCAGATAGGGATCGAGTCCGTTTTGCTCGGAATACTTACGCAGATCGGCCCAATACGCTTTAGGAAACAGCGCTTCCCAGTAGGGCCGCGGGAGGTCGGGAAGGTCGACAGCGAAATAGTTGGGCGTCGAGCGCTTCATGACTTCAATGCCGCGATCGTAGCGGCCGCCATCCTGATAAACGCGGGCTATTTCCGGTGGCGCCCAGGTTCCGTCAACCTGGCTGGCGGCGGCTTGCAACTCGCGCACCGCCAAATCGGACAGGCCGCCGTTGCAGAGCAAACGCGCCCGTTCGACGCGCAGGTTGTCGTCGGGTGGTTCGGCGGCCGCAATTTTCCCGGTGGTGGGCAGCGGAGAAATTCTATCGAGCAGGGCATAGTGCGGCGCGTCGGCATTGGACGATCCGCTCCCTGGGCCCGGCAAGTTGTTCAGGCGCTGCCGGCCGAACTCCGCGTAATAGTAGTTGCGGAAGCGATCGGAAAGCTTCTGATAAAACGCCCGCGCCATGGCGGGATTGCCTTCCTCTTCGGCGAGGCGCGCGCGCCAGTACAGCGCATTGGGAATTTCCGCCGAATCCGGATAGAATGCGATTTGCTCTTCGAAATCCTTGCGCGCCTCATCGGTCCGGCCTTGCCGGAAGGTCAGCCACGCCGCTTTCCAGTGTGCGTAGGAGGCGCGCGTGCCATGCGGGAAGCGCTGCTGCAACTCGCGGAAGTAATCAATGGCCCGGTCGTAGTCGCGCTTCAGCAAATACATGTTTCCAGCCGATAGCAACGCCTGCTCCAGCCACGGGCTTGAGGGACCAAACTTGCGCAAATCGTCCAGTGTGCGCTGCACGGCCTCTTCGTCGCTCGTGGAACGTTGGGTCTCACTCAGCAGGTAGAGGCGCTCGGCTTCGGCGTCGCCCGTCTGCGGTCCCATCGAAGTTAGCAAGTTACGGGCATCGTGACTGCTGCCGCTTTTTTCAAGCGCTCCCGCCAGTGCCAGTTGCACATTTGGCCGGTCCGACGGACTGACTTCTTCGGAGAGGTCGCGGTACTCATGGGCCGCCTCGCCGTAGTGTTTGGCTTTGGATAGCAGATCGGCGCGGCTGCGGCGCTCGGATGGCGAGCCCGAAATTCCGAGCTTGCGCAATTCCGTTCCCCCCACATCCGCCTCGGAGCTGTTGGGAAGGTTAAAGTACAGATTGCGGAAGGCGCTCCCAGCCTTTTCTTTCTCGCCCGCTGCCAGGTAGGCGCGTCCCATGGAGAGTTCCCAATCGCTGCGCACGGGAGAGCGGTCTTTTTCTAGCAGAGCCGCTGCCTCCGGTGCACGGCCTTCCTCGAGCAGGGTATTGGCATACACCAGGTGGGCATCGCGGATCAGAAGCGAGTCAGGAAAGTTCTTGCTGAAATCGGCGAGTGTGGAGAGCGCCTCAGCATTGTGGCCCGTCCTCATGTAGGCGTCGCCGAGGTAGTAAGCGACATAATCCCCCAGTTCGCTGGCTCCGGCCTTGGCGCGGTTGAGCGGGTCGATGGCTTTGGCGTAGTCGTGATCGAGCGTGCGCGCATAACCGACGACGAGCCAGGCCAGCGCTCCGGCATCTTCTTTGGTGTGGCGTCGCGCGTAGCCTTCGACCCCCTCATAGGCGCTGGGGATGCGGTCCTGCAACAACTGTTGCGCCATGGGGCGAAGACTGGCCGAGGCAACAAAGGCTCGCCGTACCCGGCGTACGCGGGGAGAAACGCTTTTGTGCTTTCTCTTCGCAGCGGCGGAAGCGGTGCCGGTTTTTCCCGTCGGGGGCGTGGTCTTTCCGCCAGCGGATTTCGGGGTTGAGCCCTTCGACCCTGTGCTCTTCGACACCGTGTTCTTAGCGGGTGCGCTCTCAGCGGAGGGCAACGCCTGGGGAAGCGCGAGTGCGGGCGGTAAAAAGCCAAGCGAGGGCAGGAATAAAATTCCAGCGTAAACTGCGACTGCAAAACGGCGCACTCAAACCCTACCTACTGCCGAAAGTTGGCACCCATGAGAGACGGATCGTCTTCTGCAAGACTTCCTATTATTTCATGTTCAAAGTAATTAGCGGGGCCGGCAACCGTGTTCCCATAACGCTTCTGGTACGTCGCGCGGCTCTTCTCGATCTCTTCTTGCAGGCGGTCGTAGAGATCCTTGTTTTGGCGGCCTTGTGCGACCGTCGCCTGATTGTAGAGTTTGATCTCATCGACCAGCAGACGGGCAAAACGTTGTGCTTTGCCGTGAAGATCGCGATCCTCGGGCGAAAGCGATGGAGCCGGCTCTGCCTCATGTTCCGACATGGACTCCGCGTGCCCCATCTGCTGCGGTTCGGACAAGGCGGGTTCCATTGCAGCAATCGAAGACTGCACCGCAGTGGCTGCGAACCGCCCCTCGGCGTTCGCGCTCTGGGATTCAGCAATCGACATCGGCGCGGCCATCGTCGGAGCCTCAACGTCTGTGCTGATGGCCATCGCCATGCCGTCTCCCGGTGCCGCCGCCGCTTTGGCTTTGGCAGGACCGGCAAACCCAGGAGTGTGCGAAACGAAAGGATCGTTGAAAGCCGGCGCGGCGTGGGCTGGGGTGAGATCGGTTGGCGCATCCACCGCCGCTGTGCCGTGATCGTCGGCATGTGCTGCAGACGGTTCCTTATGCCCTTGCTTGCGCAGCGAGTTGACTTCGAGCCACGCGCCGGTCGAAAGTACCAGCAGTTCGAGTGAGCCGGCATCGACCCAACCCGCAACATCGGTTCCGCTGTCGGCATATACCAGCGCGGCAACTTTGTCTTTCAAGATCAACGGAAGGATTCGTGCCTCTCCTCTGGCGGGCGTTCCAAATTCGTCGAGGAAACGCGCGTCCATCTCGGCAAATGGTGCGGTTACCCCTGCGCGGTGGCCGATTGCGCGGTTGACGGCCGCAGCGTTTTCGTCGAGCGCGAAGTCCTTCAGCGCATCACCGTTGGTGAAACCTCGTCCCTGCCACCCCTTGGCATGGCTACCCTTCACCACAAAGAGCGCCACACGGGTCGCATAGCGGGCGCTGGCGTCGAGCAACGCGCTCAAGATCTCGCGTTGCGAAGTGCCCAATTGGATTTCGGCGACGGCACGTGCCAGATCCGTCGAACTCGCATTGTCTTGGATCGGTTCAGTCGGCGTGAGTGTGGACAGTCCAGGTTGGTCCGGCGTTGCTTCGTCCAGCCTTGGTTCGGCGGCGATCTCGTCCATCACCCGGCAGACAATCTCGGTGCGTACTTGGGTCGCATGGCTCTCGAGAACCTCGCCAACCACCCGTTCCACAATTAGTTCAATCCAACCGCGCTCCATCATGCGTACTCCGGCGTGAGACTATTTTGGTCGACCTCGACGAAGCTCTTTTGGGGAATGAAAGGCTTAGCCTTCTAACCTCTGATTATAGGACCGCGAACCGATGTCCCTCGGAAACCTTAGTACCTGCCCTATTGGGTGCCGAATCAGCCCGTGGGCCGGCGGGGAACCGGTTTGGCAATCGGCGTCAAAACAGGCCCCCAAAAAGCCTGGCTAGCAAGTACAATAGCAGCGGGAGAATCGCTGGAGTTTTCGGAAAAATCTGCATCAAGTTACGAATGAGTACCATCCAACCCAACATAGAGCAACCGGTCAGCGAAGAAATGCAGCTGGTCCGGCGTGCCAAACGCGGCGACGTTCAAGCGTTTGAAGAACTCGTACGGCGCTATGATCGCAATGTTTTCCGCATTGCACAGCACATTACGCAGAATCGCGAGGACGCCGAAGATGTGGTACAGGAGGCGTTTCTCAAAGCGTATCGCAACCTGGCGAAGTTTCAGGAACAGTCCAAGTTTTATACTTGGCTGGTGCGCATTGCGGTCAACGAAGCGCTAATGAAGTTGCGCCGGAAGAAGCCGGGACGCACGGTTTCTCTGGACGAAGAAATAAAAACGGAAGATGATTCGCTTCCCCGTGAGGTTGCGGATTGGAGTCCCAATCCCGAACAGATGTACAACCAGGCGGAGTTGCGGGACATCCTGACTCGCACCATTCAAGGATTGCCGTCGGGCTTCCGGACCGTGTTCGTGCTGCGTGACGTGGAAGGCCTCTCGACCGAAGAGACGGCGGAGGCGCTGGAGTTGAGCATTCCGGCGGTGAAGTCGCGGCTATTGCGGGCGCGCCTGCAGTTGCGCGAACGGCTGAACCGCTTCTTTCAGAAAAAGGCGAGTGGAGATGGCGACCAGTGAAGTGTTCTGAGTTTCTCAACGAGTTAACCAACTACCTCGATGGCGAGCTCGACGCCCAGACGAAGACCGAACTCGACGAGCATCTGGCGTGGTGCCACAACTGCTACGTCGTCTGCGATACCACCCGGAAGACCATCGAAATCTACCGTGACTCGGAACTCTACGAATTGCCCGACGATCTGCGTACCCGTCTGCGATCGGCCATCATGACCAAATGTGCGGCGCACAAGAAACCGGATCCGCCGACCCGCTAGGCGGACGGTCCCACGGTTTTTGCTGTGTCAGTG
>Ga0302280_1002715_pt1 | contig 13314 bp, 14 predicted proteins | sample III_Fen_E1_1_FD_198771 | JGI IMG/M metagenome (GOLD analysis project Ga0302280, IMG submission 198771) | Peat permafrost microbial communities from Stordalen Mire near Abisko, Sweden - III_Fen_E1_1 | ecosystem: Environmental > Terrestrial > Soil > Wetlands > Permafrost | place: Sweden: Abisko...
GTGAAATACTACTTTACTTTAAATGAGGAACAATAAATGGATCCAGATATCGCTGCTGATCTTGCCAAATACTTATCATGATTTGAATCAATTCTATTAATCAAAATATCATGAATCCTATTAATTTATCATAAGTCGAGCTCGCGTTTAAATCTATTTTAGCGCCAGAGGCCATGCACTTTTTTACCCTCTAACGTGCAGTAGGTTCCCTAGCCGTCAATAGTGTCATGATAAAAAGTGCCTTAAAACACTTCTCCATTGGTGAGTTTAAGGCGTCCTGATCCTTCCTTCAGATCTTCTTTAAATTCTCCTATATATAAGGTAAAATACCCTGATAGCTTATCCAATACTCGTCAATCTAATCAAAATTTGAGTATTCAAAGCATTCAGCCAACATTTCAGGATTATCATTATAAAGGGTACCAAAACCATGAAATCTATCTTTAAGCCAGTCACCCTCATAAGCCAATCTCCCAGACTGATAATAGAGTTTGCCCCTTCCACTCATCAAATTTTCCTTCCATTCTCCCTCGAATTTTCCACCATCCTGGAAGTGAAAAGTGCCCCAACCCTCACGCTGGCCTTTTAACTTATATCCTTAGTATTTGCTGCCATGCTGAAGCTATTCAATTATAAAGATAGGGTCATTCAAGTTGAGGTCAAGCGTATTGATATCTCTAGCTGGCTTATCTTATTTGAATGATGGCATTTGATTGTCTATATTAAAGGGTTTGGGCTGAATATGTCTAGCATAAGACGTAATGTTGGAATTACGTGGTTTTTCTGAGATTATAGAATTAGGAGTTGATTGGTTTTGGGTCAATGACTAAGAATTAAGGACAGATCTCTTAGGCATTTCTCTTAAGCAAAAGCGCTAAATAGGTCGAGAAGTAAACGTAATCTAATTAGTCAAAGACCCGTTATTTTGTAGTTTCACTCCTGGATCCCTATACATAAATGGCATTTTAAGTATGGGGTTATTATTTGCCAATAAAAAACTGTTGCTATTAACTGGCTATTTTATAGGAACTGCATGTGATAAAATTATTGTACTTCTTGCAGGGGCAGGCAGACTTACACGAACCGGTCGATCAGAGATAATGGTCGATGTTTTAAGGATATTAGATGGTAAACCAAAATTACCTCGACTCAGTCCATTCTCAAGCTCATACCAATCGATTCTTTCAGCAGGATTTGGCTTCAACATATTGGTTAAAATATATTTCAGCTCGCATCCATATTGTTCCTAAAAAATACGTAAGTTGAGCTACAGGTTGTTCCAATTTACAATGCCACATTCCTATCCATAGCATTAATCCTGTCTTTGTAGCAACCCACATTCCAAAATAATCATTCCAATTGTAAACATATCCGAACGAAAAGAATCACTTTAGGCATGCGATGTCTTTTTGAGGATAAGAGAGCACTGCTCTGGGGAAAGGTAAATATTTTTAACAGTGCGTTTAAGACTGACGATCTCTAAGTTGGACTGGAGAGGAAAAGCTATGGGATCCACAATTTTAATTGTAAAAGGCTATTATATAAGGATGGTCTTGGTGGTAATTGATTCATGACAGATTTTATTCTTTTGCAGAGTCAGCATGCCCTTCGCCAACTGAGACACAGTACTACGCAATTAATGAACTGAAAATGCGCGCTTTTGTAGAGCTCGCTAGCTAATCTAATCGCACAGTGTTGTCTTAGAGTAGTCCCATAAAGAGTAGATTCGATATTGTTTGGAGCAAAGATTATCCTCGTGAAACTGTTCGATTTCTGCATAATGATAAGTGCACTGATGAGGTTGGTAAGATTGGCACTGCGAAATTAGAGACGCATCTCAATTCTTCGTAAAATATTCTTAAACTCATTATCGTTATTATAAATATGCTCCCGCAAGAGGTAGGACTGTTGAGATTGTCTGTGAATTAAGTATGTTAGATTGAGTTCCTTCGCCCTTCCCTCGATAGCGTAAACCTTTAACAATTCGTTCTCTTCGCTAAGGGTGTGGGTATTTGACTGCCCCATTAACAATTATATAATTCAAATCTGCACCAATGTACTGCAATAATCATTTTTCTGATGCTTAGAAATGCCCTTTTAAATTTGATAAAAATAGTATTGAATCTATCATTAATGCTGACTATTTTTCAATAGATCTTCTTCAGTATTTGCTGACTTCATCGGCTAGAATGTAATATTTTTGTCTCTGTCAGATAACTGCTTGGACAGGTCTCAGGTTTTAAGAGTCTGCATAATATAAATATTTAATTTATTCTATGTCAACTAAGCAACATTTTGAGACTGAGACTGACGTCAATTCAAAGAGGAACAATGACCCTTCCTCTAAAAGTCTGACTTCATAATATACGCATTTGAGTCAATTACGCTTTCACTATCACAACGAATTCGTATAGGTAAAAGCAGAGAAGAGGCAAAAGACGCAAGAAAGGCTAATGCGACTCGACTACGTGATTAAGAATACTGCTGAGCTTAATCAACTTCTCGAGGATATGCGTCCCTCGTGAAGTTAACTGCAAATGATCTTCTTATTTCATTATAAATAATTGAACTTGAAACTGGTAGAGCAACATGGGGAGAAGAAAGACCATCCTAAATTAGATTTGTACTGAGAATGTAATGGATAACAGACAAGTTACTATCTCATTACACGGACCTACTGGTTTCATAAATGGTGACGTACTTGATGCTATTGTAATATTTGGAACTCACTGTATTTATTAGATGCACTTTTTTAGCTGGGTGAGATGAATTTGTTAAATTATGTTTCTAAAAGACAGCTCTGGGCTACCATCAGCCTGTCAGGACATTGATAGCTTTAATTATGTCAGTATACTTGGAGAGTTTTATATAGTTCGTGAGAATTGAGTTAATAAAATTAAACGTTTCAACGTAGACATCCATATTCTTATTTCAATATACCAGTATTTCTAAATTAACATTCAAAGCATATGAATACTTTTCTAAAACTGCTCCACCTCGCCCCCACCCCACATGACATTGTCCATAAAATACTGCAGGAGCTTCACGTCAATTCACCATAAATTCTGCCTGCTGGATACATAGAAACCATCATTAATTAGCCTCAAGTCTAGTGTTCACGTACAGAGGTCATTAAGGAAATTATCAAACAATTAACCAACTCTAACAATCAGGAGAGCGCTATCAAACTGTTAACGATTATTTTTAGACTTGTGCAAAACTCAAAATATAACTAAGAATAAATTGATCTATTGGAAGAAATTCAAAAACCTAACCTTGGAAAGGGAGGAGAGATGGCCTGGCTTGTCGATCTAGTTTCCTGCTGTGTTGAATATCTCGCTAAATTACCTTCTCTTCTATAAGTGTTTCGTAGAGCTGCTACTTCAATGGTCGCTGAAGATTCCCTTGAACTCTGTCAAATTGACCTTTATTTACTGCTCAATCAGCTGAGTTTGCTGTTTCCCGCCTTACCTTCTTCTGTTAACACATTTGGTAGATACTATCGCTCTACAAGTCCTTACTTCTCAGAATTTTATAAAGTGATCAGGACAGAGATATTAATAGTCTACAATTATATGAAACGCATCGTGGATCGCTTGATGAGAGAGTATCGATTGGTTCGATATGAGGATCTATAATGCTTCATAAAGAGCATACCTGACATTGAACTTGTCTGCGACCAGGTCGAAGATTTGATCATGAATAAATACTATAAAGGATAAGCTCCTAACAGAAAGATATATTTCAAACAGGAAGATATCTTCGAAGTACAGTACTTCCTGCAAGGAGAGGGCAAGGATGTAAGAAAAGATTAAGCAAAAACTGCATCATCCGAGGAACTTGGACTTGCGCTTTCATCATGATATGAATAATTTTACTGAATCGAGACGATATGGCATTATACTACTTTGAAAGCTGGTATTTTGTTCTATTAAAGATATTATTTCAACAAATGAGCTATAAACTCTACTCTCCCCAGAGTTACGCCACTGCTGGAGCAAAGGTTGAATTGTTCCTCAGGTTTATCGAATTTCCTGTTTAATTTATCCGCATCCCTTGGGATCAGTGGAAATCTCCTGAGTATTTGGCCAAGCATCCACTCGGCAAGGTCCCTACTCTTTAGACACCGGAAGGCTGTATTTACGAATCCATGGCAATTCTTCGCTATTTGGCACGAAAGACAGGTAAGTTTTACGGCAAATCCCCTGCAGAAGAGGCCTCTATAGATCAGTGGTTGGAATTCATCAATGGACAGATAAATCCTCTCAATATGACTACTCTCTATGCCAATCTCGGTTACTTCCAAGTGACTCAAGAAAAGTACGAAGCTGGCAAGAAGGAACTCCTTAACTCCCTCAAAACTATTGACGCTCAACTTTCCAAGACTGATTTCCTGACTGGCAATTAATTGACAGTGGCCGATATCGCTTTAATTGGAGGAATCAGATTCTATCTTAGACTGACTTTGGATGAGACTTCCCGAACTACCATTCCTCACCTTGTTTCATGGTACAAAAGACTCTTCCTTATCCCATAAATTTCTAATTTCTTTGGAAAACCCTGGCTTTGCGCAAAATAGCTTTTACCATAATTTTTAGCTCCCGAAAAGAAAGTAGAAAAGGTGGAAAAGAAGAAGGCTGAGCCCAAGAAGAAAGAGGAGCCAAAGAAGAAAGAAGAACCCAAGAAAGATAAGAAAAAGAAGAAAGATTCTGACTAAGAGTAAGATGAACCTCTCGTGCCAGTTTAAAAAAAGAAAAACCCTCTGGATCTTCTCCCTAAATCACCTTTCAACATTGACGACTGGAAGAGAGAGTTCTGTAATTCGACTGAAAAGCTTGCAGTTTTGAAGTCCACTTGGTAGAAGTTCGACCACGAAGGATATTCTCTGTGGAAACTGCACTATGTTCGATATGATGAGGACGAAGGAAAAATTGGCTATCTAACTAATAACCTTAAGAACGGATACATTAGGAATATCGAACACTTTAGAAAATACACCTTAGGAGTTTTGGGAGTCTATGGAGTTGAAGGAAATTATTAAATTGATGGAGTTTGGCTGTGGAGAGGCACTGAAATCCCTGAGGAGTGGAAGGAGCACCCAAGTTATGACTCATTCACCTTCCAAAAATTGGATCCTCGCGATCCCGCTCACCAGGCGCTTGCTGAGGCTTACTGGCTTAATGTAAACGAGGGAGACCTCGTTGAAGGAAAGCCTGTCTTCGAAGCCAAGCTATTCAAATGAACAGCCTCATCAATCTATAAAGCATTTAAAATTATAAATCTTAGCTGCAGCTTTATATGGAGATCAGTCAAAGATCTTTTATTAACCTACAAATTCTATGGAAAAAACAACTTTACTCGTTGATTTAATAATAAACAATATATAGCACATATGAAGCTTGGACAATTGAGTGTACTGCTCTTAGTTATTCTAATTTGGTAGACAGTAAATGTACGCACTGAGCATTTAAAAGTAGGTTAGGAGGTCTTAACAATCCTCAAGGCCCTCTTCACCGAAAATAATCTGCCTGAATCAAAACAGATTACCCATTGCTTTTCACTCCAATAAGTGAATAATTTGTTACCTACAGTGACTAAATTGACGACTAGTGCTGCCGAAGCCGGCACTAACGAGCTTAAAAGATTTTCTACTTACTATAACACTCAAATGGGTCTTGCTTTTTCCCAGTCAACCTTGCAATGCTTATATCTCGGACGTGATTTCAATCTCCTCATTAAAAAATACGCCTTTGATTTCGATAAAATGGGGGAAAAGTTTAGCTCTTATGTTATTAATAACTTTATGGAGGTGCACCAGTCATGTAGAAAACTCCAAGACATCCTCAGCTTAGGTTTATACCAAGAATATGGCCAGTATTTAAATACTATGCTAAAGACCTACTTCGGTAGCAGGGTAGTTGTAGAAGATCCGTGGATTAAATTAGTTTCTAATCTTTAAAACTTCAATCCGAAAGACTATTTTGGAATTTCAGTGTCCAACGGAGTTATAGGAGCTGTCAGTTCAATTAAACCAATCAATGTAGCAACAACGGTCTTGGCTGGCGCTTATGATGTGTTTGGAAGGGGCAGAGTCGATAATATTGTTTAAACTTTTCCAGCTTTGCAACTATAAGTTAGTTTTGCTAATAATGACATTACATCAGGTGGCTATTACAACTACGAGCAAGCTCTCAATTTTGGACAGGGAGAATTCAGTGGTGCCTATAGCTCATAACGTAGTTCCGTGAAATACAGTTACTATGCTTTAAAGAATTTGCCATTTGCATTCTACACCTATGTGTAGATAGTAGCCCATGATACCTCTGAGTTAGTGATAAAATTGAGGCATTAAGCCCCGGGTTACTTAAATGACATTAGGAAGAGCTATTAAAATGTGGATTCTCATGTTATGTTTAGCATAATGCACACAAAAGCTACTACAAAGTCAGGCAAGCTTGATTTAGTAATCGCCTCCAGCTTCATGCCTTCCAATATTACCTATAACTTTATCCATGAGGATTGGGATTCAAACATGCATCTCCTTAAGGTGAAGATACAGGCGATAAAGGGACAAACCTATAGATTTGGGTTTATCAGCTCACTCATATCCACTGCTCACCACTAGGATCCGTAAAACTAAGCCATCAGAATTATCGAAAGAGCAGTTTCTATGGGTGAGAAAACTCTTCTCGAAGGGCATCGCCAACAGTGGAAAGAATTATGGAAAAATGATATTATCATAGAGGGCAATGATGAAGATCAGAAGAATGTGAGGTTAATGCTTTATCACTGCTATGCTTTTATCAACAACTGGAAAAGCTATGGAATAAGTCCTATGGGCTTAAGTGGGTTAGGCTACAATGGACATGTCTTTTGGGATATGGATCTTTGGATATACCCAGGTATATTGGGATTAAATCCCTCAATGGCCAAAACATTGATAGAATATCGCTTCGAGAGACTGCAGGCTGCTAAAAATAACGCTTTTATCAATGGTTACAAAGGAGCAATGTATCCTTGGTAAAGCTCAAAGGAGGGAATCGAGGAAACTCCAGTGTGGGCGATGGCAGGTCCATTGGAACATCATATTAGTGGATGTGTTGCTTTCGGTGCTTGGAATTATTTTGCAGTCACTCAAGATTTAGATTGGCTTAAAACAAAAGGCTATCAGATCTTATCATCTGTGGCTGAGTTTTGGTAGAGCCGTGTGTAAAAGGACAGTGAGAACCAATATCATATACGCAACGTGGTTGCTGCTGATTAATGGGCTTAAAACGTTGATGATAATGCCTTCACTAACGCTGTTGCCAAATAATCTCTCAGATTGTACAATGTTGCCTCCAAAAAGCTGAACCTTCCCTAAAACGCTCACTACAAAGAAATCAGCGATAATTTAGTGATTCTGAAAATGAAAAATAACGTCACGCAGGAGCATAGCCGCTACAATGGTTAGAATATCAAACAAGCCGATGTAAATTTACTTTCCTATCCCCTTAAAACTATCAAAGATAAGGACCAAGTCTTGCGTGATCTTGAGTATTATCAAGTGAGGATTCCAGACCAGGGAACTCCAGCGATGACTTATAGCATTTTTACCATACTCTATAGCAGACTCAAAGATCAAGATAATGCTTACAAATACTTCCTTTAGTCTCACAAAGATTATCTCAAAAAACCTTTCAATGTTTTTGCAGAAACAAAATGGGGCACAAATCCTTATTTTTTGACGGGAGCAGGAGGAGTTGTACAAAGCATTGTTTTTGGATTTGGAGGTTATGATATTACTGACGACGGCTTGAAGAAAATCGAGACAGTAATTCCCAAACAGTGGACGAAACTAACCATCAAAGGATTTTTAAACTATTCTTAGGAAAAAAAGGAAATCTAAACTGATAAAGAGAAGAGCAGCGCAGTGTATGATTGAATTGAAGCAATGCTTTACTTTCTGTAATATAGAATATATCTTAATAGATTTCATGCGTAAATTTAATCGTTTTAACTATAGTCCACTCTTTCCCAGGATATCGTCCAGTAGCACTTAATCAAATGGCAGTATACGAGTATCTGAACTTCGTAATCAATCTTAGGTTCATTCCACAATTTAAAAATACCAGAGGTAGATATAGAATCGAGAAAAAAGAGCAACCATTGCCTTTAAAGTCAATAAAAGATACTCAAAAATAAAGACTACAGCGAGAGGCTAATTTTAAAGATCTTAAGTTGTTTGCAATCTTAACTAAATATCAAAGGATGTTGTCGATCTCAGAAATTAACTTAAAAACAAAAGGCACACTCGGAATACTAGTTTTACCTAAAAAATCGAAAGACTCGCTACAGAAATGATAAATTTACACAAAAACAGATCTGAGGTTAGGTAATCTGTTCATCAACCACTATATTATCCTGTTCCAATGCCTTTTCCAATTTATTTGACTCCACAACTTCCTCCAGAAGAATTCAAAAGCAAACTATTCAAAAATTAAACGCTTTATGAAGGAAAGACAAAATCTAAACATCGATTTTTTGGGGCAATTAGAGTAAAGATGAATATAAAAAGATGGAAAAAAATATTTAATTGCATTTTGTTTATCATTTATCTCAAACGATTTTGCAGATTGGCCCAATCTAGTCGAAAAATAGCTTTTGCAAGATTCATTAACAATAAGAAATCTCAAGTCAGTCTGATTCGCAAAGGTATCATTCGAGCCATCCGACCTTTTCTGGATATAATTCTTGAAAAGAAGGAAGTATGCTTTGATTTACTGGAAGAAGACAGTAGATCCATAATTAAAGAGAAAGTGTCTTCAATTAGGAAATTAACTGGTTTAATCATATAAAATTTATTGTAATATCTCATCAAAAACGGAAATACACCCGAGTGTCTCTCATCCCTTTATCACCTTTGCAGGCACGGCAACTATTCGTGCACGGAACCACTTTTGACTAGGGAAGAATTGGAAATTTCGTGTGTATCTCCTGCCTTTGGATACATCTCGGCAGATAAAAACCTAGAGAAAGTCAATTTCATTAATTTAATCTTTATCAAACTGCTCATATTTAACACTCTTCTATCAAATGATAGACTGGGACGTAAATTTTAAGGAGACGACATACAGACCAATCTTTATGTAGTTTCTAGTGTGATCTATGAACTTATTAGTGATATTCAAGATGAATTTTTGCTTCAAGTTCCAGCTGAGTATAAAATGGGCAACTACTAAAGTATCGGAAATATCAGGGTTTTATAGTCAATCGTGGTTAAAAACGGATAAATCTTAGAGGGAGAGTTAATATCGGGTCTCAAAGATGAAAGGTGGGTAAGGAAGTATTTTGAGTTCGAGGAATGGATGGAATAGAAGCGAAATGTGAAGCAATTGCTGGAGATAATGCACAAAATGGTCAAATAATATCACATCAAACTAATCAAAGCCTACTTTTGAATCCAATTTAATCTGCATTTTTATACTGTTGACATCAACCAATTATTCATCTGTTTCATTCTCGATCAAACCCAATTATTTAATAATTTTTATACTTATCGTATTTGATTCTTTTTCAGTACTATAAACTATTCCATCAGGAAAATGGATATTCGAGACGGGACATGCATGAATAATGACATGTGGAATTATTCAGGTAAAATATTAAGTAAATCATGCAATTCTATTCTTCAAGCCGTAGTTGATGGTTTTTTTACAGATTTTCTCTGAGCAAGGAGTCTCTTTCGTTACTCTCTCCAGTCTTATTGTAGTTTTTGGATGATTTGAACTAGTTCTTTCCTCTTAGTCTCAATTTCGCATGCGCACTGGCAGTAAAGCCCTTCTTCAAGCTGTCTTAAGGCACTTTCCAAAATAAGCTTTCCATTTAACAGTTCTCCTTCTGATATTTGTGACTGGGCATAGTGTATGGTCTTCTATTGCGTATTGAGCATTATTTTAAAGCGAGGGGCATCGTTTAGAACTTCGATCATGGCTAATGAAATTAATTATGACTATAATCGTAATATTTGTTGATTTAAACTAATATTATTACTGGCAAGGGAGAATATTGATCGTTTTTGCACCAGCAGAGTTTTATTGGTTTACTATGGCCTGCTCGTATATTCCTTGCCTTGGATACATACTTGTGTCTTTGATTCTATGATTTTTATAGCAAAAAAATAAAATTGATATAATACCATTTTCAATTAATTAGTTGCTGAGTTCTGATGTTTGTGGTATTTATTTAAGGTCACTTGTATAATCCATTATATGGCTCAAGTTATTTTATTAAATTTTAGTGCTCCTCTAGATGATGTTAGTTATAATCTTATACGCTATACTAAAATTATCAGCGAATCAACTGAGTTACTGCTTACAAGCCTCATCACTTAATGGCTCTGTCATGACGAAGAGAATAGTTCAGCTCATAAAATGAAATTGATGATTTGCAACTGAATCAACTTAATGATGATCTAGCAAGAGCAAGAGCCATAATATAGTGTAGTATTACGTGAATCGTAATTATAAAAAAATAATATAGGATTGGCCGAAGCGAGATTATTTGTATGACAATTATTTGTTTCACTCTTGTTGTAATGGGAATCATTGTCGATGCGGTCTAATACACTTGGAAAATAGTTAGTGGAGTCCTAGGAAGCCTCATTGGTTTCATATTTACAGTTAAATTAATTTACGTCTGATACCATAGACAAAGAGCAATAATTCAACAAGTTCTTCCTGATAGGGAATAAATTTCCTCCCTCCTCATAATGTGTAGCAAATTATTCTTCCTCAAGCTATGTAACAAATTTTCCATTAATTCTTGTTGAGCTATAAAATTGAATAATTTATTACTCATCCTTCTTATAAAATTAGGAAAAATATTGTAGCTTATAGTTATTCTGATAATCTTTAATACTCCTCTTGGCTATATTAGTTGTAATCATATTTATTTGTTATGTAACAGCAGCAGCGAATTAACTAAATTACTGCGTATCGAAGTCGCCACTTTTTAGCCATGTAATTTCACCAACTTTAAGAACTGATCAATTAAATTGATGATTTACTACGTAAATAAAACAATGAATGGCTTCAAAAATCAAGAGAAGTAATTTAGTGGCATATCAGTGTTCGCGTGACGTAGTAACAGTTTTTAAAGCAAAGTTTGTTTAAAGATTTTGTTTCGACCTTTTGGGAATGGTGGCAACCTAATAAACTTACAAAATAGCTGCTGGAGCCTTAGTAAGAATCTTTGCATTTGCGTTAGAGGTCAACTCGCTATGTACCTGTTCAAAACCACATAGAACGTCTCCAGTAAGAAACTCTGATTGCATCTTTTGGAGTTGATAGTTAATTGTATCGTTAAAAGCAAAATATGAATAGGTCATAAAATAAAGAAGTTTGCTAAATTCTACATGATGATTATGATATTTCCTCTATGCCAAAGTGATTTGATCTCCAATCCATATCGTTATATTATTTTTGAAGTTAATAATAATAGGAATTCAATGGGAAATAGCTGCGAGAACTGTGGATCGAAACTAGACTTAGATGCACAGTTCATTATTAATAGACTCCAGTTTCTATAACCTCAAAACTTTTATAATTAACTTACTAGAGACGTGACCAAAAAATTGGGGCAACTTCGCTACTACTTTAAACTCACTGAAGCGGGAGATAAAAGGCAAAATGGAAGATAAATTTGTGGTCCTGTTTAGATGCGCAATGGAACCATTTACTTTGGAGAGATGGACAATGGAGTTCGAAGCGGTCAGGGAAAGCTTCTGTGGCCTGATTTTAGCTTATACGAGGGATATTGGGCTCATGATAAAGCAACAGGAAAGGGTCGAATCATTCATTCTGATGGATAATACTACGAAGGCTATCTTTTTGAAGGAAAAATGAATGGAAAAGGTATATATGCCAAAATTGATGGTTCAGTATATGAAGGAGATTGGTATAATGACAAGCAACATGGAAAGGGAACCGAGCGTTGGTTGGATGGCTCATCCTATACTGGAGAGTATGCGTATGGCCTAAAGCACGGTAGAGGAAAGTTTGTGTGGGATGACGGTACCTTTTATGAGGGATAATTCGTCAAGAATAACATGTAAGGAATTGGAATGTTATAATGGCCGAACGAAAAGACATACAATGGTCAATGGAAGAATAATCGCATGAATGGACGTGGCAATATAACTTTTGCTGATGGAAGATCCTATATAGGATAGTTCTTAAATGATTTATTTCAAGGCTATGGCATCTTTCTTTGGCCCGATGGTCGCAAATACGAGGGCTTTTGGAAGGAGGGGCTACAAGAAGGTCAAGGATACTGCAAGGAAGGCACAGACTAAATCATCAAGGGTTCGTGGGAGAAAGGAGTTTTAATTTCAGCAAAAGGAATGCACTGATTTTATTTTTATTTTATATGAATACTATAGAATCATTCACCAAGGAGTAATACTAAGTAGCAGGTGAGTAAGTTGCGCGATATCCTATGAGTTGGTGCTGTTACAATAAAAGAAGTGACCCTTTTCTATAAGCTAGCGTAGCTCACTATTTCCACTGCCTCCTTCCTCATCACCAGAGCTTAACTTTATTAGTTAATCGCACACTGGAGATCCAGGCACAACTATAATGGGAATTTCCGCTTCTACACAGGCTCGCACCTCATCCACTATATCAAACACAGAGTCAGCTACTAGAATACTAACAATCTTGCAACGACTAACTCCTTCGGCTCTTTTTTTTCCCTCTGCAATTTTTATGCAAAGATCGATCTTGAACTGAACTTATCCTCCCCATTTCAAGTCTTTGTCAGGATTATCTACATTAATGCTTATATACTGACGAGAAATAGATGAGTATGCCCATTTGCGAGTTCAGTACCATCAACCTGCGAAGGGTTAATTTTGGGAAACTTGATCTCTGCTTATGGCGCAATTCCAATCAATTTAACTCCTCTCCGAAGTGTAAATTTTTCTAACCCAGATGCAAGTCCATTATCAACGATAACAGCATCAGTGTTAAATGCTGCTCTGGCAATGCCAGCATAGAATTTGCCCCTTCCCTTCTCCATTGCCCCTATTATGTTAATGACTGGAGTCATTTCGGTATATTTGAACTTATCGAGCATGTCTCGCAAAGGCAGGTTCTTTTTGTATATGTTGTTGACTTTAATAAGCTTCGCGAGCTTGCCGCCTGGAAACAAGAAATCATAAGGTTTCCAGATTTACTACTTGGAAATAGTCTTTTGTACGCTCACTATCGAATTCTTTAAACGATCCTATGCTTAGACTTCTTTTTTGGGTAGATTAGCCACTTCCTACTTGGC
>Ga0302280_1002719_pt1 | contig 13306 bp, 3 predicted proteins | sample III_Fen_E1_1_FD_198771 | JGI IMG/M metagenome (GOLD analysis project Ga0302280, IMG submission 198771) | Peat permafrost microbial communities from Stordalen Mire near Abisko, Sweden - III_Fen_E1_1 | ecosystem: Environmental > Terrestrial > Soil > Wetlands > Permafrost | place: Sweden: Abisko...
CAGGTCAAAGGGCTGAAGTTTGATCATGTTGTGGTCAACGGCAGACCCATGCCGGCGCCAACTGATTTATGAGCAGACCATTGTATTTGCCACGCGGAGATGACCTACGCGTTTGGCCGGTTGGGACGGCAGATCACCGCGACCAATGGCGCAACGGTGTGCAATTGAAACTACAACGACATCGGTGAACCGTTGGCGGAATCCTACACCGCCCGGCCTGTTGAGCAACGATGAGGTGCTGGCGCTGGATCAGGATGCCTTGGGCAGACAGGCGGTGCGGGCGGCGGCCATCGGCTAGGTGGATGTCTTTGCGAAGGAGCTTGAGGACGGCTCGACAGCCCTGGGATTTTTTAATCGCGGCGATGACGTCGCAAAAATAAATTTCAACAAGCTGGGCTATATCGGATTGTCGGGGGGCTTTCATGTCCGCGATCTTTGGCGGTAAACCGATTTGCCGGATGTCAAAAGCGCGCTCAAGCTGGCCGTTCCGCCGCAGGGAGTGGTTCTGCTTAAATTGACCCGGGCGCGTCACAATACGGCGCTAGCCGGCCATTCTAGTTGGGAAACACTTTGAACCCGGACTTGCCCGCCTCCCAGCCATTCGGGTTGGGAATCGAATACCATCCCCAGCCTGACACTGTTCCAAGTGGAATAGAGTTTGGTGAGGGCATCAGGAGAGACTTTTTAATCCGTTCGCATCCAAGGTCAAGCAGAAGCTGCCGTTGCTGATGGAAAGCTTTAAATGACCAACGCCCACATGACCAGTTGAGACTGGTCAGCTAAAACCAGCTCGGGGCTCGATTTGGTTTTGAATTGGCATTGTTGCCGTTCGCATCCCCAATTTAGGTGATGGCCGCACTACAATAATAGGGGTGTGGCATGGTTAATAATTATCGTGTATTTTATTATAAACCGCTGACAACAGAATATCCGGGATGAAGCCGTTCATTGGGGCGAGGCATTCGGATGATTTTGTATAGGCAACCTTGTGTTTTCAAAAGTTCAAGATTTGGTTTTGTGCGGGTGGTGCCGACGGCATGGTTTTGACTGTAAAATGTTTTTATCAATTAGAATATGGCTGGTTTGCGCGGCGACCTTGTGGCTGACGCAAGGGCTTTATGCCGGGATCGTCCCGGTAAACTTAAGGTGTGATTCCTGGCAAAACCCCTTGGGCATTGATGATTCCAATCCGCGTTTGAGCTGGCAGGTCGTGACGACCAACGCCGCCGAACGTGCCCAGAGCGAGACCGCTTACGAAATTCAGGCGGCGTCCTCCGCCGCGCTGCTGGCCGCCAACCAGCCCGACTTGTGGGACAGCGGCAAGGTGGTTTCTCAGCTGCCGTTCAATGTTCCTTACGGCGGCAGTGCGTTGGCATCAATCCAACAGGTTTTCTGGCAGGTGCGGGTCTGGGATATCAACGGCCATGCTTCTGCGTGGAGTTCCCCGGCGACATGGACCATGGGATTGCTCAATCAAACTGACTGGCAGGGTGGGTGGCTGGTGCCGCCGCCAAACGATTCATATAGTCTTACCAATTGCAATTGGATCTGGTATCCCGAAGGCAACCCAACGGTGTCGGCCCCGGTCGGCACGCGTTATTTCCGAAAATCGTTTCCTGTCCGTTCCAACTCGGCGCTGACAGGGGCAACATTGTTGGTGACTGCGGATAATTCCTACACCGCATACGTCAACGGAACGCAAGTCGGCCAGGGTCAGGATTACACGACGGTGGTTCCGATTGGCGTGGCTTCGCAACTTCAGACAGGCAGCAACCTTCTGGCCATTGCCGCCGCCAACGCCGGAACATCGGGAAATCCCGCCGGCCTGATTGGAATACTTGCCCTTACTTACGCCGATGGTTCGCAAACCAACATCCAAATGGACGCCACTTGGAAAGTAGCCAACACTTTGCAGACCGACTGGCAGTTACCGACCTTCAGTGACAGTTCTTGGACAAACGCACTGGTATTGGGCTTCTATGGAATCAGTCCATGGGGAACGGGCACGACGGTCCAGATGCCGTTGCCCATTTTCCAGCGGCAATTCACGGTGAACCCCGGATTGCAGCGGGCATTGATTTACATCTGCGGTCTCGGCCAATACGAACTATCTGCAAATGGAAACAAAGTCGGCAACGCAGTGCTCGCTCCGAATTGGAGCCTATACAACCAGACTTGTCTCTACGACACGCTGGATCTGACTTCGTTTCTGACCAACGGTAACAATGCCGTCGGCGTGATGCTTGGCAACGGCATGTATAATGTTTCCTCCACCGCAAACTATACCAAGTTCACCGGCTCGTTTGGTCCGCCGAAAGTGATTGCGCAGATATATCTTTTTTATACCAACGGCACCAGCCAGGTCATCGCGACCGACGGGCAATGGCTGACTACACCCGGCCCAATCACTTATTCCCATGTTTATGGCGGTGAATGTTATGATGCCCGGCTTTTGCAGGCAGGTTGGAACCAGCCTGGCTTCAATGCTTCCGGCTGGTCTGCGGCGGTGATCACCAACGGCCCTGGCGGAATTTTACGCGGGCAATCCCATGCGGCTCCGCCGATTGTTGTCACCCAAACATTGCAACCGATCCAGGCCAAAATCATTTTGACGAATACAATCGTTTATGATCTCGGACAGAACGCCGCGCTGATTCCGACTTTGGTTACGCACGGACAGGCAGGCGCAACAGTTCAAATCACTCCCGCCGAACTGACCAACTCCAATGGCACGGTCAACCGCACATCGGTTGGCGGCGGCACTGCTTACTGGCAATACACCCTCGCCGGAACCGGCTCGGAGACTTGGACGCCAAAGTTTTTTTATCACGGCTGCCGCTACCTTCAGGTCGCATTAACTCCGGCTCCCGGTTCATCGCAGTTGCCGGTGGTGGATTCCATATCGGGCAATGTCATTCAGAGTTCTTCCACCAATGCGGGAAATTTTCAATGCTCCTACACGCTCTTTAACCAGCTCCGCACGCTCATCCAATGGGCGCAACGCAACAACCTCATCAGTATCCTGACCGATTGCCCGCATCGCGAACGCCTCGGCTGGCTGGAACAGGACAACTTGAACGGCCCCTCCATCCGTTATGAATTTGATGCTGGCCAGTTATTTGCAAAATCTTTGCAGGACATGGCCGACAGCCAAGTCAATGCCGGCACCGGGCTGGTGCCAGACATCGCGCCGGAGTTGACAGTGTTCAGCGGCGGATTCCGCGATTCCCCGGAGTGGGGTAGTTCGGTCATTCTTGTTCCATGGCAGCAATATCTGTTCACGGGCGACGACACGTTGCTGCACAATTACTACTCATCGATGACCAATTACTTCGGCTATCTCCAAAATCAGGCGATCAACAACTTTTTAAGTTATCCCAACGGATTGGGCGACTGGTATCAAATTGCTTCCACGCCTGTTTCACTGACTGCTGATGCTTATTACTGTCAGGATGCTCAGATTCTTGCCCAGGCGGCGGCTGAAATGGGTCTGACGAATGATGCAGTCAGATTTGGGCTGTTGGCCACCAACATCGGCACCGCTTTCAACAGCACCTATTACTCGAACGGCTTATATTCCACAGGATCGCAGACCGCCGATGCCATGCCGCTATATCTTGGCATCGTAAGCCCGACCAATCAGGCGGCGGTGTTGGCGGCATTGATTGCGAACATTAATACAAATGGCCTGACATGTGGCGAGATTGGTCATCGCTATCTCTTGCGCGCCTTGACCGACATGGGACGGCCTGATGTGGTCTATAATCTTCACAGCGGAACCAACAATCCCGGTTATGGTTATATCCTCAGCCAAGGTGCGACGGCGCTGACCGAGGCATGGGATGCCGACCCGAGCGATTCGCAGGATCATTTCATGCTTGGCCACATCACGGAATGGTTTTATCACGACCTTGCGGGAATCCAATACGATCCGGCCTTGCCCGGATTTCAGCATGTTATTATAAAGCCGGCGTTTGTCGGCGGTATAACTTGGGTCAACGCCAGCTATGCATCCGTTCGCGGAACCATCGTCGATAACTGGACGCTGACTAATAATAATGCCACTCTTAATGTGACAATTCCGGTCGGCTCGACCGCATCTATTTATCTGCCAATTCTGGGCAGTATTACCACCAACTTATTGGTCGAAGAAAGCGGGACGGCAGTCTGGCAGAATGGCGGGGTCGCCGGCAGCGTGCCGGGCGTTACGTTCAGCCAAATGCAAGGCGCCGGCCTGCAGACATACATGGTGTGGACAGTCGGTTCTGGCAGTTATAAATTGTCTTGGAATGTAAATCCGCCGATTACACCACCCGCCGGCCTGAGGGCGACGACAGGCAACGGGCAGGTGTTATTGAACTGGAATGCCGTGACGAATGCCGGTGGCTATAACGTAAAGCGTTCTACGACCACCGGAACCGGCTATGTGGCCATCGCCGCTGGTGTGACTGGCACCAACTATTCTGACATGCTGGTGACCAATAACACGACTTATTACTATGTGGTTTCAGCTGTCAATGGCAGCAGCGAGAGCGCCAATTCAACGGAGGTGAGCGCCGCGCCGGGATTAGTTGCCAACTTTGGCTTTGAGGTGCCAACCACCACTAGTTATCAGTATAATCCATCTGGCGGCAACTGGGTGTTTACTGCCCAGTCCGGTTCCAGCGGCTCGGGCATCAGCGCGAACGGCAGCGCCTTTACCAGTGGCAATCCCAATGCTCCACAAGGTGGCCAAGTCGCTTTTCTTCAGGGCGCCGGCAGTATTTCGCAAACACTGATGGGGCTGATTGCGGGGGCGATCTATCAGGTCACTTTTTCCGCCGCCCAGCGGAACAACATTTATGGCCAGCAGAAAGGCCAGACATGGCAGTTGCGGCTGGACGGGTCGGCCATCGGCACTTATGCGCCACCCGAAACGGCGCAAAGCTTTTTGGACTACTCCGCGACTTTTACCGCCTCGTCCGCCAGCAGCCATACGATTGCGTTTGTCGGGACGGATGCCAATGGAGGTGACAACACCGTTTTACTTGATAACGTGCGGCTGGCACTGGCGCCATCGTTGACCCAGCCACAGCTGCTTTGCCAGTTTGCGGGTGGGCAGATACAGCTTCTGTGGCCGGTAGACCATACGGGCTGGGAGCTGCAAATGCAGACTAACTCCTCCGGTCTGGGGCTTGGCACCAACTGGTTGACCATCCTTGGCTCGGCGCTTACAAACCAGTTTGTGCTGCCAATCAGTCTGGCCAGCGGTAGCGGCTTTTTTCGTGTCGCCTATCCGTGAAGCCTTGGGTTTTCAGGCAACCATGCGAATTGAAGCTTTCGGCTTAGTGCTTGATGCCATTTCGTGTTGGAAGTAGATTACTTAAAGTTTCACCGACAGATGCAGGTTAAGCAAAATAATTTCCGTCCGATGCGGCCGTTTTCCGGGACCACGACTGGCCGGTTCCGGCGGGCGACGTCATGTTTTTTTGCCATGCGGCATGGTGCCGCTTTGGGTTTGTTGGTTTTCGGCCTAATGACAGCTTGGAGCCAGTCTGCGCCAGTTCCTGATGCCGCTCATCCCGTAACGATCAACACCAATGTTGACGATCCGGCCGAACCATTGAAGGATTCACTTTCCGAGCGAGGCTCGCATAATTTCAGTGACATGGGCTCTTGGATCTGGGAGACGAACACCCTTGACCGGCAGACCGTTCGATTCTGGAAGTCGTTTGAAATTCCTGCCGGCGCAACTGTCTCCCGGGCGCGGCTGCGGGTTACGGGTGACAATGAATACATCCTCTACCTGGACGGGCGTGAGCTGGGGCGGGATGCCGAGTGGCGGCATCTCTACGAATACGACATCACCTCTTTGCTGGCACCCGGCAGCCATGTGCTGGCGGTGGAAGTTTACAACAGCTCGCGGGAGGCGGGTTTCATGTTTGGCCTGCGGGTCGGGCTGTCGTCGGGTAAAGTGGTGGCGGTGAAGTCGGATGCCAGCTGGCTAATTGTCCCGGAAGACGTTGCTGGCTGGGAAAAAACCATTGAACCGCCGGATACTTGGCGGCACGCCAAGGTTGAGGTGGCCTTTGGGTCCGGCCCCTGGGGCACGATGGATTACATTGATTTGGTGCCGCCGCTCCAGCCGCTGAACATACCGTTCTGGAAAACCGGCTGGTTTGAGGTGGTGCTGGTATCTGTCTGCGTATTGGTCAGCCTCTTCAGTTTCATGCTCGCCTCGCAGGTGTTGCTCCACCGCAAGGAAAAATTGCTGTTGTATCAGGAGCGCGCCCGCATCGCCCGGGACATACATGATGACCTTGGCACGCGCGTGACCCAGCTCGTGCTGCAAGGCGAGGTGGCGCAAAGCGAGCTGCCATCCGGCTCCCGGACGCGCGGGCAGCTCGAACGGATTTCCGACGAGGCGCGCGAGGCCTTGTTGGCGATGGATGAAATTCTCTGGGCCATCAATCCTCGCCGCGACACGCTGCAGGAGTTTGCGACGTTTGTCTGCGGTCATGCCCAGACCTTTTTAAAGACCACGCCCATCCAATGCGTTCTGGATGTGGAGCCGGCGATGTCCGCCGTGGCCTTCGACCTGCCGTTTCGGCGAAGCCTGCTGTTGGCGGTCAAGGAGGCGCTCAACAATGCCGCCAAACATTCCGGCGCCACCGAATTGCAACTCCAGATCCGGCGGCAGGGCGAAGGGCTGACCGTCGTGGTGCAGGACAATGGCAACGGTTTTGACCCGGCGCAGGCCAGGACGGAACGCAACGGGCTGGCGAATATGGCGCAGCGCTTGAATGAAGTGGGCGGTAAGTGTATTGTGGCCAGCCAGCCCGGCACCGGCTGCCGGGTGGAGTTTTACATTCCGTTCACCCAGATGCGCCGCCGTCCGTGGTGGTCGAACTGGTATTCCGGCGGCCGGCTGACCAAAATGCCACCCGTCCGGGCCGCCAAGAAAAAATAAAATATGTCCAAGCCAGCCAAACCCGGCCAACCGCTCAAGATTTCCGCCAAGTCGCCGCTCAAGATTGCCCTGGTGGAAGACCAGCCCAAGGTGCGCGACAACTGGAGCCAGCTCATCAACTCGTTTCCGGATCTTTCATGCGTCTGCATCTGCAAAACCGGCGAGGAAGCCCTGCGCTTGATTCCCGAGGTGAAGCCGGACGCGGTGCTCATGGATATTTTCCTGCCGCGCATGTCCGGCATCGAATGCACCTCGCGGCTCAAGGCGCTCGTGCCGGACGTCCGCATCATCATCCTGACCGCCATGAACGACGAGGAACTGGTGTTCATGGCGCTCGAGGCCGGTGCCGACGGGTATTTGCTGAAGCGCACCAAGCCGGCGGATTTGCGCGCGGCGCTGCTGGACGTGCTGACCGGCGGTGCGCCCATGACCAGCGAGATCGCTCGGCGCGTCGTCGAGTCCTTCCGGCTCAAGGCCAAGACCCGCGACGAATCGCTGCGCCTGTCCGCCCGCGAGGAGCAGATTTTGCTGCTGCTGGCCAAGGGTCATTCCAACAAGATGATTGCCGACAATCTGGAAATCAGCGTGGACACCGTCTGCCACCACCTCAAACACGTCTTCGAAAAGATGCACGTCAGCTCGCGCACCGAGGCCGTCGTCCGCTACATGGCTTCCAAAACTCCAGCCGCCAGCTAGGCCGGAATTGGCGGTCTGCTTCCCTCCTGTTCGCGCGCGCATTGTTCCAAAATGCGAAGATGGACGAACCATCCCCTATTTGGGGGATGCGCCCGCTACTTTCTCTGGGTATTTACGCTCGGCGGCTTCTCGGCGATAGTGAAGATATTACAACGAATCACTTTCTCAAAAGGCATCAGTGCCGTCATGCCCAACCCATGAATATGCCGACCCCGGCCACTGTGCCGCGGCCGTTCCGGCGACAAACCGGACGTTCACTTTCGATAGCGCCTGTTAAACTCAAAACCCAAACCTCCATGTCACCTATGAAATCCCGCACCAACGAATCGTCCTCATGGCTTCAAGGCCGTCTGTTCAAATCCGCCCCCGTTATCGTCCGGGTTGCTGCCCTCCTGCTGCTTGCGGTTTTGGCCGCCGGCCAGCGGACACAGGCGCAGACTCCCGTGCTGCGACTGCAAGCAGCCAATTACAATGCGAGCACCGGCGTGTGGACTAATTCCGCCAACGGCGCCAACAACGCCACCTATTCCGGGGGAACAAAACCCAGCTTGGTTTCCTCTGCCACCCCAAATGGAGCCTCGGCGGTAAATCTTACAACTGCCAATTACTTTTCTCTGGCCTCGTCTCTTTCAGCAAGCGCCGGTTACACAGTGTTTGCGTATATGAAGCCTTCTACCACAGCGGGGCGGAATGCCCTTACTGGTGGGGCAACCGGTGGTAACGCCCTGGAGTATAACTTTTATAGTGGCAAACAAAATTATTTGGTTGAATTTGTCGGAGGAGGCGGTTCAGGAACTGCGACCATCCCCACATCAAGCTTCAGCCTGATTGATCTGGCCGTGAATTCGTCCGCCGGCTCCTTCAGATACAATGGTTCGTCAGATGGTGCGGTGGCAGGGGCAACGTTTTCCCAGCCCATTGCCCGCATTGGCGGCAACACGGGTGGTGGCGACAACTTGCTTGGGCAAGTTGCCGAGATTGACATTTACAGCGGCGTGCTGACTCCGGTTCAAATCACCAACATCGAAAATGCGTTGACGGCCACATATGTCAGCTCCAGCAGCGCGCCGGTGATTTTCTCCGATACGTCCGTTAGTCCCAGCACTAACACGGTTGGTGCCAGCGAGACAATCTCCGCTTCGTTTGTCGGAACCGGGCCAATCAGCTACCAGTGGCAGTTCAGCGCAAGTTCGACCGGTAGTGGGGCGGTCAACCTAGCGGGGGCGACCAGCAACACGCTGTCGCTCGTCAACCTGCAATTGACTAATTCCGGTTATTATAGCCTTCGGGCAACGAATACGGTTTCGCCGTTTACCACCAACAGCAGTTGGGTGCAATTGACCGTGCAGCCACTGACGCCGGTGCTCCAATTGCAGGCCACCAACTACAATGCGAGCAGCGGCCTGTGGACGGCCACGGTCGGCCCCAATGCGCAGGCGGCGGGTGGCAATCCCACTATAGCCACATTTGCTACGCCCAACGGCGGCTCAGCGGTGGTCTTTGGGGCGACCAACTATCTGACGCTCGCGTCGTCCATTCCGTTTGGCAGCGGCGCTTATACCGCCTTTGCCTATATCAAGCCTGGCTCGACGGTTTCTACAACCAACCTTGCCTTGTTCGGGGGAGCTAACACGTCTTTTGAGTATCGCATTAGCGGTGGCCATCAAGACACCTTAAGTCAGCAAACCCACGATTTAAATTCGGGAAGCTCAAATCTAACCACCACGGCCTTCAGCCTGATTGACGCTACCGTGTCTGGTTCTTTGGGGGGAACCTATCGTTTCAATGGATCTCCTGACGGAACCAGTATCTCCGGCTATCCGTTCGGTTCAGCCATCACTACGATTGGCGCAAGAGCCACTGGCACCGGCCAGGAAAATTTCGCCGGGCAAATCGCCGAAATTGACATTTATACCAACGTGCTGACGGCCTATCAGATTACTAATGTCGAAGCGCAGTTGAATTCCAATTACGTCGTAGCCACCAGCATCACCATCGGGCCGGCCACGGCTTCCCCAACCAATGTCACTTATGCCGGCAACTCGGTTACGCTCGCCGCCACGGTCGTCGGGGCGAACGGGGCGACATCTTATCAATGGCAGACGGACAACGGCAGCGGCGGAACCAGTTTCTCAAACCTCGGCGGCGCCACCTTAACCAACTATGTGCTGAACACCACCAGTCTGGGCGGTCAGACCAATGAGTATCAGTTGGTGGGCACACCGTCCGGCGGCAATGCGGTCACCAGCGCGCCGGTCACTTTGATTGTCCGGCCGGCCAGCGCACCGGTGGTCTTGTCGGACACCGCGCCCAATCCTAATTTGGTCATGGTGGGCGGCTACGCAACTTTCACGGCCTCGTTCACAGGCACCCTGCCGGTTGGCGGCTACCAATGGCAGGTCGCCACTAATTCCTCTGGCGGTGGGGCGGTTAACATTGCGGGTGCCACCAACACTTCGTTGACACTTACCAATGTCCAGCTGGCCAACTCCGGCTACTATTACAGCCTACAGGCCACAAATGTGGTTTCGCCATATACCAACAATAGCAGTTGGGCGCAGTTGACCGTGCAGCCGCTGGCCGCCCTGGTGAAGCTACAGGCCACCAATTACAATCCGACCACCGGCGTATGGAACGACTCCAGCGGCAACGGCAACAACGCCACCTATACGGGGGCGGCGGGAACCACCCCCACCTTCACCACCTTTGCCACCCCGAACGGGTCTTCGGCGGTGAGCATTGCTACAAACGGCGGCAGTTTTGTCCTGGCTTCGTCCCTGTCGGCAGGTAGTGGTTATACTGTGTTCGCCTATGTCAAGCCCACCACCGTCAACTCCGGCGGATCCCGGTTCGCCCTCACCGGCGGGTCGTCGTATGGCGCGCTGGAGTATGATTTCTATCAGGGGCATCAGAACTATCTTGTCGAGTATGTCGGGGGCGGAGGTTCCGGTTCGTCGAACATTCCCACCTCAAGCTTCAGCATGGTTGATCTGGCTGTCAATTCATCGGGCGCTACCTTCAGGTTTAACGGGGCAGCAGACAGCACCAACGGGGCTAATCCAACGGCTGGGGCGGCGTTTACTTCGCCTATCACCCGGATTGGCAACAATGAAGGCAATGGTGACGGGTTGGTCGGACAGATAGCCGAAGTTGACATATACAGCGGCGTGCTGACGCCCTATCAGATCACCAATGTTGAGGCGCAGTTGACGACCAATTATGTGGTCGCCACCAGCATAACCATCGGGCCGGCCACGGCCGCCCCCACCAACAATGTGTATGCCGGCACCGCCGTCACGCTTGCCGCGCCGGTCTTGGGCGCGAATGGGGCGACCAGCTATCAATGGCAGACGGACAATGGCAGCGGCGGAGCCAGCTTCTCAAACCTCGGCGGCGCCACCACCACCAACTATGTGCTGGACACCACCAGCCTTGGCGGGCAGACCAACGAGTATCAGTTGGTGGGCACGCCGACCGGCGGCATCGCGGTCACCAGCGTGCCGGTCACTTTGACAATCCAGCCCGCCAGTGCGCCGATGCTCGTGACGGATGCCACGCCTAATGTGACGACCGTGGGCGGCAATGCAATCTTCTCAGCCACATTTGCGGGAACCCTGCCGATCGGTTATCAATGGCAGGTCGGCACTGATTCGTCCGGCAGCGGGGCGGTGAATGTTGCTGGCGCCACCAATGCCACGCTAATGCTTAATAATCTACAGTTGACCAACTCTGGCTACTATTACAGTCTCCTGGCAACTAATGTGGTTTCACCTTTTGTCATTAACAGTAGTTGGGCGGAATTAACCGTGCAGCCCTTGACTCCGGCACTGCAACTCCAAGCTGCCAAATATAATCCGACCACCGGTCTCTGGACGGCGACGGTCGGTGCCAACGCACAGGCCACCGGAACCTTTCCGACTCTGGCCAGCGGCGTGACCTCGAATGGTTCCCCGGCGGTGGTCTTTAACGGGGCGAACAAACTTCAGCTCGCCACATCTATCCCCGCCACAAATGCCTATACAGTCTTTGCTTATGCCATGCCATCTACTAATACGGGAAACCTTGCCCTCTTCGGCGGTGACACCGGGGCTTTTGAGTATCGCATTAGTGCCGGCAAACAAGATGCGCTGAAGCAGGCGATAACGGATCTTGGTCCGTCCACAACCACTGTTTCCAGCAATGGCTTTAGCGTGATTGACGCCACGGTCTCCGGCTCAGGTGGTGCCTACCGTCTCAATGGGGTTGCGGATGGAACCAATGCGGGTGCTGTGTTTACCAATAACATCAGTTCCATTGGAGCCAGAGACACTGGCACTGCCGAGTATTTCAGCGGTTCAGTGGTTGAGATTGACATCTATAATGGCGTGCTGACTCCCTTGCAAATCAGCAATGTCGAGGCGCAATTGACGGCGGCCTATGTCACCTCGAGCGCGCCGTTGGTGTGGACAGACACCACACCCAATCCGAATGTGGCCATGGTGGGTGGTAACACAAGCTTTTCGGCCACCTTCACGGGCAATCTGCCAATCGGCTACCAGTGGCAGGTCGCCACTAATTCGTCTGGCGGCGGGGCGGTAAACATTGCAGGTGCCACCAATACCACGCTGACACTTGGCAATCTTCAGTTAACCAACTCCGGTTACTATAGCCTACAGGCAACGAATGCGGTTTCGCCTTATACCAACAACAGCACCTGGGCGCAATTGACCGTGCAGCCGCTGGCGGCCATGGTGCAGTTGCAGGCCACGAATTACAATCCAACCAACGGCGTATGGAGTGACTCCAGCGGCAACAACAACAATGCCACTTATACGGATGCGGGGGATGCATTAAGCCAGCCCAACCCAACTCTGGATACTTATGTGACTCCGAACGGTGCCCCGGCGGTTAATCTTTCTGTGAGCGGCGGAGCTCACAGTGGCAGTTTTGTCCTGGCTTCGTCCTTGTCTCAAACCAACGGTGGTTACACGGTATTTGCCTATGTCAAGCCCACCACCGTCAACTCGGGTGGGTCGCGCTATGCTCTTACCGGCGGTTCTGCGTCCGGGGCGTTGGAGTATAACTTTTATCAAGGCAACCAGAATTATCTGGTTGAGTATGTCGGTGGCGGCGGTTCCGGTTCATCAAACATTTCCACCTCGGGCTTCAGCATGGTGGATTTGGCTGTAAATTCATCGGGCGGCACCTTCAGGTTAAACGGCGCAGCTGACGGCAGCGTAGCGGGCGCGATCTTTACCCAGCCCATCACCCGCATTGGCAACAATGAAGGCGGTGGTGACACCCTGGTTGGGCAGGTTGCGGAAATTGACATCTACAGTGGCGTGCTGAATTCAATACAAATCAGCAATGTCGAGGCGCAGTTGACGGCAAATTATATTACCGCCAGCAGCCTGGTCATCGCGCCCGCCACGGTCGCTCCCACCAATGTTGTGTATGCCGGCGCGGCGGTCACGCTCAGCGCGCCGGTCTTTGGCGGAACTGGGACGACAACCTATCAATGGCAGACGGACAATGGCAGCAGCGGCACCAGCTTTACCAACATCGGCGGTGCCACCAACATCAGTTATGTGCTGAACACCGCCGGCTTGCTGGGAGCTTACGAGTATCAGTTGGTTGGAACTCCACTCGTTGGCGGTTCGGCCACCAGCGCGCCGGTTGCCT
>Ga0302280_1002721_pt1 | contig 13304 bp, 7 predicted proteins | sample III_Fen_E1_1_FD_198771 | JGI IMG/M metagenome (GOLD analysis project Ga0302280, IMG submission 198771) | Peat permafrost microbial communities from Stordalen Mire near Abisko, Sweden - III_Fen_E1_1 | ecosystem: Environmental > Terrestrial > Soil > Wetlands > Permafrost | place: Sweden: Abisko...
CTTTCAAATATTAATCAATCATGATTTTTTTCCGAATATTTTCTTCTTATTCTTTTGGTCTTCTTTGCCCTCGGCTTTCTAGCAAGCTATTACTTTTTTCCTCGCGATTATTTACTTTTTTGGCACTCATTTCCTTCAATTTTTTGGAAGCTTCTAAACTTTTTCGAATCTGAGTCACCGATATCTTTGAATTCAAAGTTGATATTTTGTCTTTCCTAGAGTGTTTCTATTCGTAATCACCTTCTATAGTCAAGTAAATGTGTGGATTAATATTTTATCTTCTATTTCTTGGAGCGTATAAAAGGGGAAAATCATCATTCTGAATCTTAGATTCATGTAGAATGTCGCTACCGCAATTAAAGAGAAGTTGCGAACAGGCGCAGCTACTACTGTTTGGAATTTTGAGCATCACTATAATATTCTTTCCGAAAAATTATTAAAATGGATAAACTGAATTCTATAAATTCTATTAATTGATTAACCAAATATTTTTTATATGTTGACGGTTATGACAAATATGAGTGATTGTTATCGTTATTAGTAGTGAGAATATAATATCTAAATGAATAATCCTTTGAAGTCACTTGACATTTAATAAAACAAAAATATTATTTTTGATCGGCTTCTTTGTTTATAAGACTAATCTCAGTATAAAAACTTCAATACATAATTTAAATATTATTGAATACAAAATCATCTTCGATTGTTTGCATTAGATAATATTAACAACAGTTTATTTTTAAGTTATTTTTAAAAAGAAGACAATATCAAATGATTAAAACAACACTATACTTTGCTACTATTAAGATTAATGTTTCCCCATTTATATTTTTAATCTTTGATTTAAAATAACTTCTAAATTTAAAATTAACTTCCATTATTAAAAAACGTAGAGTTCAGCAGGATCATAGCTAAATTGTCAATATTAGTAAAATTGGGTTAGACAAAGGTTTATGCCAATTTTGTTGATATTTTGTAATATTTCCTTAACGTCCTATATTTGATCGAGTTCGTTTTATTGATATAATTAATAGTTGTTTAAATTTTAGAAGATGGGAAAACAATTAACTCAAACCCCAGAAAAGATTATCAAAAAGACCAAAGAAGACATTCATGACCTCAAGTAAGACGATTCAATTTACTGTGAAGAGAATTCGACTCATCTCGGAAATTAAGGCTTAAAAAAGGAAGATCAAATAGAGGCTAGTTTGGTACAAAAGTAGACATCCAAAACTAAAACTATTTATAAATAGAGAGTCAACCGATCTTTTAGGCCAGAAGATAGATTTCTACCTCAACACATCAAAAGATACTATCTTTTTCCCTTTCATTATTCAACTGAGTTTTCTTTCTTTAAAATCTCTTGGAAAAATTGGAAACCTAATGGCATATACAAAAAGATGGCTACCTTCTTGAGCAATATTGATGACCATATTCCCAACAAAACATCCAGTCAATGCAAATCTTATGATTAGCGCATGAAATACTTGCACTACGAATCCCCGTCTGAATCTACTGAGGTTGATCTTCTTGAAGCTTCCCTTAACAATCTTTAAAAATGTGCCCAAGATGGCACTACAAAGTAGGTTCTTCTCAAATATTTAAAGAAAATGGGGGAAAAAAGCGAATACGTAAACTTTTTGAATGAGGAGCGAGCAAGCTATGATGAATTAGAAATGCTGGATGTGCAAAAATCAGAGAATGAGGTCGATAAGAAAGTGACCTATGAGATGGTCTAAGTCGGCACTCAAAGAGATTTAATTTTTAACGAATTTTTCGATGACGGAGATTAAAATTTGGCTGCTAAGGTATTTTGATTAAATTAGCCTTTATATATATTCATTCTTATAATAAAGTACAACACAAAAATAGGTTCATGATATATCACGCCATTTCTAGCTGTCAGCTGTCCAATTTTTAGTGTGTTTGCTCTTAAGATTCATCTTTGGGACTGAATCCTATTATCTATAATAATCATTATAAAGTGCTTTTTTTGCTGATAAAGATTATTGGTTTTGCTTAGGCTCATATTGTTCAACATTTGATCTTTCAAGAATTTAGAATGGTTTCTTTAGATTTGAATAGTTTACTTTGCTTAGTTATTTTATGTAACTCTAGTTTTATTGATGAGCCTCAGGTCTTACTCTACTTTCAGTGAAAACTTGTCTAGGAATACTGCTCAGCCTACTACCGCTATGAGAGCGATTGATGTTAGGCTGATTATAGCCATAAATAAAGCTACTTTGCTCATTTTGAATAAAAGAGGGGCTAAAGTAAGTTGGAGCGTTAGAAAATGCTCTAGATTGTCCCTGATCGACATATCCGATTGGTTGATACTTGCTTTCAGGTCTAGCGGAATAATTGTAGATTAAATTTGAATTAATAGGTCTGAATTAAGCGTCAGGTTTCACATAAACTCCTTGACTTTACAAAACAACTCTGCTCTGTTTTTGAGGATTTTGAAAATCGAAATTTTCTGGATAATGTATTATTTGTCTATTTAAGCCAATGCTTACTTTTCAACGGGCACATACTCATATTTTTTAATGGTTCGTGAAACTGGTACCATTTCTATCCTTTTTTCAGGAATTATCTCTTTGTAGTACTAAACTCTCTTTTAAACAGTGTAGTAGTCATGCTCAATCACTTCCCTAGGAATTGTTTCCATCACTTTTCTTTACTCGTATTGAATAACTTTGCGTTTAATTGGCACCTTTTCCACGTAAGATCGGTTCTCGTACTCGATAATTTTCTTCTCATAAGGCACGTATTTGATACGACTTTCCCCTTTGTTAATCACATATTACCTTTAACGATTTATTGATTGGTAACTTGAGAAGAAACTAATCGATTTACTGAATTTGATCTCTAATGAGTTTCCTCAAAAGAGGGGCCATAAGTGTAATATTGACTATTTTCGTTGCCTTCCTGTGTAAATATTTGTTGAGAATTTTTCGCTAATCTGTCTCGAGTGACTTGGGACTGAGAGAATGGATTGGTAATACCGTTGGATTACGGAATATAATATTGTGGTTTTTGTTCCTCAAACTATGATTAATTTTTCGCTCCTGAAGATATGTAACTCATCTATTATTATATCTTTAAATTTTTATCCTAAACTGAATAATATTTTTTTTTTATTAAAGAAGGAGAAATAAAAGATAGTAATGATGAAGTTCAGATCAAGAAAATATCTCTTTTAATTTTTCTATTAATTTAATTTAATATATTAATATCTTTCATGTAGGCCTAGAACACTCTAGACGCTAAGAAACTAACTGAGGAACTGTAAAAGATGACCGAAGTATTTGTTGCTTTATCTAGTGGGCGAAGGCCATCATTTTTACAGAAAAAACAATCATCGCAACCAAGGGATGCAAGCCCAAATTTGAATAACTTACGCCCTATTTTAAAGCTTATTAAAGCAGAGATGAAACTATTGGACGAGGTATTTTTAAAACAATTTAGGCTTCATTTTGCTGGGTGAGCACTATGACGTTCACCGTTTCCATCCCCCACTGGTATACGGACGTCGAGGAAATGCAGAGACTGGCGAAGGAATTAGTTTGGCTGTGGGTAAATCTCGAAAGGGAGAAAAAGTATACATACTTATCACATACATTCTGCCAATTATCTCGGCCAGAGCAGTACCCCAACAAATAAACTTTTACAATGACTTCAGTAAGCCTAAATTCATTTAGTTGGAGAGCTCTAACAATTCAACTGATAACATGATTCATATGACATAGACTCATAAAATCAAAAATTGTTGCGCATGGGAGGGGTAATAAAGTTACGGTTTTGATTTTGAGGCGGAATTGGGTTTATGGGAGTTGATTGGATTACAATGTGAGGATGAACGTTTTTATAATTCAAAGCATTGGGTTGAGGATTCATTGGACTGAAGTTTGGTTGATTGAAAGGAAACTGATGAGACCCATTTCCCTTCTGTTCTTGCTGTTGAATAAGGTCCTTAATAATTTCATCTTTTTTGTTATTTTCGTTAATCATTGAATTAAAAGCAGCCTCTAGAGCTAATTTTTCATACCAGAGCCTACAATAATCTGCTTTTAATCGTTATTGTTATGAATTGTCTTTTTCTAAAAAAAAATCAATGAGTGATTTGTCGTCTAGATGAAAGTTGGTATTTTCTCTTGGAGTTTATTTTGAAATTTGCAAGTTTTATATGCCTTTATTTTTGCTAGTTAAGGTGTGTCTAAGATTGAAATCTGTTTCAAAGACAGGAAGTTGCTTATCTTTATTATTGAAATTAGGATTGAATTGTGTTTTTATTTTTCCTTCGAAAGCAGAAAGTGCATTATCATTATCCTCCTTCACTAGTACTCCATTTTTTATAACATAGTTTTCTTCAATATTTTTTCTGTTTTCGATTGGCTTATTAAATTTAGCAAGGATCTCCTCCGCTTCTTGCTCCTCGAGTTGAGAAATACTCTTAAAACTGAGAGGATGATTGCGATTAAATGTAATCTTCAGCATGATCTGAGAATCAGGTTAATTTTTTGAATTTATATTAAACAATTTTAAACTAAAATTCAAACCATTACTGAAAATACCAGTACCTGTATATTTACAGTATTTCATCAATTGCATGCAAGTCATTTTTATAAAATTACAAAGGATCTTATTGATAAAAGAATGGTGAAAATTGGATATCTTCAAAATAAAAAGGATATCATTAATTGTTTTGGAAATTTAAAGATTAATTCATCAAGATAGTCAAGATAATTTATAGAACAGTCAAACAATATGAATAATGATACAATAAATAATTTATAATTACATAGTCATGGAGATTAATATATAACAGTCATAGTGCTAATTTATTATTTCCACGATCTATATTCTTACGTAAAAAATCGTGATTTATCAGCTGTTTTATTGTCAAACGATCGGCTGGATTTTTTTGCAGGCACTTATTTAAAAAATCTCGAGCTTCCTTTGAGACATATACATAGGATGGAATTGATATTTCTTCTTTAACAATTTTGATAAGTTCTTCTTCTTTATTTATTTTAAAAGGATTCTACCCAATCAACATCTAATACATCATAATTCCTAAAGACCAGATATCAATTTTTTCATCATATTCATTACCCTTCAGAATTTATGGACAAACATAAAGAGGAGTTCCGCAAAAAGTGGTTCTCAATTTATTGTCCAGATGAACTGACCATCCGAAATCACAAAGTTTCACTACTCCCTGCATTATTAATTCATTACTTCATGCAAGACAATATTCTCAGGCTTTATATCTCTATGTATAATCCTAAAAGCATGTAATTATTCCACAGCTTTGCAAATTTGATTCATATATTCAGCAACTTTGGCTTCTGGCATTTGCTAATTTTTTCTTAATTGTTGAAAAAGTTGCCCTCCGATGGCAACTTCTAAGACAATATATATATTTTTTTCGTCGTCAAAGAGGCCATACATTTTAATGACATTTGCGTGATTTAAATACATTTGAATTTTGATCTATCGGATAAACTGATCAATGATAGCATCCTCAATCAGAACAGACTTTTCAATTACTTTTAATGCACATAAATAATTGCTTTTTTTATCTCTAACTATTGATATAATTACCTTACGAGGAATACATTTCCATATTTTCCCTTCCCTAAATTTTTTATCTTATCAAAATCAGCTAGCTTTAATCCAATCTTTTCGTTTTTTTTACCACGACTTATCTGCTTCAGCCATTCTCTGGTTCTCTCTTATTTTTATTTTTATTTTTCTTATTTATTAGTTTCAGGAGTATTCTTTAATGGTTTTTTGTAAAAATGATGCTAAGGTGCATCTACTTGCTTGGATTCAACACGATTTTTATTGAATGGAAAAAAAGTGGGTTTTGATTATTGAGTCAGTTAAGACGAGGATTAAAATTGAGCAGGTTAACTATAACGTGGCTGCCTTCGGGGTGGAGAAGATAAAACTGTGGGTTTGTCTGCGATTGCTGTTTTATTATACGTATAATTGCTTTCTTTAGTTTTTGCTAAATCGGATATTACGCTCTTTATCATTTAAGTATTATTTTTTGCTGCGCCATGACTAAAGTTGTTGAAGTTTGATTGGAAAATTGATGATTATGCATTAGGTTTTATATAAGTGGAGGTGCTGCTATTTACTTTAGGCTGCTAATAACTGACTTTATTGCTGTAGCTCTTGAATGGCGTCTGAACAGGTGGGGGGATATAGTGAGCCGAGTTGGGAGATTTTGAATAGCCATTAGTCGACGTATAAGAAGGTATTGGATCTTTTTGATGATTATAGTAAGGTATGGATAAAACATTAGGATTAGTTATGTGTCTCGGGCTAGAAAAATGAGGGTTCATATATCAATAATTAATAATTATTTGTTAAAATTTTAATAGACTGAGAGAGAATTGTTTTATTTAAGTTTTTATTGTTGTAATGAGTACCAATTCCACATATTAATATTATTATTTCAATTAACGGTATCAATGATCCTCCATCATTTAGAAGGATTCATCAACCATTTATGTCGAATTCAGATTGGATTTTTAAAATACAGCATGATTGACATTTCATTTAAATTAATAGTCACTTTTCAAGGGAAGAGTCAACTCATTTTTATATAAATTAAATTACTAAACCTTATAATTATAGAAGAAAATGAATACAACATACGGAATATTGACATCAACCCATTTAGAGGCGCCTCACTTTAGCTCCCCATCAGTAACATATACCCGCCTCATGAAGTCATCCACACGACTTTATCCTGAAAGATAATCTTATGTGACAACTAGAATGGTAAATTAAATTTAGGGAAGGAATATGAGGCGCTAATGGAGATAAATGGATCGTTCAATGGATTAGTACATGACAATGACAACAAAAGTAGGAGTCCAGACTTGCTTAGCAACTCGGCATCAAACTTTAGACTTGGTTTGTGGCAGCCAATATTTATGATAGCTTCGATACTTTGATCAAAATATTCAGAATTCCTTCTTATTTAATTAATTGGATTGAAATCAAATTTTCCAATATATGCTTTTTCATACGCATCAAAGAGATGGAAGAAATTTAAGAAAAATAATGGACAAAAGTTAGAGGATAAAAATTAATGAAAATCTTAAAAAATTCAAAATTAAACAATAAATAAAAATAAAACTCTTGAAAAAAGAATTAAATTGACGTTTTTAGAATTATAATTAGAGAGAACAAAAGCAGAAGCAAAACTAGCTTTAAGACATTCAAATATTTTTCAATAATAACGGTCTTTTAATAAGAAAGAAGAATTGGTAATAAAAAGAAAGCTAAAATGAAAAATGGATGTCTTTTTGTCATCTAAATATCGCCTCTTTTCTCCCAATTCTCATTCAAAAATTCTTCTGTTTATAACTCGCTGATTTTGCAGATTATTTTTTGCCAAATGTATGAATTTAGAGCAAACTTTATTTGTAATGATTATTATCCTGAATGTATTTAACCAAGATGTTTTTATTTGTATTTGTATTTTTAATTTACTAGAGTTTACTATTAGAATCATGTTCAAATTAATCTTACTTATTGGATGAACATGACAGTAAATTTATAAAAAATTGTTTATTGTGTCTTACATATATTGATCAATGAAGACTGAAACTTATAGATGCTAATAAAATTATTAATTTGAGATGTTACAAATCTAAGTTTAGTGTTGCGTTGACTGCCATCTTCACAACTGGTGTTCACGGCATAATTAGGCTAAATATCACGAATTCTATGACCGGCTTGAAGCTAAAGCCCGAGCAGTTCTTAAAAATTTTACTATCATTAAGAATCAAGTGCCCGAAAATTATGAGCAAAGATAAAATATTTCAGGTCTTGGAGTGGACTCACATAGATATATTGATGAGAAAAACTAAATTGTAATCTTTCCTAGACATGGAGCTTTCGAAGTCAAGGTTAATGGCATGCTGATCTTCTCGAAACTACAGTCAAATCTTTGGCCCAACACTGAAAAAATTGGATATCTTTTAACTCAAATTAGCAATTAGTTGGAAACTGGCAACGACATTCAAAAATATTCACTCCAATACAGATTGTAAAACGAAAATGAGGATTAATACTTTGTTGATACGTACAAAAAAGTCATTAAATTTAAGATATTTAAGAGACCTTTTAGTAGCCAATTCAATGCTTCAGCTTATGCGGGAAAGGCATCTGTGGAAAACTCAAGCGATAAAAAAATTCCTGCTTTTAAAAGAAGAAACGTGGTCAGTTTGAAAAAAGCTAGTAAATAAAAACTAGATATTTCAAGAAAGACTGACTATTAAAAACGACCTATCCCTCGGCTGAAAGGAAAAATTGAAAAAATTCATCATTAATATCATAATAATGAATTTAAAGACTTTCAAGAAGGTGATAACTTTATTGAAGAGCATTACCAAATGCCAGATATGGGCAAGATCAATAAAAGTTAAAAGTATTCTCCAAGAACTCGAAAAAGATTTCATATGAAGAATGAGCTTGGACCATTATTAAAACCGTTACCTCTCGATGTACCAACAACAACTGCAACAAATTAAATTAAGAGGCTTGAGAAAAAGCCATCAAGAAAGTTAGTAATAAAAGCTAATGATAAGAAAAGCAGCGATAGTTTTAAGAAAATTAATCAATATCAATAAAAAGTGACTGATGTGATTGGCCAATCTTAGAGTATTCTTGTGAATGCATCAGAGACACCTGTCATCAAATAATAAGTCAAGATTCAGCAGAATTTTATTGAATAAGAGCATATTCAACACAATTCGATTCAATAATAACAGAAGATCAAGAAGAAAAGTGTTAAAAATATATAAGCTGAGCATGAAATTCTTGTACAAAAATATGAAGAAAAAACTGTGGAAAACAATTTGCCCAAAAAATAAATAACCATATAGAAAAAGGACTTATAAAGTATAGTTTCCTCGAGAAAAGCGAGTGAGCCAAAGATGAAAAGTTAAAAGCATCAATAATAATCATCAAATGGAGGATATTAAAATTTGATGGAAGAGCTTGACAAATAATAAAAGGAAGAGCAAGTCCAATCTCATCATGAGAATAAAACTAAAACTTAACGTTCTCAGCTTTCAACTAAAAAAGTAGAAGAAGAGATAAATAAGAAAGGAGAATAGCTCAAATCTCATAAAGAATAAATAAAATAAACAAATACAATATAAAAAATAGCTCATGAACCAGTGAAATAAGTTTCATCAATTCCTTTGGCAGAAAATATTTCAAAAAAGAAGTCATAAAAATCTAAAAGCGATCACTAATTGTATGATGAGTAATATTATGATGAATATTAAGAATAATAAAAAAATGGTCGGCCCGAAACAAGCAATTATTCTAGAAGGGGTGAAAAAGAGGCTCCTGAATAATAATAAATTTTACAGCATCAAGAGTAAAAAAATTAAGATTTTAAGAAAAAGATAGGAAATATTTAAAAAGTAGAAACAAAATAAGAGGTCCTATATGAGGAAGAATATGAACAATTCCCACAAGAATAAAACAATTAAGATAATTAAATCCCCATCATAATTAACCGACAAAAGGACAAGAACAATATAGACAGTAGCAAGGAAGTCAAAGCAACGATTACTCCGGACAATTCTAAAAAGAAAATTAGTTAATATTAATAAAATTATGAAGAGGTGGAAGAAAATTAAAAAGTATAAGAAGTCAACTAGGTAAAATAGGAAAAAATTAAAAGCCATCCACCAAATCATTAAGAAAAAAGATAGGATTAACTAATTTAATCAAAAAAGGAAAGCAATAAAGGAGTAAATTAGCCAAAACCATAATAAGTCAAAAGAATATCAATAAAAGGCGTAAAATCCACAAAGAGTATCGGCAAAATTGGCAAAATTGAAAAATAGGAAATTAATTTAGAGCATAGCAATAAAAAAGATGGTGAGAAAAGAAAAAAAACAATTGAGATTCATTAATAATCATTATAGTCAAATAAGAAAAAATAAGAAAGTCATGTACCTATTCATGTTTAAACAAAAGGAGATTCTAATTTTGAAATAAAAAAGGAAAATATTGGAAAAATATCGGATAAATAAATTTCTTCAATTCAAATTGAAAATAAATAAAAAGAAGCTGGGACAATTTAAAATTACTAAGAAGAAGAATAATAAGCTATTAAACCTCTTCCGCTTCATTCAACAATACAAAAAGATAAAGGTACAGTCAAACCTATTGAAGTCAAATAATAAATTACAGTTCCTATTCACATCAATTAATAGACTCATTTGCCAAGTGAGCACACACCAATCCACCACCAAAATGAAAAGAATCATTTACCAAGTGAGCACACGATCCAAAAAGAGGAAGAGCATCATTTGCCAAGTGAGCACACGATCCACAAAGAGGAAGAGCATCATTTGCCAATTGAAAACACTGTTGTCCACAAAGATAAAGAGCATCATTTGCCAAGTGAAAACACTGTTGCCCACACGGACGAAAAGACTCATTTGCCAAATGAGCACACTGTCGTTCACAAAAATGAAGAAACTCATTTGCCAAGTTAGCACACTCCGATCCACGAGAATGAAGAAACTCACTTGCCAAGTTAACATACACCAATCGACCAAAATGAAAAGACTCATTTGCCAAGTTAGCACACTCCACTTCACAAAGACGAAGAGGCTCATTAGTTAACTAAAAAGGAAGAAATTAAATATGCTGCGGTTTATTAAAACGTTGCTGATCCAATTTAATAGTTAGAGGCTGCCAATGAAAATTAAAAAGAATAAAAAGTTAGCGCATCGATTAAAGTTCATTAATAAGTATAGAACTATAAAGAATAAATATAACCGACTTAATAGATTGAAATTCCAATTGAAAAGAACGAAGACATTATCTAACACTAAAAAAATGAAAATGCTATTGATAAAACTGAAGTCCTTTAGTAGATTATACCGATCTAGAAGAAAGAAGAGACCATTGAAAAGATTGAAGTTTATTAATAAGTTGTAATTCCAATTGAGGATAATTAATAAGAAACAATTTAGAAGAATGAAGAGGCTATTGAAATAATAAAGATTAATTAATAAGATTCAATTCCTTTCTAAAAAAATGAATAAAATATCGTAGCAACTGATTCTCACAAAGAAGTTTAAGCAAGAGTTTAGGAAAATGAAGAAATAATTGAAAAAACTGAGATTCATTAATAAGTAGTCATCGCCATTGAAGCTAAATAAGAAGATGTTATTCCAATTTAAAAGAATCATGAAGTTATGGGAGCAATTGAAATTAATTAAGAAGTTTAAAATGTAATTAATAAAAATGAATAAGTTATATTGCCTATAGAAAAAGAAGAAAAGATATAGTCTATTGGAACTCATAAATAAGTTATAGAAGAAATCTAGAAAAAATAATAAATGATAAATTCAAATAAAAATCATGAAGGAATTGAATTAATTTAAAATCATGCAAATAATCATGAAGTTATTGAAGTTAGTTAGGAATCCCCAATAGAAACTACACATAAATAAGAAGATGTTGTAGCCATTTAAAATAGCGAAAAAATCATTAAATCTCTTGATGGTCATTAATAAATTTTAAAAAACAAAGAAGTTGTATAACCTATTGAAGTTAAAGAATAAGTGATAATTCCAATCCACCAACATGAAGAGATTCACTTGCCAAGTTAGCACACTCATTTGCCAAGTTAGCACACTCCAATTCACAAAGACGAAGTTCCTCATTTGCTAACTAATAAAAAGGAAGAAATTGAACATATTGTGGCTCATTAAAAGGCTGCTGAGCCAATTTAGTAGGTGCAGGTTGCCAATTAACACTAAAAATAAAAAAATACTGCAACGGTTAAAATCCATTAATCAACATAGAAAAATAATGAATAAATAAATCAAACTGAAGCTTAAAAATAAATAGAAATATAAAAGAGTAATAAGGATATTCTCATATCAAAGTAAGAATAAGTGGTTGAAGTTGTTGAGCCAACTAAGACTCTATAATAAGTTGCGGTATCCATTGAGAAGAAAGAAGAACTAATCGAGATCGAAAAGCCCGAGATTCATTAATAAGTTGCAATAAAAATCGATAAGAAGGAAGAATTAATCTAAAAGCCACATATTCATTAGTAGGTTATAATCCCCATTGAAAAGAAAGAATAAATTATTGAACCGGCGAAAGTTCTTTAATAGGAATTAATTCCAGTTGAAAAGAAAGAACAAATTATTTAAATATAAAAGAATGAAGAAATTATTGAGAAATCTTAAGTTCATCATTAAAATTTAATATCTACTGAGAAGAAAGAAGAGGCCAATGAAAAGATTCAAGACCATTAATAGATTATAATTCCTGTTTCTAAGAAATAAAATATTATTCCAATTTAACACAATGGAAACATCATTGAAAAAACTGAGGTAAATTAGTAAATGTCAACTCCAATTAAAAAGAATGAAACTTAGCCAATCTCTAATAATGAAGAAAAAATTAAAATAACTGAGGCTCATTAATAAATTGCAATCCCAATTTCTAAAAATGAAGAAGTAATAGAAGTTAACAAAAAGGATGAAGACATTGCCGATGTTAAAGTTTCTTAATAAGTCATTCCATTAAATTAAAAAAAAGAATAAACTAAAACTTTAATCTTAAAAGATAAAGAAATTGCCCATCAAGCTGAGATAAAATAATCTAGCATGCACTCTATTGATAAGAACGAATAAATAAAACCAACTAATGTTAAAGAATAAATTATCTCCTCAATTGCAGCAAGCAACGCATAACCAATTCACACTATTGAAAAACATGAGAAGGTTATTTAACCGATATCCTCGGGAAAAGTTTAAAAAACCGTAAATCATGTATCTCCTCATGATTTAACCATTCCAGCTCATCCAAAAATAGAACCACTATCCTAAAATCATGAAAAATTACCATTTTAACATGAAAAAATACCAGCTTCATAATAAATCCATAGTTTGTAGTTCCCTTCTATTTCAAAGATACCTGCTCCAATAGTAGCTCAAGTAAAAAATGAGTTGTAAAATTTATATAATGGAGTCAAATAAAAAGTTGAAACTAATTCCCCTTCTTTACCAAAATAATCTGAGCACGTTTCTCAATAATAGTCTCATTGATCTTAATTAATATAAAACTATTTAATTTTTTACATTACTGATTTAGCATAGAATAAAGATTAAATATTGAAACAAATTTATGTTATTAAACATTTGATTTTTACTATAAATTCGGAAGCAATTTTAATGGAAAAAACAACTTTTTAAAAATATTTTTAAAATCAGATCGGAAGAGCGTCG
>Ga0302280_1002722_pt1 | contig 13303 bp, 17 predicted proteins | sample III_Fen_E1_1_FD_198771 | JGI IMG/M metagenome (GOLD analysis project Ga0302280, IMG submission 198771) | Peat permafrost microbial communities from Stordalen Mire near Abisko, Sweden - III_Fen_E1_1 | ecosystem: Environmental > Terrestrial > Soil > Wetlands > Permafrost | place: Sweden: Abisko...
CTATATAAGAATGTAAGGAATTCATGTAAATTAAGTAGAAGAATGTTAAGATTTACATGAATTTGTTAGATAGTATAGACAAATTCATGTAAATTCTATCTAAGAATATAAAGATTTACATGAATTTGTTAGATAGTATAGACAAATTCATGTAAATTCTATGGAAGAATGTAAGGAATTCATGTAAATTCTATGGAAGAATGTAAAGATTTACATGAATTTGTCTATCCTAACTAACAAATTCATGTAAATTAAGTATAAGAATGTTAAGATAGACAAATTCATGTAAATTCTATGGAAGAATGTAAGGAATTCATGTAAATTTAAGGGAAGAATGTAAGGAATTCATGTAAATTTAAGGGAAGAATGTAATGAATTCATGTAAATTTAAGGGAAGAATGTAAGGAATTCATGTAAATTTAAGGGAAGAATGTAAAGATTTACATGAATTTGTCTATCCTAACTAACAAATTCATGTAAATTTAAGGGAAGAATGTAAGAAATTCATGTAAATTAAGTATAAGAATATAAAGATTTACATGAATTTGTTAGATAGTATAGACAAATTCATGTAAATTCTATGGAAGAATGTAAGGAATTCATGTAAATTTAAGGGAAGAATGTTAAGATTTACATGAATTTGTTAGATAGTATAGACAAATTCATGTAAATTAAGTATAAGAATATAAATATTTACATGCATTTGTTAGTTAGGATAGACAAATTCATGTAAATTTAATGTAAGAAATTCATGTAAATTAAGTATAAGAATGTAAGAATTTACATGCATTTGTTAGATAGGATAGACAAATTCATGTAAATTCTATGGAAGAATGTAAGGAATTCATGTAAATTAAGTATAAGAATGTAACAAATGCATGTAAATTAAGTATAAGAATGTAAGAATTTACATGCATTTGTTAGATAGGATAGACAAATTCATGTAAATTCTATGGAAGAATGTAAGAATATTATTGATAGATTACATAATATATTATGTCAAGTTTAAAATGCCTTCACTGAATGTTGAAACACTTGAACAACTCCGTGTTAATTACAAAGATTACCCATGTTTTGTAGAAACAGGTACATTAAATGGAGATACAGTTAGGAATCTATCACACCTATTTGAGGAGTTAAATACTGTTGAAATTAAAGAGGAGTTCTATTTAAATGCAAAGGAACTAAGTAAGAATCATACTAACATCAAATTCTATCATGGCGATAGTTCGAGAGTATTATTGGACTTAATTCCTAATCTTAAGTCTCCAAGTATTTTCTTCTTAGATGGACATTGGTCTTCTGGTGATACAGGAAGAGGAGTAAAAGATTGTCCTTTAGTTGAAGAAATCAATGCAATTAAATCTTTGTTTAAAGGTAAGTGTGTTGTCATTATTGATGACTATAGACTATTTGGAACCTCAAGGAATGAGGATTGGAGTGATATATCTAAGGAAAGATTAATGTCTATTCTTGGAGATAGTTTAATGAGGTGTTACACATTACCTAGTACAGAAGATCCACAGGACAGATTAGTGTTTGAATTAAACATGTAATATGTAGAATTATTTTTATCTATATTACATGTTTAATTACCAGTTGGCAAATGATTTATATAATAATAACACTTGTATATGTTATTTTAGAGATGTTCATACTTACATATCAAATACAAGGTTATACTGTAATATTATGGGTAACATATATTACATTGAATACATTGGTTCTGATGGCATTTATATAAATGCTTCCATTACATATGCTTCCATTAGAATCAAGATAGGATATTTACCATTAATTTCTTGTGTTGTAATATTAGAATACATTGATTTACCAGATTACATTTGCTCTGTATGATATAGGATTAATGAAGTTGTGGAATCTAAACCCCACTATTATATTATATAAGAAAATTGGTAATACCTGAGGATATTCTTCCATTCATAGACACAAGAATACATATGAAGTTCAAGGGATTCCATGATATCATCATTAATGTAAGATGTTAATATATATAGAGTTACATATATATATTAACATTTTACAACTTAAACTCTCTGAAAGAATATGAGTGCAAAATGCTATTTGGACCAAACAATACTACATCTAATCTCTTAAGAGTATGGTAATATGAAATAGAAATAGTATTATCACCTGAACTTAGATCCACAGATGTCGAAGATATATATTCAACATCATCAATTACATAAGCACTATCATCTATGAAAATAATATCACCATCCTGAAGTTTATCGAATGCTCTATCAGAATGGATCTTATGGTCGTTATTCCAGGCTTTAGAATAGTTCATTTAGAACAATCTGATATCTTACATTAATTTCATTAAGTCTAGATGTAAGATATTAGAAAATGACAAGGGTATTATACATGTTAAATAAGGAAGGTGAAGCACTAGTATCTACAACCAAAGAACCCGGATATAAAGTTGTTAAATCATATCAATTGCAAAATATAAGCAATGGAGAAGTGTGGGACAAACTTATGTGTTTGAATGATGAGTTTATTAAAATTAGTAGAAGTAATGAATCTGTATCAATGAAGGAAGAGATGAGATTATTCTTCTTTGGTAAAATATTCAAGAATAATCTCATAGAGACATATACATGTCATATACTATAGTAGCTTAGAATACTTAACTTCAAGTAATGAATGTAATTCAGTTGGTCCATTAACAATCTCTAATGCTAATGTTATATCTTGCTTCACATGATTAATGTATGAAACAACTCCATTCTTATATTTGTCATAGTAATCCATTATACCTCCATGATAGATAGCAATATTATCAGCGATAATTTCATACTGATATCTATCAAGTACTCTAACTAAGTTATCTATATACTTTGGTCTAACTATATTAACAATAAAATGCTTTGATGGTATATCATCCATCAAAGATAATAGTTTAAACATTGGACATGGAGTACCCTTACCTACAACTTCATCATCATAATGAACAACAAGGGTTACATTAGTTATTCCGAAATCTATGCATTTTCTCAATAATTCTATGTCGTATTTGCGTCTGAGTTTTAATCTAACACATATATTCTTGTCCTGGATAGATCTTAGGTATAAGTCCTTATACTCTGATTGTTCGAAATATTCTCTCATAATATCAGAATCGTCAATGAATTTATATTTAATATTGGACTCAAGAACCTTATTCTTGGATAGACATCTCCTAAACTTAAATCTTGTCATGTCTAACTTAGGATAAAGATATTGCATATTATTGTTCTCCATACATTCAATCATATCATGAACATCATATGACATATTTTCGAAGACATATCCTACTGTTAATGGAACATTTGTCATATCAGCAAGATCCTTCAAGTCAAACTCCTTGATTCTATCAGATGATAACAATGATAAAATGACTTGATCATCTTCACATGAAGCTGAATTTCTAATTTTGATATTGTCGTCAGGATACTTCTTGGTGTATTCTAGGAAATTTGGACCTGGATATGACTTTAAAACTATATTTTCTCTAATGTATTCATGCAATGAATCTAACATACCATACTGTATATTCAACAATGCAACATCATTGGTTACTACCAATGGTATACCATATGTCATATTTACAGCTATTTTTAGATCTGGACTATCTGAATATCTCTCTAACATTCGTGAAATAATATCCTTATTACAATTCTCAATCACATTGATATAATCTACTAGAGATGGTACAAGATCACTTTTATGAAACTCATCTATCAAATCTGGACTTTTGACACATACAGAATAATAACTCATTTACGAGTACTTGCTTTATGTATAGTATGTGATCATAAATTTGTGATATTTATATATAGTTATAAGGCTCATAACAATAGAGCATAGGATATTTCAATGCAAGAGAATCATATTCATCAACACTCATATCTTCTGTTACATGATTTGTAGCTAATTTATTCATATAATTTAATATAACACTTGAATCTATATTATAATCTATAGGTACTATATCTTTAACTGCATTACACCAATATTTAAACTTATCCATGAAACTTATAGGAGCATCATGAGATAAGAACATATAAAGCTTAGTCTCAAATGGACTATTCTTTAGATAATATCTTCTATCTTTCATATCTCTTGTCCATACATCTTTATCATTGATAATAAGAGATATTAATATGTAAGATATGACATCATCTCCAACTATATTCCATAACTTTGAATAGTTATAAGGTAACAATGCCTTGGTATACCCTATGACTGTAGGATTAGAATATTCTATATCCCATTGAGGTCTTCCCTTGTAAGAAATACCCAACATTTTACATGACCATTCTATTGAAGGAGAGTCAGATTCATCTACTACTTCTTCTGGTAAATTCCTAAGTTGATCCAAGTAATCATGAATAGTTGTGGCAATAATAGTACCTGATCCAACTGAACTTTCACATCCAACTCTATTGTATAGTACATCATAACCTTCAACAATAAGATCCGGATGCATCAGATGAGCCTTAAATGATCCTCCTATCAATGTTCTAAGTATAGACTTTTCCTTCATTGTACTCACAATAAATTCTTCAGGTATTATAGGATAAGAATCTAAGAGATGAGGAAGATTCTTATCTGGAATAGGATTAACAATTAGAATGCACATTTCACATGTAATTATATAATTACATGTGAAATGTCATACCCTCAGAGAGGACAGATTACAACTACTATGCAATGTTATATGTATTGCTATTCTGCTGGCATATTTTATACTGCTACACTTATAGCAGTTGAAGGTCAGCCACTAAGAAGTTTAGTCTTTGATCCGAGAGCTGGAGCTACTGCATGCTTTGTTAATTTTTCATTCATCAATTCCTTTCAGCGTATGATTGTAAGGAATGTAACTGCTGGAACACAATCCCTAATAGGTAATGTAGGAGGAGTACTAGATGTTTCAGAAGTACCTTCGGATATAGCTCCTATAACAACTGCAGCCAATGATGATTATTTCACAACACTTGGAATCACATCACTTGCAAGTATACCTTATAACTTCTTCTTCAATAACAATATGATACCATTCTACTCATATATACCAGATGGATCTGGAGGCATTGTTGTTGATTCATCAGGTGTACCTGTAAAGCAGAAATTATACGGACCTTTTTATATTTATTCAGTCACATGGTTCCCACTGTCCAACTGTTCTGTAACATTATCAGATCAGAACACTATAACAGGTATAGTTAAATCATGGTTGGCGAATGGTACAATGCCATCAACAAGATACTTCACAGATAATGCAGATTGTCTTGCTACTATAGAATATGCATATTGTCCATTTAGAGAGATATGTACTGTAGGATGTAATGGACCATGCATCAATGCTGATCAGACATGTACATATAATAACTCAGACAAGGCATTCTATTGTTCTGGAGGTGGAAGTGATGGAGGTACTACAGAGAATTACGCAATAGCATGGTTCTTACTCGTAATTGTGTTTATATTAATATTACTTGTTGTTCTTGCCATGATTATTTAAAAGGATGTATACATATCTTATAATGACATTATCTGAGAAGAATCATCAAAACAAATGTATGTTATATACAGGTATGACTGATGATATAGATCCAAATAAATTAATAGGGGAACAATGGTCTTATGCATTATATATTAACATGGCAATTAAATTAGATTATGATAAGATATGGAACCAATTAATAGGTAAAACTTCCATATCTTATCATCATGGCATATGTGAGATTGAATATCATGATGATATCCTTCTCCTTAGTCTTATAATTAATGAAATTATATCTTATATACCGGAGGATAGTTACATTACTTACAACTATATTATTAAGAGAAAGGTAGACAATGATATTAAGCTATATGCAGATACAATAACAGAATACATTGATAAATCTACATGGTTAGACTTTATTACTAATATCTTCAATTGATCTTGTAAATAGATCGTGATAATGTACCGTAATATTATCACGATCTAATATCTTCCTTGTATATGGATTAGTATCCAAATTATATTCATCTGAGAAGCAGAAAGTGAAACCATCCTCATTATGAGGTATAATATGTAATAGTTCTAGTAGACTCATGTCTTGGAATTTCTCCAATGATACTACATCTTCTTCATTCTTACATACCTTCAATCTCGAAATTATATCCTTCCTAATATCTTCATCTGTAATCCCATCCTGATCTAATTCTGGTCTTATATATGCATGAATCAGGACAAAATAGAATCCATCTCTCTTAAATATTCTAGTCTTGAACTTCTTGTATTTATATCTTATTCTAAGGGCATCTATTAATGTTGTACATGTCTCTATACTAAATTCAGACATAACACGTATCATTCTATCATAGTAAGGAACAATGTCTATTCTATCTGGACTTGCAACTCTAAATCCATCATATGCAGTTAGGTATGGATTAGTTCTACAAGTGATAATCTCATATGCAAATACAAATCTCTCTTGATCATTGAAACTACTAGTGAATAATGAAGAATAATTGTACCATAATAACTTGGTATCCAACATATCATATACATTCATATCTAAATATGGTTCCTTGATCTTATCAAAGATGAACCATGAAATATTATCACATTCTACTGTGCCTATATAATTATCTTTAAGAAGTGAATGTGACATTATTATCTCATGTATGTTACTTCTTGGATATTGCAATACAATCTCATCGAACATGATCTTTGATTCATTTATCATTGCTTTGATCTTCATTCCTATATCTCTCCTAGAGCATGTGAAGTATATTCCCACTCTACCAAATAAATCGTTCTTCTCTTCCGATAGTAATGAAGAACAGAATAGATCAAATTCAATCTGACCAATCTCGTAATCTTTGTACATCTGTAGTACTGTAGATACAACATACTCTGATCCAAGTATAACTGTATTATCTTCCAGTTCTATCATTGAATTAGAAGATACTGTTATTCTTTCCCCATCATACAATGGGTAGTATGTATTAATTCCATGCTTCTCATATTCCTTAATTTCATGTCCTGTTCTTATACTTGCTAATATATTAACATTATCTTCAACATCTGTTATATAGCAGAGATCCATTTACTTTAATATGAAAATGTTATATGTCATATGATGCCCAAAAATCATATGACATATTTACAATGTAGTCATAATAGACTGGTAAAAAATAGATACTATGAATAATTGTACTACTATGGATTGTTAAACTACAAAGACTACCAAAGATACCAGTAACAACGAAAGTTAATTGTTCTAACAATAAATTATTAACTTTAGATGGACCTTCTACTGGTTCATTATTATATATAGATTCCTTATTAGATAGAAATATCATACGTAAAGATATAAATATCACTGATAGGGTATCAGATGTCTATTGAACTTCTATATTTATTTCATGATTTCCTGCAAATGCTAGCAGATGATGAAATAAATATAATTGCTTCTTATCTTGAAGATAAGGATTACATGTCTATGAGGAACACATGTAAGAGATTTAGGGAGATTGACTATAAGCCAAAGAGATTAATAGCAACTGGTGTTAAATTAAAGAGGAAGTTGGAGTTAAGGGGTAATAGGTGTATATTCGTTGCATTGTCAATCCTTATAGGTAATGGAAGTGTTGTATTAACAACCATAGCATTGATACTATTTTCATTGGATAAAATAACTGCAATATCAACTATTACTTATAGTACAATGATAACATTTGGTATTATATTATGCATATTGGATATTGTATTTATAACATTATCATTTAAGATAACTAAACATCAAGAACTAGTATATGAGAAGGTTTAATAGAGATTAAGATTGATGATGGATCTGACGAATGATTCTGTATAGAAGTCAGTATTAACAATATTAACTTTGTCCTTTGGAAGATCATTCCTAATCCAAGATGGAACAACACCATAATACATTTTTGCTAATTCCTTTACAGAACTTGGTTTATCTAAGAGACCACTGACCATCATGTTAAGATCAGGTGTTAATACAATCTGTGATACAAATCCTGAATTCAAGTCAGTTCTTTGATTCAACTCTGAAATAATACCTAACTTCAATGCTGGCATATTTACAACATTGACCCATCCTGTATTTAACGAAGAACTTGAGAAGAGTCTTAGTTGTGCTCCATAATTATTGACAGTGGGAACATCTGCATAAAATACGAACACTCTTTCATTTGCATCTAAGAGTGATCCATATGTAGTATTAAAAGATCTCACTGAGGGATTTACCATAGTATCATTGCCAAGAATAGTATTGATAGATGTGACTAAATTCAAGTGATCAGAAGAAGACATTCCATAGATGTGATTTAGATCAATACTTACAACTTCACTCTTCTTGACTTTAAGAAAGTCTCTTACATCTTCAATAACAGATGTAACAGTGATGCTCTCTAATGCATGACATACAACAGGTCCAATAGATGACTTACATACTCTAATATCGAAATGTCTGATTCCATCATTGAGTTGTTGTTTGATTGTTCTATCATTATTTACCATCCAAGGATAAATCCATCTCTTGACAAGACTTGAATTAACTCCATATGAATTGAAGACATATACAAGTTGTGGTATAAGAATGAATGATGCGTCAACATTTGTATCATAACTGTAAGGACTTGACATTGAGATATTCCATGTTCCAGAGTTATGTGTTGCCGGAATCTTGATCTGAGAGTATTTAACATCAGAGAGATCGCACTTCAATTGTTCCATCCATCTATCTGTAGAGAATCCCAGGACAACAGATAAATAGAAACATGTTAATAGTCCAGATATCAACCACTTCATTTTAAAAATAACAACAAATAATTTAATTCGATAATTTCAGTACTATCGAATTAAATTATTTACCACGTGAATTGATATGTGTCATATCCTATATTTGTAAGGTTTATCACATCTTGATAATTCATTCCACTATATAAGTATGCTACCATTTGCTTGAATGTTACAATACTATCATTAATATTTATTCTATCACCATTTTTTCTATAGATAGTAATGTTATCGTTCTCTGATGAATAAAATATATAATCTATGATATTATCATCAAGTAACTTTTTATACTTGATATCAAGTTTCTTTGCTACCTTATGTTGTCTGTTCAAGGTATGATAATATTTAAATAGAGAGAAGTCAGGTTCAAGTTCCTTGATCCAATCTAAGTATTTCTTGACAAAATTATACCCATCTCCTTTAGGTTTCTTAGTATAAATAAATATGATACCATCTGATCTAACATAGCATGGATGTATGACTTCAGGATCTAGTGAGATCTTTCTTCCAATTACTAACAATACATTCCTGAGTTCATGATAAGATGGATAATCATTGATAGTGATAGTGATAGTATTGTCACCATATTCCACACCATCTCCTAATACAGACTTAAATTCTTCTATATTACTTGTCCTAATATCAATTACTCCTTCCATATTATCAGATACATCATATTCGAGATCTTTGACAGAGTTATATAAATCCATATCAATGTAATCCATCCTAATATCTTCATGTAATCTTGCATAACGTAAGTATAAACCATAGAGAGAGAATTGAGGATCTAACTCCAGTATTTGTCTATACATATCTTCATCTGTCATTGTAATACTGGTTGGATAAAAACTTCCAATATTTGTCCTAATGAGGTCAGTGAATGTATCTCTTAGGGACATTTATTGGAAGTTTTTTAATATTAGTCTTATATCTTTAGTTCTTCCATGTATTGTGCATATGAAAAAGAACCTTAAATGCTTCTGTATTAGAGTTTATATTAGCTAAATGTAATAGATCATGACATGTCATCTCTGTATAGCTGACAGGATAATTTCTATTTTTAATTAAGTCCATTACATCATATGGACCTCCTAACTTCTCTATAACATCTATAGTACAATGAGATACAATACCCTATCTTCCGTATATCTTTGTATTTAATATCATGACCCCTTCTTATTAATTCTAATGTACAAGGTCTACTTCTACGGAATAACTCATTATCCTGGACAAGATCTATAATTTTACATCATACTCTGTCAATACTGTATAATAAGTGGACCAATTGTAGTTAAACCCCATCTGGTACAATTCTTGATGAAGTTAAATTGCTTTAGATTTGTTGGTACAGTATCTTTATAAGAATATCTTCTGTCTATTAGATCTATGATACTATCAGGTACAGTATCTATGACATGATATTTGACACTTGGCAAATTCTATTGGTTTTCTTCTCATATTAATACATAATGTCATTCTCTATAGCTTGTCTAAAATCATTACATATACTAGAATATTCCCATGATCAAAGAAAGCATGTTATTATACATTTTAACCTCATACAACCCATGTATGAGGTTAAAAAATAATTTATATATTATTAAATGTCTTGCTGTAATAATATTATTCTTCTTGCGGGTCCCACTGGATACACTGGTCCACAAGGTGATATAGGTCAACAAGGACAAACTGGTCCCACTGGATACACTGGTCCACAAGGTGATATAGGTCAACAAGGACAAACCGGTCCCACTGGATACACTGGTCCACAAGGTGATATAGGTCCACAAGGACAAACTGGTCCCACTGGATACACTGGTCCACAAGGTTTAACTCCATCGTATCTTTATGTATACAATCTCACAGGAATAACAATACCCATAGAGGCAAATGTACCATTCTATTCATCTGGATTGGGTACATCAGATATTATCTTTACGCTTGGATCTCCGAATGTATCATTTACTCAAGGAGGCATTTATAGTGTGTGGTTCTCTGTATCTGGATCAGAACCAAACCAATTTGCTATATTTAAGAATGGACTTCTCGTTCCAGGATCTATTTATGGTTCTGGTGCAGGAACACAGCAGAATAATGGATATGTAATTGTAAGTGTTGTTCCGGGAGATACTTTAACATTAAGAAATCATAGTTCAGCATCTGCTGTTACATTGGCTAGTGTTATTGGTGGTACACAAGCCAATTCTAACGCATCAATGATGGTGGTTAGAATACAATAACTTCTATATCTGAATATTTATGATTATATCCCACTTTACGACGATGACGATATTCATAGGTTTCATACTTGCCAGATCCCAATAAGAGTTCTGTAATTATCTCTTCATTGTAACCTCCTGCCATTGTAGAAGTAGGGAGTCCATTAGTAACAATCAGAGCATTTCCTATATATCTTTCAAACAGAACAATTACATGTGGTATTGATATAAAATACACTCTAATTGCTAAGTATTGTTTACCATTATAAGAACCATAGCATATGTTATGTGGAAGTTTATAATGATACAATCCTTCCATATATCCAGTTGAACCCAATGACATTCCATCTAGTGACCATTCAAATGCATTCTTCTCCAAGTATTTCTTAAGACTTGTATTATGCAATGATGCAAGAATATGATTAGATATCATTTTGATGACCATCTGTAGAATGGATATGTGGTTGTAGAAGAATTCATAAGTATATCATATCTTGAAATATCGACAAATTGAATATTTGTACTAAATTGATCTAGATCTTTAGGGGCCATTGCGTCTATCATAAATAGATCAACAAATGGTTGTCGAATATTTGGATTGAGTCCATAACCTATGGATGTTAAAGAGTTAGATTGGATAAAACCAGCATATTGATTTAAAGGAGGATTTGTACCCATGTTAAGTCCATTAATAAATATGAGTTTTTGTGATTGGGCTGTTCCACCAAGGGAATTAGGAGGTGCCATAAACCAGAGACATTTTGTAGGTTTAACAGATGTATAATTGGGTCGATAGTATATGTCACCCTCATTTTCTATCTTAGTAATGGTGAGATAATTGCCAGATGTATGACTTACAATATTACAATATCTTCCATTAGTTGTAGTGGCAGAAGTACTATTAATTGTTGAATATCTGAGTACTCTATGATACTGGGTTTCTTGCTGTAAATTAGGTGTAGAAGCTACAACTGTTCCACCTGGAGTTCCACCACCATAAGCATAATACTGGAATGCCTTTGGTGTAAAATCATCTGACTCTAAAGCTATAACTATTAATGATATATATTCACCATTCGAATAACAACTGTTTCCACATGGATTATAATATGTCCATATATCTCCCTTTCCATATGAGTTTCCCATATCATCATAGCACACAGAATTACATGTTCTCATTGATTTTTGTAATCCAAGTTCATTACTCCAATAGCATCTGTTTGATGTAGTACTTTGAAGACCTGGTATAACACTGGTGCTATTTGTTACATTCGGGAATTTGCCTCCTACTATAGGAAAATTATATATTAGACATTGTCCTGTTGTACCTGCTACACTCCATGTTGAAGGAGGCATTAAAATATTAATATTATCTTTGATTATTTGTTGTGTACCAGTACTTCCTGGGTTTACATACTTCTTTGTATTAAATACACCTGAGAACCACAATGCTAAAAATGCAACGAATATTACAATTATTATTACTGTTAGTATCCATTCCATTTCGATACTTAATTATAGGATTGAAATTTAGAGATTTACATGAATTTGCCAGTTAGGATAGACAAATTCATGTAAATTAAGTATAAGAATGTATGAATTTAGAGATTTACATGAATTTATTAGATAATATAGACAAATTCATGTAAATTAAGTATAAGAATGTATGAATTTAGAGATTTACATGAATTCTATGGAAGAATTTACATGAATTTATTAGATAATATAGACAAATTCATGTAAATTTAAGAGAAGAATGTAAGAATTTAAGGAAAAAATGTAAGAAATTTACATGAATTTGTTAATTAGGATAGACAAACTAAGCATAGAATGTAAGAAATTCATGTAAATTAAGCATAAGAACGCAAAAATTTAGAGATATAATACAAAGATTTACATGAATTTGCCAGTTAGGATAGACACAAATTCATGTAAATTAAGTATAAGAATGTAAGAAATTCATGTAAATTATATGGAAGAATGTAATGATTTACATGAATTTGTTAGTTAGGATAGACAAATTCATGTAATTTTAAGGGAAGAATGTAAGAATTTGTTAGTTAGGATAGATAAATTCTGGAATATAATGTATGAAACTTAGATGAATTTCAGGATAGACAAATTCATCTAAGTTTAGAGATGTAAATTAAGAATATAAGAATTGTTACTAGGACAGACAAATTTACATGCAAATCTCTAAATTATTCGAAGTACATGTCTGGTTCCTGACCATCTGGAGTAGAATTGGATAACTCTA
>Ga0302280_1002725_pt1 | contig 13298 bp, 18 predicted proteins | sample III_Fen_E1_1_FD_198771 | JGI IMG/M metagenome (GOLD analysis project Ga0302280, IMG submission 198771) | Peat permafrost microbial communities from Stordalen Mire near Abisko, Sweden - III_Fen_E1_1 | ecosystem: Environmental > Terrestrial > Soil > Wetlands > Permafrost | place: Sweden: Abisko...
CAAAAACATAATAATTTTATTTCTCATAAATCCTCCACTGATAAATTATCTATTTCGTGATTACATTCTTTGTTAATTAAACGTATCCTCATTGAGCAGTACGTCTGACTGAGTCTCCTAAATCACGAGCTGACGACTTAAGATCTTGCCCAGCATCCTGAACGGATGATTTTAAATCCCCACCGGTACTTCTAAAGAAATGCCTGCCTCCGGCAAAGGCCCAAATAAGAAAAATGATCAACAACACGGTAAAAATTCCAATTTGAGGACTTCCCCATGACTGATTAGCTGATGTACTCATTTAATACTCCCTTATAATAATGTAATGCGCGGTCGAAAAAGCACCTAAGTCTTTGAACGTGGAAGGTACGGAAACTCGCTCAATTAACATTTTTTCGACCACGCAAATTTTAATGATATATCTGGCCTCAACCTTTCGGCAACTATCGCTTACTCTGGCATGATAATGGTAGTAGCTTGTCGCCTTAGCAGAGGAAAAAATTATGCTGTCACTCTCCTACCAAAGATAAAAGAAACAACCGCTAAAATTAAGAACACAAAGAATAAAATCTTAGCTATATCGATGGCTGAACCTGCGATGTTTGTAAATCCTAATACTGCCGCAATTATTGCGATTACAAAAAATGAAATAGCCCAATTTAACATAATGACCTCCGTTCTCTAAACCTTAAACAATTGAATCCACTGTTTTATTAAACACTCGATTAACCATGTGAAGGAGATAGTGATCCTCAAATGGTTTTTGTAAAAAGCCCACTGCCCCTGCTTTCAAAGCCTTTTCCTTAAAAGCATCATCCTTATCTGCCGTAATAACAATGACCGGAATGTTATATCCTTCTTTTGTAAGTCTTTGCTGTGTATCCCACCCGTTTAATCCGGGCATATGAATGTCCAGAATCAAACATCCTTCAACGTTATTAGGAACAGCAATAAAGAATTCCTCTGAAGAAGAAAATATATCCACTTCAAACCCATAGCTAACCAAAAGTATTTTGAGCGAGCGAAGCACTGATTTATCGTCATCCAAAACATAAACTTTCTTCTTTTGTGGGGACATTTTCTCGAACTCTTCAAGTTGTAATTCTCCTATTTGCATAGCTGTATTTTAGGCAGATGACAAACATGTATCAATTGTACCGGGGTATAACAAAGAGAGGGTTAGATGATCACATCAACACTCATACCGCAGATTGGGCTCTTTGCAATTATAGACAGAAGGCAGGAAATAGTCTTCCCGCCCTCCTCTTTAAGATTGCTCTGCTGAATGATCCACGACTGGTGTTTTAGCCTGTTTACTTCTTTTCCATTGCTACTCCGCAACACTTTTTGGGTGTCTCAGATTTAGCGCCACAAGCCTTACATTTATACGTTTCTTTCTTCTCGGTCATTTGACTCATATTCATTCCTCCTAGGTTGGATAGTGATTGGATTATGGTATTCTAGGGAGAAATCAAAATGGCTCAATTGTACCAGGGTATAATAGATGACGGCGATGGAAGGTTAGACTTTGGAGGTAGTAATGCCCACTTTTTGAGCGAAGTGAATGAGTTCAATTAAGTTCATATGGAATTTTTTAGACCAACAGGAAGCGTGAAATAAAAGGTTGCGCCGCCATTAGGGTTATTCTCGGCTTCCAAACAGCCGCCATGCGCCTCAACAATGGAACGGCTAATGGACAAACCCATACCCAAACCATCTGTTTTACTCGTAAAAAAGTGCTCAAACAACTTTGGCAGATTTTGTAAAGGAATGCCGCATCCGGAATCCTTGACCGATACCATAATCTTCTCAGGATCTTCACGCGATGTACGGATCAACATTTCACAAGGACCTTGATTATTCACCATTGCATCAAAACTGTTACTAATAAGATTCAAAAGGACCTGCTGAAGTTGTATGCGGTCGCCATGGACAAGCGGAAGGTTTTGATCCAGATCAATTTTAAGGACACAGTTCCTAAAATTAAGATCAGAAGTTATAAGCACGACAGTCTCGTTAATCATCCCATTAATATCAACGGGCTGCATTTGGGACCCATTCTTCTTTAACATTGACCGTAAGCGCCGAATGACTTCCGAGGCCCTTTGGTCATCATTAATAATGTACTGAAGAATCTCCAGCAATTGAGGGTCTCCTTTTGCATACATACGTTGGGCAGCTTGAGCGTAAGATAGAATAGAGGTCAGAGGCTGGCTAATTTCATGGGCAAGAGAAGAAACAAACTCAGCAAGCTTTCCAACCCTGGTTACGTGCAAAAGTTCTTCGCGTTTTTCTATGATCTCTAAATCCCTTTGCCGCATTAAGGTAACGTCAGTTTTAATCCCTACATAATGAGTGACAGTACCGTTGACATCACGCACCGGTGCTATTCGTAGTAAATTCCAATATTTCTCGCCATTCTTCCTCGATTGAAGCATCTCACCATGAAAAGATTTGCCTTCAAGTATAGTATGTTTTATTTCCTTAAGAAGACGAGGATCAGTAGTATAAAGTCCATAATGCAAAAAATAACTTTGACCAAGGATTTCCCTTCTACTAAAGCCGGTCATTCTTTGAAAAGATTGATTAACATAAATAAAGGGGAAATTAGGCTTTATGGCATCAATAATAAAAATACCGTCCGCAGTTGCTTCCATTGCTTTAGTGCGGATATGGATCTGTTCTTCTGATCTTTTCTGCTTATCTGCCCCCTGCTTTAATTGCTCATCTTTGATACTCAAATCATCAGTCTGCTGCTTAATCTTACTTCTAAAATTGTTCATGGTTTCATTTAAAGCAGAGGATTGCCCCTCTCGTATACGTTCCGTATTCGGGGCATTTCCCGGTAATGGCTTAGGCTCAGTGCTTTTCTTCCTGTCTAATATCCATTTCATAAATTACTTTCGATTGTAGATTAGCATGATTAGCAAGGCTCTTACTCACAGAAGATATCAGCTAAAGTGGCATTTGAAGCAGGATGATGCAGGGAGAGTATCCTTAATGTCCATTGAATATTACTCCTTTATCAAGTGGCAGTCAATGTCTTTGAAGTTGGTTTGGTCATAAATTACTGAGGTCGCTTGCAGGACTTTATCCGAACCTGCTGTTACCTATGGTTTCGCAGGAAGGGATTTTTTGATCTCTTCAACCACCTGAGGGTCCAATGGATCAATCTTGGAGTCAAATCTAGCTACCACTTGACCTTGTGGATTAACAAGGAACTTATTGAAATTCCATGTAATGGGACCGTTGAATCTTAATTTTGTTGTCAAATACAGATACAAGGGAGCTATATCCTCACCTTTGACACTTATTTTTGAAAAAACCGGAAAAGTAACATGATATTTAAGGTCACAAAACTTTTTAATCTCTTCATTAGTGCCAGGCTCCTGATTCTTAAAATTATTTTCTGGAAAGGCCAAGACTACAAACCCCTGGTCTTTATACTGTTTGTATAGCGTCTCAAGTGATCGGTACTGTGGTGTGTGCCCACAATACGAAGCGGTATTAACAATCAAAACTGCTTTACCTTTAAAATCAGCTAAACTTTGGTCTTTCCCATCAATCGTCTTCATAGTGAAATCATAAATGGTTGGGGAAGACTGCTGTGCCTGAGCGTTATGACTTACACAAAAAACGCAATATACAATCAGGAATAATTTTAACATCCTCACCATAACCTCCATCTATTTTAACAAATCCTTACTTAAAACCACGCGCCATCCACAACAAAAAACACGGGATAAAAACTCCCATGAACAAACAAGCACATACTATCCACGGACGGGTGTACTTAAAAGCCATCATAATTCCTAACACTGTCGTGACCAATAACCCTAAAGACATCAAGACAATCAAATAGCGGAAGATTACCGATGGCTGTGGGCGCAAATTGTTATCGGCCCACCGCTGATTCATGTGAACTTGCGAGAGGGATTTAATAATTCCCGGCGGTTTGTAGCCGCCAACTTCCTTGCTGGCACGATTCAAACCAAATGTCTGCCAGCATCCGGTAACCAGAAAAAGAAAAAGCAACGGGGCAAAAAAACACCCTAAATACAAATGGACATTTCTCATTGCTTTAATATTCATAAATTTATCTTATCCTCCATATCCCGAAATAGTTATCCCTACGATGAAACCGGCTTGCTTCTCTTGCAGAAGAGAGTTTGACCATCACTTGTATTGGTACAGGCGCCAGTCTTATCTTCTCCCTTGGAGTTGGTATAATCACAAGTATCACCTACTGCTTTTCCCGAACAAGCATCAATAGCTGCCTGTGAAGGAGCGCGATGTGAATGTTCTGCACCAGTGCCTTGGTCTTGCGGCGGATTACTTTGATCCGTAGAGTCTTGTGCATAGGAAGTACCCGCTAAAAACATACCCACTAAAACTGCCCCTAGAAGATTTTTCTTAATCATTTCCCCTCCATTTTTAATTAACTTTATTATTATACTTTATACCCTGTTCCCCTAAAATATCTCTGACTTTTCTACAATGACAATTTTATCCAGATTCTTTAATGATCGTTCATGGGCTTCTTTATTCATGGAAGAAACGCAATCTGATACCACTATTGGATAAAATCCCCTATTGGATGCGTCACGCGCTGAAGATTCGATGCCAAATTCAGTAGCTATACCGGTAAATATCAAGGTAGTAATGCCGCGATTGCGCATCAAATTCTCAAAATTTGTCCCAATAAATATGCTTGCTGTAGATTTTTCAAGAATTATATCGTTCTTCATGGGTTTAATGCCCTCAGGTATTTCCCGTTCTTTTGAACCAATGGCCATAAAAGAATCCGGTTCATCCATATTTTTCACATGAAAAAATCTCATCATCGAATAACATCTCCATGAGGAATTAAAATTTTTAGGCCAAGGTGTAATTAAGGTATAAATCACCGGCATTTTAGTTCTTAATTTTTCAATAAGGCTTCTAAGGTTGGCCATAAATTCCTCATTATTAAATATTTTGTCAACCAAACCATTCTGAACATCCCAGACAACAAGGCAGGAATGGCTAGGCTCAACTATCTCCCTAATGTCTTCATAAAAATGGATTCCATTCATTATTTTCATTGTCTCCCCCTGTTTAGATAACAACCTTTGGATACATATATGCGCTCAGTAATGATATGAGAAAAGCAACAGCAGTAAGAATAACAATGTCAAACGGAAGCCTTGTACTATTGCCCGTAACCAATAAGGCACGAATACCATCAACCATATAGCTCAAAGGATTTATGTTGGCAACCACTTGAAGCCAGGAAGGCATGATTGAAATCGGATAGATGGCATTTGAAGCAAAAAAAAGCGGAAGAGTTATTGTTTGTCCAATTCCCATGAACCGCTCTCGGGTTTTCACTATAGATGCGATAATCATCGAGAGTCCGGTAAAAAAACTGGCCCCAAGCACAATAAGTATCAGCACTCCCAGAATTGAGTACAGGTTAATCCGAAGATGGATATGAAGGATCAAAGCAAGAATGAAAATGACGATGGCCTGACTTACCCCACGAACACTTGCTGAAAGCATTTTCCCCCAAACTAGCGCTAAACGTGGCGTTGGCGTAACTAATATCTTCTGAAGTAGCCCCATATCGCGTTCCATAATAATATCCAAACCATAAAATATCGCGACAAACGTTACTGATTGAGTAAGGATGCCAGGTGTTATGAATTGTAAATACGTAACCCCTTGAGTTGGTATTGCCCGGACTTGACTCATCGCTTCTCCAAAGATACACAGCCATAAAACGGGCTGAACCGCCCTGGATATCAATTCAGTTGGATCATGAAGAAGTTTTATTATCCCAACCCAAGCCATCACCCTTGTTTTGGTCATAAGTTGTGAAATATACCCTAACATATTTTATCCCAATCTCCCCTCTGTCTTCCTTGTCGATCGTATATCCCGGAAATTACCCTCCATCTCAATAGAATTACCAGCAAAGAAAATAAAAGCATCTTCAAGCGTTGCATTCTTCTTTTTAGTTTTTTCCTTTAGTTCTGCGACAGTGCCAATAACGGCAATTTCCCCAGTATTCATAATCGCAACCCTGTCAGATGACTCCTCTGCTTCTTCCAAATTATGTGTAGAAAAAAATATTGTCGTGCCGTAGGTTTTCCGCAGATCCACAAGGTGCTCCCAGATATTGCGTTTGGCAATAGGATCAACACCTGTCGTTGGCTCATCAAGAAAAAGAATACGGGGATGGTGGATCATGGCCTGTCCAATTTCCAATTTACGGATCATCCCCCCGGAGAGAGTTCTCACCAGTGACCGGGCGTGCTTGTCTAAATTAAGGAAGGCTAGCATTTCCTGGATACGTCCTTTGCATTCACGATAAGGAACGTCATAAAGCTGTGCCATGAGCATCATATTTTCCTGAACTGTAAGAGAACCATCAACAGAAATCATTTGAGGCACATAGCCTATAGACTTCCTTACATCGGCCGGATGCTGGATCAAACTATGTCCGTTGATAATGGCGTCCCCGCTGGTGGGTGCAAGCAAGGTGATGAACATCTTTATGGTCGTGGATTTTCCCGCGCCATTTGGACCTAAGTAGGCAAAAATTTCGGATTGTTTAACTTCAAATGAAATGTCTTTTACTGCGTGGAATGAGCCAAATTTCTTTGATAATTTATTTACACTTATGATGATCTTATCCATATTTTCCCAAAAAGCTCGTTAAAACAATAAGGCAAAATGATCTGATTTCCTATATTGTACCATCGAAAGACATTTTCAATTCCTTATCGTGCTTGCGTTGGCCATAGCGTCCCCTTCTTATCCTCACACTTATTGCACAGCTCAGGATCTTTTGTTGACGGTCGCAAACCAAATATCTTTGACGCTATCAGCCAATATAAAAAACCATCAAGCGGCACTTTACATTTTTTGCATATCTTAGCCATACGCCTCCGATTATTCATTCCCAGATCCAGAAGAACTGTCTTCATTAGTATCTTCACTGCTATGTCTATGCCTATGCCCACCTGAACTCGTCGAATTACCAACATCATCAACATCATCTGGATTTAACATCGCATTAAAATTTTCTCTCTCAAGCCATTTGTCCATCTGAGCTTGATTTAAAATCTGTCCTAATTTCCGCCTCTCAACACTTTTTAATTGATCTATTTGACTCTTGAGAGCGTCTTTGTCCGTTAACCCTTGTTGACGAAAATTTTGTATGAGTCCTTTACGCCCGGTCATATATTCTTGAATGATTGGCTTTATAGCATCAATCTGTTGCGGGGTTAAATTCAATTCCTTTTTCATCTTTGCGACAATATCATCCACACTAGCAATCTGTGCTTGTGCAAAGGAAGGAAACGATAAAACACAGAATATGGCTAAAGACAACCACCATATTCTTCTCGTTAACCCATCCATTTTATTTCCCATACATGGCTTGCAACTGAGCTGTTGTAGGGATTTGATCATAATACTCACCTTGCGGCCCTACATAGCCATTCCCAGACCTTTTAAGCACCACTGCCGTATATCCCCCATTGCTGTTAGGAACATTAACAGTGACCGTGTCTCCGGCATAAGTTACCGATGGAGGAGTTTGAGCAACAACGACACCAGCTGGTTGAGCTACAATGACCTGTTGTGGCGGCTCAGGTTTTTGAATCTGTGATCCTACTGCTGCCCCAGTGATCGCCCCCACCGCGCCTCCAATTAACATCCCTGCTCCAGTATCATGGCTTTGATGGCCTATAATGCCTCCAGCAAGCGCACCAAGAGCGCCTCCGGTAGCAGCGCCCTCACCCTCATTGTTATAAGGATTACAGCCAGAAATGACAAACACAAATGCTGCCATTGTAAATAAATAGAAGCTCCTTTTCATCTAACCCCTCCTTGCTGATTTTCAATTACGAACAATAATAAAAGCCCGCACCCATCTTCTTGCGGGAGAAGATTAAAACCAAGGCATGTCCTCTAGGCTTAACCAGGTGCGGGAGTTGAGTATTTCTTAAGGTTTTTATATTGATTTATTTTCTGTTATTTAATAATACGTATTTATTTTGCCCTTTATAAGCTATCAGCCCTTCTCGAATTAATGCGCCAATGCCCATTATAACGGTAGACCAAGGAACCCCATCAAGGTGCTGCACTATATCAGTCAACGCAACTTCCCCTTTGCCTTCCATAAAATTCAAAATTTCCCCTTCAGCTAAACCAATAGAAGTAAATAATCCCTGCTCTGCAGCTGCCTTCTCCCATTCTTTCTCATCCATTGGTAGTTCTGTAATTCTTATATTTGGCATATAGCAACTCCTTATAAATTTTCAGGCAACTGTAAAAATGATCTCAATACAAGAAATATCCCCAGCAAACCAACAGATAAAAATATTGCCAAAGAAATTAAAACAGTTTTTCTCATAAAGAATTTGATAAACTTATTTTCAAGAAATTTATTTTCCATACATAACCTTTAATTGTGAAACCTTAGGGAAGTCAGGATAAAATTCCCCTTGAGGTCCCACATATCCCTTCCCTGATGGTTTAAGGACGACAGCATTATACCCTCCCTTGTCATTAGGGATATTAACGGTAATCGAATCCCCTGTGCCAGCGGTCGCAGGGACTGATGCCATGACAGCGCTCTGAGTTACAACAGGTTGTAAAGCCCCAACCGGCGCTGCCACTGCTTGATAGCCATACTGGGTGTAAATATAATATGCCCCGTTGTTGACATAATAAGTTACTCCATTGATAACAACTGGCTGGTAACTTGTTGAAGGAGAAGCAACCACATACCCCGGATAATAGGGATTGCCATAATAGGGATTGCCATAATAGGGATTGCCATAATAGGGATTGCCATAATACGGAGCACCATAATAATACGGGTCACCGTAATAATATCCACCAACAGGCACACCTATATCCACACCAAACCTTACATGGTCAGCATACGATGGCGTAGAAAGAATAAATATCAGACCTAAGCCCATGAAAATAATTGATGTCTTCATTATGTTTCGCATATTACCCTCCTTGATAAAGTTGTTCCTAAAATAAATTTAGAACTTGCCTCTTGAATCATTGCAGAATATTTTGATTATTCCACGCAATTAGAGGCAAGTCCTGTGAATGCTATCAAACAGGGGATACTTTATTCGTTATCCCCGTTTTCATCTCCATGACCATGATGTTCCCCATACCCGCCATCACGTTGATCACCCCTATTTCCATGATGATGTCTGTGATATTTCCAGCTACAATGATGTCCCTGGCAACCATCGCCACGACCCCGTTCTCCCTTATGGAAACGGCCGCCCAATTTATGCTTCTGAAACTCAAGATACTTGGCAAATTGTTCCGCATTAAGAATCTTTTTGACCTCAAGATCTGAATTTATACGATTATCCAACATCTGCGCCCCAAGGGCTTCCATTTTAGATTTAAGATCATTGATCTTATTCACATCCGGTGTCGTTTGAAGAAGTTCATTAGTAAGAGCTTCTTTATTTGCCTTTATTTGTTCAAAGGATGCCTTCTTGGCTTCCCGTTGTTTCTGAAAAATATCTTTCAACTGTTTCTTCTGATCATCAGTTAAATCTTGAAAGAACCCACCTCTCTGATGATCCCCATGTTTCCCCCAATGCCCATGTCCCCATTCGTGGTCTCCTTGTCCGGAAGATGATTGGTCATCAGAAACTGCTGGCTGTCCTCCTGCCATATTGCCGCCATTTCCGTTGTCAGCATAAACAAGCGGTGCTGATAATGCCAATACTGAGGTCATTAAGAACCCCATAATTTTTGCCTTTGTTTTGATCATATACTCCTCCAGTTTTTACCTTACCCAATATGGTTGGTCAGTGTTTAATTACAAAAAAACCTTTTCTATAGGCGTCTGTGGATCATTTCCATTATTGCTATCAAGATCCATAGGTTCATTTATTAAAGAGCTGAGATACTCCACTTGATCCTGTCCATTTATTTTCATCACAGGAGCATTAAAAAATAATTGACCCGTTGAACCGATCATAAAGATCATCGTTACGATTGTCGCAAGAGCAAAGGCAGGCCTGGGAATATGAACAGAAGCTCTTAGTCTTTCCCAAAAATCAGGCTTCAAACTTGTTTCTAATTGCTGCTGTTGTTCTTCTTCAATAGCCTGTTTGATCTGTGCCCAAAGGAGTTCACTAGGGACGTCTTTAGAGGCATTAACAAAAGGGCTAACCACTTCTTTTTTGATGCTACTTAAATATCCCTTACAAGCATGGCAATGAGCCAGATGTTGATCAATAAGGCTTTTCTGCTTATCTCCCATTTGCCCATCTATATAATCAGTTATAATAATTTCTTGTGTTTTTTTACAATTCATACCAACCACCATATTCCCTGTTTCTTGTTATGCAACCCTTTAGCCCAACAGATTCTTTAAGGACCTTTCATTTACTTAGACAACAAAAAGGGGTAAAAAGTTCCCTGGTCAAATACTGGGAACAAGCTTGCTTCGAAGGGTTAAAAAGTAGCGCTCAATGGTGTTAGTACTTAAAACGCCTGCGACTATGCTGGTAACAAAGCATCCAATAATAATTATTTCAGGAGGGATTGTGCCGATCCATATCTTCCAAAACTCTAAAACAAGATAATGCCATATATAAATCCCATATGAATGACGACCAAGCCATTGAAAACATCCTAACCGGGCAAATAAAGAAATACCATGATAGGCGGCAAGGATCAATAGACCGACTGTTAAGTATCCAACGGTATACAAATACCAGTCGCCCCAATAATAGCTCCAATCTAAGACGAAAAATAAATAACAGAATATTACCATCCCCGTAACCCAAAGCCCTAATCCCCACCATTTATTATTTTTCCACAAAGACCAGTAGGGCTCTAATAAAGCCAATAAGCACCCAAAAGAAATTGACCCAAGGTTAGCTGTTATCGTCCAATACGGTGTAGTGGATTTCAATGGCCATATAAAAACAGGCTGTTTTGTATTGAAATAATATAACTGAATTAACTGTGCGGCTAACATCATCAGAAGGCATAAAGCAACCAATACATTGCGCCTATGGCGCGGCTCTGAGACTTTCCAATTCACGGCGAGAATAACCAGTGGACAGAAGAAATAAAACTGTTCAAGAACAACCATGGACCAGGTATGGGCTAACAAAGGATTAAGGGGGAAATAATTCTGCAAGAACAATAAATGATAAACAGCAGTAACGATGGCGTTTATAACCCCATCATGATTTTGCCATTCATAGATCATAAGACTGACTATCACCATTAGAGCATAGTTGGGGTATATTCTAAAAAAACGCCTTTGATAAAAATGGACTACTGAGCCTTCATTGAGCTCCTTTCGCAGTAAAATACCGGTAATCAAAAAACCGCTAATTACAAAGAAAATTTCTAAACCAAGAACTCCTTTAAGCTGACTGATCACATACTGAATCCCTTTATAAAATCCGGTTAAATCTACCCCAAGATTCTCATAGGACTTAAAGTACACCCATTTTAAGATTGGCGGGTTACTGACGAAGAGAAAATCAAGATTAAAGGCGCGGCGGATATGATGCGCCAGGATCATAATAATGGCGATTGCTCGAAAACCATCTAAAAAGGGGTAGTAGACTCTGGGCTGGGACACTGAAGCGTCTGTTTTTTTCTGTCTATTGTTTATTTTAGACATTGTTACCTTAAAGGATAGTTTTAATTCTTTGCATTGTTTATATAAATTAGACAAATATAAGACCTAGAAAGTTCCTTTATATGTATTTATTTATGGGGAGTTGGTACGAATCAATAGGATTGTTAACTGGGAAGCATAAATTATTACTCTTCCTCTTCCCAAGAATCTGGCAATAAATTCAGACTTTCAAAAACCGCGTGAAAGGGGGCATAAACGAAGATTGATCAAATGATCAATAATCTCCATTATGAATAGTTGGAAAAATTACTTATTGCTCCAAACGAAATCTCACCGGTACAGTTACCTCAGATTCGATAGGGACATTACCGACACGGCCAGGTTGAAATTTCCAATGACTGACAGCTCTCAAAGCAGCTTGATCCAGTAATCGAAAGCCGGAGCTTTGGGTAATCGAAACCTTAAATGGTAAGCCTTGGCTATCCACATCAACGCTCAGCAGGACAAGTCCTTCTTGCCTCATTTGCTTGGCAAGTTCGGGGTATTCAGGGGGTGTATTTTGAAAATAATTTGGGTCTGCTTTTGTAGTTATTACCCGTCCGACATTCTTTTGGATTTTGAAGACTTCCTGCTTCTTAAATTCAACTGGTTTTTTGATTTCAACGGGCTTCTCTTTAGGTTTAACTGGCGCTATATCTTCTATCACCGGTGGCGGTTGAACGGCTTCAACCAATTCAACAGTTGTGCTTTGAGGGACGTTTTGAATATTATACTGGGCTGTTTTAACAAAAATAGCTCCGCCAATAAAGAATAAAAGCGCATGAACAGATAAAGATGTGACAAACCCTATCCGTGCATCCCGTTTATGGATCTTATCCCACCAAGTGATTGAACGAAAGTAAGTCATTTTATTGCAGACGGCCCTTTGGTTTGGATCGCTACCTTTGTTATGCCCTCTACCCTTACTTCATCTAAAACTTTAATCGCGCTTTCAAAATACGCTTTAGCGTCCCCATTTATAAAAACTTTAAGATCCGGATCTTGGATCTTTAATTCTTTAAGCGCTTGAGGTAACACGGACATAGATATCTTTTCTTTATCAAGGTAAACATCGCCGGTTTCTGTCACAGCTATAGTAACTGATTTACTACGATCCTCTGACGCGCTTGTGCGAGCGGCAGGTAAATTTACATTAATCCCCTGATTTTTGATCATTGACAAAGAGATCATCATAAAGGTTACCAAAAGAAAGAAAATAACATCAATTAAAGGAATGATCTCTATCCTGGCTTTTCGCCTGCTTGTTGGTAATGGTATCTTCATACATGCTTCCCTGATTTTAAAATAAGTTCCAGGTGAGTGACCGTATCTTCGATTTCATGCCTGGCCTCTTCAAGACGTGCGTTAAGATAATTAAACGGAATCAGGGCAATAATAGCAATCCCCAGGCCGCAGGCGGTCGCAATCAAAGCCTGTGCAATACCCCCCGTAATGACAGTGGGGCCTGATAATTCACTACTGCCCAGTAAACCAAATGCGTGGATCATGCCGGTTACAGTTCCTAAAAGACCCAACAAAGGAGCCAAAGTAATAGCAGTATCAAGAATAGGCAGCCCTTGACTGAACCGCTGTAATTCCGTATTGGCTGCTTGCATCA
>Ga0302280_1002727_pt1 | contig 13295 bp, 6 predicted proteins | sample III_Fen_E1_1_FD_198771 | JGI IMG/M metagenome (GOLD analysis project Ga0302280, IMG submission 198771) | Peat permafrost microbial communities from Stordalen Mire near Abisko, Sweden - III_Fen_E1_1 | ecosystem: Environmental > Terrestrial > Soil > Wetlands > Permafrost | place: Sweden: Abisko...
TGCATTCCGCAATGGCCTTGTCTTCTTCTTGTTTCTTTTTGTTCACGACATCAATAACAGGAATAACAGGTTTTTCCTCCGGGTAACTGTAGAAAAAGTTTCCCATGTACCTATCGTTAATCTATCTTGAATACAATCTTATAATGTGCAATTAATTAACGAGATATATAATTAAATATTCATAATGGTTTAAAGAACATTATCTGAAATTAATAAATTCATCCATTTCATACGACTCTAAAATATTCGGTAGTAATTTTTTCCTTCCAAATCAATTTTCCAATGTGTTAAACTCATTTGTAAAAATAGTTTGAAATTAAAAAGATAATCAAATATTTAAAGTTAAACAATTTATTGCTTTCTTTATATGAAAATAGTTTAAGTTTAAGATTCAGCCTTTGTTTCACTGAATCAAATTTAATGTTTGTGTATTTAAGATTTTAAACTGGTTTACTTTTTTATTGTTTTTGACATTAATTTGATTTAGATCCGCTTCGATATGGTTTTTCACTTAATTTGAATAATATTTATGTCAATGTTTTTAAATAAAGTTGTGATGTTGAAATTAAACTACTTTTTTAAATTTTATGAAAAAGAATTTAGATAACATGCCCTTCGGATGATGATGCCTGTTGGTTGTTGAATCTAAGGACTGTATTAGAAAATAGGGTTCAAATAAATGCTGAAACATGAAAAATAAAGTTGGAACTTTGAATAGTTTCATATATATTTTATAAATCATAAGGAAATAATGAAAAGAAAATCAATTGAGGAGTCTAAATCAATTAAAGCTCTCATAAAAATATTACGCATTGTGTAAGGAAATGAATTTGTAAAATGGGCCATTTTGGACATGCAAATATTGTTCTTAATCCTACGCATACTCATAGGAAACTTTTAATCATTTTTCGCAGATAATGAGGGACTCATGAATGTACTGCATAGCTAAAATAGATTCTTGAAGCCCTAATTTCCAATAATCAATTCATGTTTACCACTTTCTGGATTGTATCATGCTTTTTACTCATGCTAATCATATTTGCCATAATTTGTCGCGTGGTTAAAAAATAAAATAAAGTTTTGCTACAAATAACAGCGTTTATGTATGTAAACGTTCAATTATTTGTGATGCCGTATTTTTGGGCAATCATAAAAGTAAATTTTTGGTGATTAAGATCATCCTTTCAGGAAATAATACAATCTATATTGCCGTATCATTAGCATGCCTCTTGATTCTTACCTTCATCACCTACTTAGCCCCCAATGCACAATTATATGGAAAATTAACAATACCAGCTATCGCCTGTTGTTCATTTTTCGGCGAGGATTAATGGAAGTTCATACTGTTTGTCCTCGGATTATATTATTTTTCTGAACGGTCAAGCAAATTCATAGTATACTTTTGTTAATTTAGAAATTAGTATATGCCATGCTCAATTCTTTAATAGGCTGGTCTCTAGTTTATATGAGGAGCGATGAGTCATAGTCTCAAGAATTTATTCTTCTTCTAATTTTAGAAATGATCATCTCAGGGGTACTATATTTTCTTCCAACTCAAGTTTCATCAGACAAGGCTTACGAATATATCTTGAATTCTGCAAAAAAGATTCAAAAGAATTCAAATAAGCAAACCCTTTGCAGCTAAGAATTGATGAAGCTTAAATTACTTATCCAAGAAATTAAAGATTTAAATCCTCATAATGCCGAGAAGCAGCTTAATTAAAGTTTTTCCAATTTGCAGGATAACGAAATAAATCGTTAAAATTTGCTTAATTTTCTGGAACTACAATTAACATAAAATTAGCAGAATAAATTACTATTGGCTGAAGTCAAACTATAGAAAGGTAAAGATCTTGTTGGTATCCTAAATATTCTGATTGATATTTAGCCGAAAAGTATTAACCAGACAGTGAAACTTTAAAAACTTAAACTGCGTGCATAATAAATCTTTGTTGAGCAATTAAACAGTAAAATAAATATTGTCAACATCCAAAAAGTCAATTAGTATCTTGAACTGTTTTATGGATCAATTGATATCATGACAGAACGATTAAAATAATACTGGATTTATTTGAGTTTCCTCAAGATCAACGAATCAAAGGTCGATGCCTTGTTGTAAAAAGCTCTTTAGTCCCAAAGTGAAGCATATTAATACCTTAATCACATGACAAAGTATAAGAAATGCAGTTAATAAAAAAGACTTTATCAGTAGATCTCCAAGTTTATTGACTTTTACTAAGAAAATCCCGTTTAAGAAATGAATTAGAAAATAGACTACCTGTCTGAAAAGGTAATAGATTACGAGTACATAATCATTAAAAATTAACATATTGCTGACATTTCCAAAAAATTATTGATTGAACTTAAGAGTGAGGAAGCATTGGTTATTGGAAGTCATTTCTCCATTCTGTTTCCATTTCAAATCCATTATTTAATCAATCAAGCCATCAAGGAACACCAACCTCAAACCATTAAAATTCCTCTACTCGCTCATAATAAAATTATAGTGAAAAAAATCAATATATCTCTTATTCCTTCTTTTTCTGAAGGCTCATCTTACTTATTTCTTCTCGAAGATATCAACGACGATCCTGCCGTACTTTACGATTGTACAAACGATTTAGTTCTGTATTTCTCGTGTTCTTTTTATAGCGAATATAAAATTCAATAAGATCATAAATTTGATGAGTCTAACAGATTTTCAAGCCAAGTATTTAAAGTGGACTTAACGTCCGCTAATTTTCTCTAATAAATCCGAGCTGGTAAGCGCATCAATACAACTTTTGATTGGTACCAAGCAGTTCAGAATAGAGTGCCCTTGTAAACCAGAAAATCCAAGCAAAAATCTAATCTAAAAATAAATATTGAATTGATAACTTAATATCAGCATGGTTACAATACTTTGCTCCTACTTTCTATGCAAAAGGGACATTTCATTCGATCTCAGATTATTATTGATGAAGGGAAGCTATTTTCTGGAACTCCTCATTATTTGTAGGGCTAGCATGATCATACTGAGGAATATAAGAAATAAAAATATTTCTGTAAAATATCCAATCCTTTTCAATCAACTGTGCTATAGAAACTGTAAACTCTAAAAATCAGCCATCGATATAATCATGTGTTTAAAATTGGGACAGCTTTCGTCTTAATTATAATCCTTAAGATCATCTGCTTGAGTCTAATAACTGATTTTTCAGTGAGTAGGCAATCTTCTTATGCGACTCTTCTCCAAGAAGGAAACGATTTAAATACTGACTATGGTAATATCCTCCTTTAATTCTACTATTCCTATATTAACTATCATTTAAAATACTATTCAAGTGAAATAACAAAATGGAATCCTTCTCTCAATGTCACATAACTTTCACAATAATATTCCAATATGATCTTTCAATTGTGCTAATAAACTGAAATACAATAAATATCCAATCCCTTCCAAAGATCAAAAGCCTATCAACAATTCATTTTTAATTACCAATACTTCAATATCACGTCAAATACAAACGGATTTGATATGATTAATCTCTTTACTGAAGTCATGAAAGCAGTCGATACTTTTAATCTAACTTTTCTCCTTTAAAATTATGAACAAGTGAGGAAGTTATAGCAATGCTATGAGGTCTCTTCAATTTTTACCAATTAAATACCAAGTCTCATGCAGCCTTCCGAGCTCATTAAATACATAGCAATACCGATAGTGGTGGTTTTAGTCTTAATAATCTACTATTTCATTTTCTAAGTCCACTAAACTATTAGTTAAATCTATCTCATGCTGTCCAAAGTCACCAAGGCTCAAACTCTACAAATCATATAAAAAATATAGAGTATAAAAGGAGAAATTAAAATTTTAGAGCACATCCATAAAACTAATTTTACAACATAACACACGTTGAATGCATAAAAAAAGGAGAAACCGTAAAAGGAAAAGTAGAATCGATTCATTGGTTTAAAAAAAACATCGCTAATATTAAAAAATTGGATATTTATCTATCTTATTATTTCTTTGGTTTGCGGACTCGTTGTCTTTTAGATTTAAATTAGCTCTGAAAAATCAATTTTTTAAGCTATATTTTAGTATATGTCCTCGATTCATTCCAGCTCAAATTTCATTATCACGCAGATTTCAGATGCCTTTAATGCTGCAGTCTGGAAAAACGTATTTCATACGACTGATAGTTTTGGAGAAGTTAATGCCATCACTCTTGAAACGTATTTCAATAAAATATCTCTCCCATCATATTTTTAGGTCTATCAATCCACATAAAGATAAAGCCTTTATTCAGATCTCTGCCGATACAGTGGACTCAATAATGTCCTTTATTTTCAGAATGTATCTTGCGATCTAGTTTACTCTGGAGCACTTTCTGAGGGATATTCAATAATCTATTAACTTTACAGGCAAAGTCTAAGCACTCTAAGAAATACAGACATGGCTAATTTTCTCTAAGTTAGTCGCCCTGGTGCGACCTATCCAATATTTATTGAAGCAACTTATACAAGAAAAATAATAATGACCACAATAGCTAACCTTTCTGATTTATATGTCAATACTTCAATCAGTTATTCTGAATCTCTTCTAGCAAATATCTAGACAACAGTATATTTTATGAGCATATATGAAGCACTAATTGTTATTTGGTTGATTTGGTGGATGAGAAAATTAATTGCAGAATGTAAAAGAGCGCTTCGTGGGCTTCGATCTATTCCTAAGTAGACCCTCCTAAATATCAAAACATCAAGATAAATGGTAAAAACCAATTTTTTAGTACTGTTAGATAGAATTTGATTTACATATTATTTCTCACTTTTAATATTCACTCTTTATTTATCAATGGTGCGTACCATTAAAATAAATACATTCATCATCTTTATATCTTCTTCATATTTCATTTTTTCATACTTTAGGTGAAATTAAAATGATGTCAAAGGACAAAGATGTATTATTCAGGCTATGAAGCGTCGATCAGCCTCCAAATGACAACTAATTTGTAAAACGAGCTCAAGGTGCTGACCAAAAGTGTTTTCTGGAGTTCAATGACAATAGAGTCTAGGAATGTAATAAAATAGCCTAATGGATATTATTGCTCATACAATAAGCTCAAATACAAATATTGAAGATAAATATGACTGTTGTCAAAGGCAAGGTCTTTTTCTCATTTTATCCGAAAATTAAATCGAGCTGGAATAGCTTATTGATTCGCAACTATATGTCTCAAACCGCTTCAGTTTATTCCTATCGGTCTACTTCTCATCACAAGACTCTGATGAGAAACTACTGGATCGTTAATCGTGTCTGTCATTCTTTTTTTTATTTTTAACCTTTTTTTCTTTACCTAATTTTTTACATAAAGACTATCTATATTTTTCGATATGGTAATACTCCCTGAGTCGAAGATTAACTTCCTCTTCAAACTTTCTTTTTTCTTACTTCTAAGACTCATCAAATTGATTTTTCGTCATTTTAGAAGTGATAGGGGAGAGAAGCACACGAATACTTTTCGCATTTTTGTATTTGATCTAGATTTCATTCCAAATTGTCAATTCAGATATCTTGTCCAGCGATTTTAGTAATCTTTAATAGTCCAAAGGAAGCAGTGTATATAAATTTATCAAAAACGATCTCGTATCCGCGATCCATGCATAAGGACAGCTTATTTTGTACTGCTATGGATACAACCGAACCAATAGTTCAGCCAGTCTACGGTGGTCAATTAGAGTAATCTTTAATTCCTGGAAGTTCCAAGAGGAAAGCTTATCTTGGACGAACAAAGTGATAAATTCTGCTATCTTTTACTCATTCGAGTATCTAATATATTGCCAATATATTTTAGGTTCAATAATCTAGTGTTTATAACTTTAATCAACTACTTAATCGAGACTCATGACTCCTAGATCTAAATGTTCGCCTTAAGGGTTTATCCTTCTTTCAAAAAATAATTCATTTCCATAGGTTTTTACAAATTATTTTCGCAAATATGCTTCCTTCGGAGATTTTGGACTTTTTTTGGCAATTTGCCTCTCTGTATCTGCTGCATATTGTTTGTGTTTCTATTATATCTCTTTCTCTTTTTATTTGCATGCAGTAATTCGTTTTGCTATATTTTCTCTTACATTATCAGTGTTATCTTTTTGGTTTAAAACCAACTATTACTTTTCCTTCCATTGCTGGAGGGTATTTTGGGGCAAAGTATTAATGCTTGAAAAGATTAAATTATTCGTTAAGAAAGTTTGAAGTGTTTGTATTTTAATTGGAGTTGTGGGCAAAGGCATTACTTTATTTGATGGCATATCATTTAGAGTCACCCTTGTTTTATCAACCTAATTTTGGCAATGCTATATAATTGTAAAAGGGCTTTTTTATTTATAATTCTAGTTGGATGACTCGCTGTCCAATTCAATAATCTCAATTACCTTGTTCGTTGTATTCACTTTGCAGAAAGGCAAACCATTTTATTGCTTGGTCATTATCGCCCTATTAATTCTATAGTTGTTTTTGTAAATATTTGCTTTCGACTCATTGGTTGTTGTGATTGAATTTGTTTCTTTATCAATACTTTTACATTATTTCATAAGAAAAGATAGAAAAATATAATTGATGAATTTTTATTAAATAAGGGTGAATTATAGGCACATTTCGCTTGGCAGTGTGTAATTTTATAAATCAGCCTTGCCATCCTCCCAAAGAAATCGATTGCAATCTCATTCAAGAAGGAGAGAAGCAATTTAATGTTTTATTGCCTTCATTCAATTATAAAGTAGTTATTAATGATATGGACATCAGGCTATTCCGTATGTGTTTACGAAATTATGCTAATGCAACTGTCCAATTTTTAGGACTGGCTTACGAACTGAGTAGTCACGATTATCCACGCTACCTATCTTTAACGGAATGGTTCCCTTGTGCTCAGACCAATGTTCGCTTCCATAGTGAGTTTACCTAAACCCTATTTTGGCTGCCACTATCCGTTCTGTGTTTCTAAATCTGCTTGGGTGTTCTGCAAATGTGTCTGTTTGCGCAAAGGGGTCGACTCTCTTTCGATTAAATACATCAAATTTCTTTTATTAAGGGTTAGTTTGGCGCTAGGGTCGATTACTGCGATGAAAATGATGGCAAGTGGTCTTAAACCAATCTGGAGTGTCTTGACTAATCTTGCTAATTAAAAAGCATGGTACCCTGGATGGACTAAAAACTCTCTGCGTTCACGCATTACATCTCTGTCAAGGCGTTTCAGTTGCCAGTTGGAGACACTGGTATGTGTGAATTATTGATTGTCTCGAGTACTAATCTTTTATTGATAGAGGTCGCTGAGTTTGCGAATAGGTTGCTGCTGACCGTGAAATTGAAATGGAAGCTGCATGGTGATATTGTTACCTTGAGGGGGAAGACTTTTGTTTATGAAGACATCAATAAAATTAATATTAATCGATGCGTAATTAAAACCTGCAAATTATATGAGGCTTCCCAAAATCATATTATATTATCTGGCCTGATGTTTAGATATGCCTGTTTTTGAATTATATAGTTTCATGGATAAGACCGAACAATTAGTGGATAGTCGCTACAACAATGCTCTCAGTGCCCTGACGTACGGGTTCAATTGCCTTATTTACGACAGTAAGGGCGGCAAACTCTATGATTGCATCCTCTCTATTCACGAGTCTTACATCAATATCCTCCATATAATAATTGGTCGAAGGGTCAGCTATCTACTAAAACTACATTAAATTTACAATATCACTGATAATTAGTACTCGACTCAAGCTGCCCTCAAACAACTCGGTATACGTACTAGCTGCCACAACTAGAACATTGTCTAATATTATACACGCAGAACCTCGATAGTTTCACTTTCGCATTCAAGACCGCTTTTGAGAAACAACAGCTGAAGATAGCGATGATTATGTTCGTGAGAGAGGCTAAACTTTACTATCAACGACTGAATGAGTTTGACCCCTTTAAAGCCGAGGCCATGATGACTTTCCTGCACGCAGATAAGGATGGCGGCAACATACTCGACATTCAAGAGATTTAGCGCATTTTGGAGGAGATGAAGGTTCGCAGGTCGAAGGAAGAGATCATGGATGATATAATCGAAATAAACAAGTATCTCTACGAGAGGTAGAAACTTAAAAGAAGCAAAGATATGACCAATAGAGAACTAAACTAAATGGGCTTTCAGTACTTGCTTCGGTTCTACTCCATTAAGGATGACCTCGCTAAGTATTTTAGTACGTACTGTCCCATGTTTAAATTGAAAGTGCGCAACCAGAAAAATCCCATCGTTGATGTTGTCCGCTACAACTAGAAGGCCCTCATGTCCGCTTCTCAGCTCAAAGATTTTTACTAAAAGGTGCTTGTGGTCAATATCAGTGAGGAGGATTGTCTGCAGACTATCAAAATGTTTCCTGTCTATGATGGAGAGGGCAATGAGAAGCAGGAGCAGAATGACATGATCAGCTTCAACAATTTTTGCAGTCTCATTTCCAGCAAACGTAACTCCGCCTTCGTTGAGGACAAAAAGGAACAGTGCCAGCCAATGACTCACCCTCTCTCAGATTACTTCATCAACTGTGATTTCACTGATTACTCTCTCACTAAGCAGAGCAGTAGCAACAAGATAAACAAAATAAATTTTTACTAAATGGCCCTAAAGAGAGGCTGCCGAGGATTGAGAGTTATTATTTAGCCAGGCAAGAACTCAAAACCAGTTGTAAGATTGGATCCATAGAATAGCGCGGATTTGGCAGAAATACTAAAGATTATCGCTTCTAAGGCCTTTGAGCTCAACAACTATCCTCTCATCCTCAAGATTAATACCATTAATTGCCCTAAAGTCATTCTCGATGAAGCTGCTCATCTGCTCACAAGTACGTTTGAAGAACTACTTTACATTCCGCCTGCTAACTTTCACTAACTCGAGGCACTTCCTTCCCCAGCTTAACTCATGCGCAAGATTCTACTGATGGCTGATGTCAATCCTAAGTTGATGAAGGCAAAGGAGCGAGACTTTCCGGAGGAGTCGATGACCTTCTTTAGACTGATCAGCCTATTTGGCAGTAAACTTGATTTTTAGCGTAAAGGCCAAATGTGTTGGAACTACTGTTCTCTGTAGCATGAAAAAATTCGCAAATTCTAGGAGGTTGAGGACGAAAATATGTCTAACTACTCCAAAAAGATCATGATTGAAGCAGCTATCGGAAAATAAAAGGGCTTATAAGTCAACCATAGTTGCTCAAGTACTTCATTAGAGATGCAGTTGCCATGCGGATGGGTGTACAGATGATCGGACTCACTTTTGCCGATATCAACAGCTAAAACTATGTCATGCAGTCGCTGTTTCTTGAAAATGGAGGAGCCAAGTGTGGATATATCCTCAAGCCTCTCTGGATGTGTCTCAAAAACCCAAAGACTTTATATTCCAAAAATTTTGATATTCCTCTATTTCTGCTTAATGTAAAGGTGATTTCCGGACAGAGCTGTGTGATGAATGCAAGCTAGTTTAGTGAAAGCTGCTATGTGTAGCTATACCTAAAGGGCAGCCGGAAGGAGGAAGACGTTAATAAAAAATTCACCTCTGACAAGGAGGACTCGGGTTACTATACAAAGTTTGGACTATAAGGGTAATTTACAATATACTGTCTTGATCTAGCTGTTCTTGTATTACTTGTGAGGGCAGAGAAGACCAAACAAATTCTTTCAGGACGGGCCATTCCCGTCCGACATCTAAAAGAGGGTCTTCGTCCACTTTTTCTTTTAGGAGAGCACTTCAAGGAATCTATGTACAACTACATGTTCATCCACACTATAAAAAAGTAAATGCCGAAGAAAACTCACTCCTATTTCGAATCAAAAGCATGATAGATGTGTTTGTGATATGCTCTGCTTTACAGCAGTCTATGAATAAAGTTAAATCAAAACGTGAGATTATCATAAGAGTTTATTTTTACTGGCTTTTTTGAAACGCTACAGTACTTCTAAACTTTTCTTCATTGAGTCTTCCACTTTTTGAGAAAGATACACTTTTGACTTCGAAGTTGAATCAGTTCGATCTCTTTTAGAGCCGCCTAAACTTTGACTAAGGGCTATTAGCTGCTATATGGAAGCGTTAGTTGACACGGACTAGAACCTCCTACATTTCTCAATATCCAGAGACTCTCTTTATTTAATTGCCTTTGCTGGAGCTGATTGGCATAACCTTAGAAAGAACTGTTTTATGTGCCTTTGCACTATTTTTAAGTTCTCCTTTTGATTCTCCATATCGATGGAAAATTCATTGAGGAAATATTTTATAGTCATGTCGCTGCTGAGACCCACACTTGAGGGGTCGAACTCAAACTTAAAACTGGAGCGATTTAAATATTCAACTACGTCTAGAAGTTGCTTTTCAAGAGTCTCGACGGCTTCTTCGTTAACCTCGAGCAGCCATTTCTCCAATCTAAAGGGAGCGTATTCGTAGTATAGATCAACACAATCCTCTCCTTCTAGCACTCTCTCAACATTCACTAGGTTGTCATGCTTGACTACATTCAGTAGATAGACCATTTGACGAATCATCTCATGCTGAGCCTAATTTTGGAAGTGCAGTGTCTTTTTGACGATGGGACGAGTGTTTTCAGTGAAAACCTCTGCTAGTTACCCAAAGGGATACTTTTCATCCATGTTAATGTGAACTTATTTTTGCATCCTCAAAAAATAAATATAATCTTATTATTTGTGGAATGCATCAGCGGGTCATTGGATATAACTATTAGTTAAATACGAATCACCATTTAGCTAATCTATAAGAAGAATTATAATTTTCGCATTGGCTTGGTCCGTTTTAAAATTCAATAAAATTATTATTGGCTTAATATCAACAAAATGTCTCGCTAATATTTTTTCCTTTCGCTAAAAAGAGATTGGAAAGTGGATGCATTGTCAATCTGATGAGAGTTGATAATAAAATAATCATTTATTTTCGAATTATAAGAAAAAAACAAAAATAATAATAACAATAATATGTGTATTGCATCATGTCGAAAAGGATTCACTGATAAATTTGGTATCGAAAGATGATAGAATGATGGAAAATGCAATCATTGGACTTATTGCATCTCCCAATTAAAGCACAAACTCATTGTCTTTGGCCTTGCCAAATAGCATTACCTACTTTTAATTGTCTTATAAGATAAAATTCTTGGCTGAAGGTTTTGAAGCTAAGCCTCTAAGATTGAGAAGATATCTTCCGATATTACTGTACCAGGTCGGCTTCTTATTATTTAAAACTATCATCTTCTATTTATTTGCCTAATTTAGGAAGAGTTGGTTTAGACCAACTTCATCCTCATACATAGTGACTCCAATAAAATCGGAATAATAATTGAACTAGTCCTTTTTGACATAGACTGTAAACTCTCTTGGCTTAAAGGCGAAAATGCTTGTTTAATAAACAATGGTTGCTAGCAGTTCACGAGGCTACTCTCTTTTTTATTTGGCATTTTTAGGATTGAGTCCAGGGCCAAAGACATTTAAAATGCTGCCGATTGTATTGGATTTTATTTTACCCATATAGTTTGCAGAATTTTATTCGAAGTCTGTTTTACTAAGAGACATAATAAAGGTGGAGATGGGCCTGGCAGTAATTCTCTTGGCATTCATGATCATTTTGTTGTCATTGTCACTGGAGATGAGCTAAAATCGAGGCCAGAAGACATTAAACCATGAATTTTAACGATTTACCTTCATTTTTAATAAGTGAAGAGGCTGAACTTTACTCATGAGCTGTTGCTTGAGCTACATCTGATTTTAACTAAAATGTGGCTATTCTTGGACAATATCAACGGCATCTGTATTAATGATAGCTGAGCTCCTAAAATTTCCTTTTGTATCGGGAACAAAGACTTGAGGCTAATGTGACGAGGAACTCTGCTAATCATTATTAATTATCACTCCTTAAGCTTTAGCATCTTAATTGTTTGGCATTTACTAAATATCTTCCTTTATTGGATTCATATTGAGTTGGTTCTATTTCTCCTCATTTATTTATCCTTCGTTATTATCTGAAGGCTATAAGAACTCATCTTCTTTGTAGTTACTTATTATAGACTCATCATTAATTCTATGGTTGAAGTTTTAATAAACTACCACTCTTTCGCCTTTTTATGCGGGGCTAAGTCTTTATAAAATTATCGCTACTCGATGGCAAAATTATTTTTATATCTTTTCTTTTGTTTTCGTTCTTCTACGCCACTATTTGCTTCCACTTGATTTGTATTTGTAGTTTGAAAAACACTACCAGTTTGTTCATCTTCCTACATATCGATTAATTAAAATTGTTTAGGAATGGGACTATCAGCTTAACTTGATTCTAAATAAAATAAGGCGTACTTTCAAAGCTGTGATTCTTGCTGGGACTTTACGAAGTTGTATGGACATTCAAATACATATGATTTGCTTGCAATAATATAATAAAAGTTTATGTTTTTTGTATCTAATGAAAACCATTAGTACCATATTGACATACTAAGTCTATTTAATATATTTATTCGACACTAATCCATATGTGCATTATTGGTAAAAATTAAAATCATAGTATGTTCTTCTCAATTATAGTATTCAAGAAGGTGATGAAATTATTGAGGGTTGTTTTTATTTCATGTCTTGGCTTTCCTTACTTATAAATCTGTTAAAATTTTGCTTTGCATTACACACATTTGGCTTGAAATTAAGTAAACTCTATCTATCCTTTCTTTTGCTGATCTCGACATTGTTCATATTATTTTGTTACTTGGTTTATGAGGGCCACTGTTTCTTATTGCTTTCGATCAATACCCAAAGCAACATGATCTGAAGTATATTCTTCAAATTAGTCGATTTATTATGATTAAGGTACCATTACCAAATTATTGCTTTTTGAGAGCATGCCAACAGCGGTTTTATCGCTTTCAGCTTTCAGTTTCTTAAATATATAACCGGCCTCTTCCCAGTGGCCAAGAATTTGTTGATATTGAGATTCAGCTAAATGAACGAGCGGGCTTGAATGATTTTATAGCGAAACCAACGCTGCATTTGGTCCCTGGGATAAAAAGATGGCGTATGATGTTATAACAGTTAGTTCATGAGTATTGATACCTTGAGACTAAAGATGTTCAGCAATTCTAATCTATCTTATGGAATAAATACTACTCTGCGATATTTTTTCTTAAGGATGAGTTGGGTAAGATTGTAGATGGTTTGATCATACTTGTGCTGTATTTACATAGAAATATTATTATGGAAAATAATCAATAGTAAATAGAAGCCATCGAAGATG
>Ga0302280_1002730_pt1 | contig 13282 bp, 4 predicted proteins | sample III_Fen_E1_1_FD_198771 | JGI IMG/M metagenome (GOLD analysis project Ga0302280, IMG submission 198771) | Peat permafrost microbial communities from Stordalen Mire near Abisko, Sweden - III_Fen_E1_1 | ecosystem: Environmental > Terrestrial > Soil > Wetlands > Permafrost | place: Sweden: Abisko...
AAAAAAGAATCATTATTGAAGATGCGCAAACGCATCAGCGCATCCTGAATGTTTTTGCAAAAACTGTGCAGCGGGAATATGGTGATATTTTCTTTAATCCTCAGTCTGGCAATGGCAATTATTATTTGTACTACATGCCCTATAAAAATGAAGGACGCAGCAACTATCCCCGGGGGGTGTATCTGCGGCCGGATATAACAACTGACAACAGTTGGCTTTCAAAAATAAATGCTTCGCAAAACGATGAGGGCAACTACAGTCTGGAATACCAGAGCATTGACAGTTTCAATAGCTTTTACCCGATGGAATTCATTGCTACCGCAGGAGAAAAAAAATCGTTCATTACAAAATATGCTGCAAATGATTTTATATTAATTCCCGAAAACCGGATGTTGCCTATTCGCATGAAATACGATCTGCCCATGAAATGGATGAATAAAGATTTATCAAAGCCGTTTACAGGAGAAGCAGGTAAAGGTGAATATTATGCTTATCAGCTAGGCGTGTATGCATTAAAAAATCTGGAAGGAGTAAAAGTATCATTTAGCAATTTGAAATCATCATCGGGGAATAGCATTTCAGCAAAAAATATTTCATGCCTGAATACAAATGGCGTTACGTACGATGCAAAGCCTTTAATAAAAAACGTAACAGTGCCTCAAAATCAGGTACAGGCTCTATGGTGTGCGGTTGATGTACCTCTAAAAACAGCGGCAGGTGTATACGCAGGAACGGCAACTGTTTCAGCGTATGGCAGTTCTTCACAAACCGTAAAAATCATTTTGACCGTAACTGATAAAACAGCTTCAGATGGCGGCATCAGCGAGCCGAAAAAACAAACAAGATTGAAGTGGCTCAATTCAACGCTTGCGCAGAAAAATACTGTAATCGTCCCTTACACCGCATTGAAAGTATCAGGTCGTGAAATTAGTTTATCTGGAAGAAAATTGATGGTTGGCAATGATGGCTTACCCAATCAAATACAAACTTTTTTTACGGAAGAAATGACGGGTATGCAATCCTCGCCAAATAATATTTTATCAAACCCCATAAAGCTGATAGCTGAGGATGCAAACGGAGAAATAAAATGGAAACACGTAAAATTGATTTTCACCAATCATCAACCCGGCACAGTGAAATGGCAATCATCTGCTGTCTCTTCTTCGCTGGCCATGAATGTGAAAGCATCACTGGAATTTGACGGATATATTTCTTATACAGTAAAAGTAACCGCCATAAAAGATGTATCGCTAAAAGATATCCGTCTTGAAATCCCTTTTGCTCCGGCTGCTGCAAAATATATGATGGGGCTGAACCTGAAAGGGGGCGAACGACCATCCCAGTACGACTGGAAATGGGACGTGGCGCATAAAAACCAGGATGGCGCATGGATCGGCAGTGTGAATGCGGGCCTGCAATATTCGCTGCGTGATGAAAAATATGTGAGGCCGTTAAATACAAATTTTTATCTTCAGAAACCATTGCTTTTGCCTTCCTCATGGGGCAACGATAATAAAGGCGGCATTATTATTTCAAAAAAAGAGAATGGGGTTGTTGCAAATAATTACAGTGGTGAGAGAACGATGAAGAAAGGAGATGAATTGTACTATGATTTCACTTTGCTAATCACTCCTTTTCATACAATAAATACAGACTTTCAATGGGCTACTCGTTTTTATCACGCTTATAAACCCATTGATACTATTAAAGCGACAGGTGCCACTGTAATAAATATCCATCATGCAACAGCAATCAATCCTTACATCAATTATCCTTTTATCGAATACAAAAAAATGAAAGCTTATATTGACAGTGCGCATAGGGTTGGCCTGAAAGTGAAAATTTATAATACGGTGCGTGAGCTCTCCAACAGAGCGTATGAGATAGATGCTTTGAGAAGCCTCGGCCACGAGATTTATTCAACTGGCAAAGGCGGTGGCTTTAGCTGGCTGCAGGAGCATATGGGGGATGATTATATCGCAGCATGGTTTGTGCCTGAGATAAAAGATGCAGCCATCGTGAACAGCGGCATGAGCCGATGGCACAACTACTATGTGGAAGGAATGAACTGGCTCACGCAAAACGTGGGGATTGATGGAATTTATCTTGACGATGTGGCATTTGACCGGACCACAATGAAACGCATCAAACGTGTGCTTACGCAAGAAGGGCATCCGGGCATTATTGATCTCCATTCAGCCAATCAGTACAATAAAAATGATGGCTTTAATAACAGCGCCAATTTGTATATGGAGCATTTCCCTTATCTAAACCGCCTATGGTTTGGAGAATATTTTGATTATGAAAATAACTCGCCCGATTTCTTTCTAACGGAAGTCAGCGGCATTCCATTTGGTCTCATGGGTGAAATGCTGGAGGGCGGCGGTAATGCATGGCGCGGGATGATCTATGGCATGACAAACCGCATACCCTGGAGCGATGGCGCAGACCCGAGGCCAATTTGGAAAATATGGGATGATTTTGGGATGCAAGGCTCAGAAATGATTGGTTACTGGAGCAGCCATTGCCCGGTAAGAACCAATAACAGCAAGGTGTTAGCAACGGTGTATAAAAAGAACAAAGAAGCATTGATTGCTATTGCGAGTTGGGCGGAGACCGACACTGATGTAAAATTGATTGTGGACTGGAAGCGGTTGGGAATTGATCCTTCAAAAGCGACAATCATGGCACCGGAAATAAAAAACTTTCAGTCTGCGAAATCATTTGCTGCAGATGATGCAATACCGGTTGCAAAAAACAAGGGTTGGCTTTTGTGGATAAAGGAATAAAGGAATGCGGGCGAGAGGTAATGTATCAGTTTCATCTTATGCAAACCTTCATGATAGCAGAAATGGCTGCATAGAAATTAAGTTGCAAAATTCTTCAGTTTAATCCTTTGGATCTTGGCGTTCTTTGCGGGAAATATTCTTAAACTAAAGGACTGCCCAGGTAAAACGCAGAATTTCGTTTATCATTATTTATTATCTTCCCTTCAAATTAACTGCTATGTATAGAAAGTTTGCATGCATTTTGACATTCATCACTTTATCTATCACTACTATTTTTGCGCAGCAAAAGAAAAACCTGACGCCGGATGATTACGGCAAATGGCAAAGCATTGGTGCGAGCGAGATTTCCCCCAATGGAGAATGGGTAGCTTATCAGATCAATGTTGCTGAGGACAATGACACGTTGTTTGTCACAAACAGAAATAGCCATAAGATTTATAAACTGGCATTTGGCTCTTCGCCCGAATTTTCAAAAGATAACAAATGGATCGCTTTTCGCACAGGCATACCATTTAAAGAAGCAGAAAAACTGAGAGAAGACAGCAAAGCCATCGAATATAAAATGGGCCTGCTCAATCTGGAAACGGGAAAGAAAGAAACTATTCAAAATATAAACCGATTCGGCTTTTCCCGCAATGGGAAATTCCTGGCAGTTTATATCAACGCACCCAAAGAAAATAAAGATAAGGGCAGTGTATTGCTGCTTCGGAATTTAGCTGACAGCAGCACCCGCACCATTGGCAATGTGACCGAATATGCATTCAACAAAAAAAGCGATTACCTTTCTTATGTTGTTGAATCCGCCAATGCAGCCGGCAATTCTGTTGAGCTTTTTAACCTGAATACATACGTTTTAAAGGTGCTTGCCAGCGATACATTAAAATTTTCAAAACTTAACTGGCAAAAAGAAGGCGAAGGCCTGTCATTCTTTAAAACATTCAAAGATTCTCTTTTTGAAGAAGAGAATGCTATCGTTTATGCATACCTGAATATTGCTAAAAATTCTTCCTTAAAAATATTCAATCCAAAAACGGAGGCTGATTTTCCAAAAGGCATGCGCATTTACAATGGTTCTGATCTAAAAGTGAGCGATGACCAGAGCAGTATCTTTTTTGGCTTGAAGAACTGGACAGCAAAACCTGCCAATGAAGAAAAGAAAAAAGCAAGCGACAGTACGAAAGCAATAGCGGAGAGCGCCAAATTAAAAACTGATAGTGCCAAGACAAAAACAGACAGTACAAAAACCGAGGTCGCAAAAAAAGATAAGAAGGATGAAAAGCTTGCTGCTGTGGACATCTGGCACTGGAATGACCCGGAAATCCAGCCACGCCAGAAAAACACTTATAATCAGGATAAAGAAGCCAGTTATCTTTCTGTATGGAATATTGACAACAATCATTTTTATCAGTTAGCTAAAGAAAATACGCCAGATGCGCAGTTGAGCGGCAACCAAAAATTCGCCATCACTTCCACCAACAAAAAATACAAACCTGCTTTTAAAGAAGATTATGCAGATGCTTACCTCGCAAATGTAAAAACGGGTGAATCAAAATTAGCGTTTGAGAAAACCTTGGACAATGGATTTGGTTTTCCGCAAACATCGCCCGACGGAAAATATCTGTATTACTTTAAAGACAAAAACTGGTGGACATATAATGTCGCTACTCAGCAGAATATCAACCTCACAGAGCATATCAATACCAAATTCTGGAACACAAGGGATGATCATCCGGCAAGCCGCCCACCTTTCGGTCTGGGCGGATGGACAAAGGGCGACAAAGAAATTCTATTGTACGATGAATACAATATTTGGGCTATAAATCCCGATGGTAAAGCTGCACGAAAGATCACAGATGGCGAGAAAGAAGAAATTGTTTTCCGTATTAACAGGGTTGAATATGAAGAACCTTATCTTGATGATTCAAAAGCTATTTATTTTTCTGCTTATGGTGACAAGACGAAAAAATTCGGTTATTACAAATTTGAAAAAGGCAAAACAGAAAAACTCATCTACGACGATCTGCTGATCAATCGGCTGGCAAAAGCAAAAGATGCCAATGCATTTATTTATGTAAAACAGGACTATCATGTTTCTCCTACATTGTATGCGACAGATGATTTTATTTCGGAAAAAAATATTGTTTCTACCAATCCGCAGCAACAGAATTATTACTGGGGCAAAAGCGAACTCCTAAGTTTCACGAATACCAAAGGGCAGAAATTGCAGGGAGCGCTTTTCTATCCTGCTAATTACGAGGCGGGGAAAAAATATCCGATGATAGTTTATATTTATGAGATATTGTCTAACACGGTACACAGCTATGTTAATCCCGGAAATAGAAGCGCCTACAACACAACCAATTTTACAACAGGCGGCTATTTTATTTTCAGGCCCGATATTGTGTATGATGTCAACGATCCAGGCCTGAGTGCAGTGAATTGCGTAGTGCCCGCGGTAAAAGAAGTTTTGAAAACGGGAATGATAGATGAAGATAAAGTTGGATTGATGGGGCATAGCTGGGGCGCTTATCAAACTTCGTTCATTATCACGCAAACCAATTTATTTCATGCTGCATGTGCAGGCGCACCATTGACCGACCTGATCAGCATGAGCATGTCCATTTACTGGAACCAGGGCATCACGGATCAGAAAATATTTGAAACGAGTCAAGGTAGGTTTGATGGGCCCTGGTATGACCGTATGCAGGAGCACATGCGCAACTCGCCTATGTTCAATGCAGACAAAATAACTGCGCCCTTATTGGTTGCCTTTGGTGATAAAGATGGTGCGGTAGACTGGCACCAGGGCATTGAAATGTATGGCACCATGCGCAGGATGATGAAACCCCATGTGATGCTGGTATATTCAGACGAAAACCATGGCCTGGCAAAAAAGGAAAATCAGATTGATTATCAAAAAAGGCAAAGGCAGTGGTTTGATCATTATCTGTTGGGCAAGCCAGCCGAAAAATGGATCACTGATGGCGTAAGTTATTTGGATAAAATGAAAGAAAGAGAGAAGCAGGATGAGAAGAAATAATACCTGTTTGCTTCATTGAAAGAAGGTGTAGTATATGTATCAGGCGCAATTGTTTATTCATGGAGCATTGCCGTATTCTATCTTATCCTATAAGAAATAAACATGCTATGCAATATATCTGATATGGCTAAGGCTAATCTCAGACACAAAGTAGTTTTCATAATTTTTAGTTTTACCAATCACAATGAATCTGATTTCAATCGTCACGTTGAATCTGCTTTTAATCTCATCGGCAGTGCATTCGCAGGAAAATAAACTCGCGAATCAGATCACTGCAAAAAAAATTGACCCTTCTACACTGCTATGGTATGATTCGCCTGCAAAGAAATGGGAGGAAGCATTGCCGGTCGGAAACGGCAGGCTCGGTGCAATGGTATTTGGTAAACACGGGGAAGAAAGGATTCAATTAAATGAAGACACTTATTGGTCTGGCGGGCCTTATTCAACTGTGGTAAAAGGTGGATATAAAACCCTTCCACAAATCCAGAAGCTTGTTTTCGAAGGAAAATATTTAGAAGCGAATAATTTATTCGGAAGAAAGTTAATGGGCTATCCGGTTGAACAACAAAAATATCAGTGCCTGGGCAATTTGGTCTTGTTCTTCCCGAATGAAGATTCAGTTATTAACTATAAAAGATGGCTTGATCTGAAAACAGGTATCACTAGTGCGTCTTATCAGGCAAATGGTATCACTTATCAGAGAGATGTTTTCGCTTCTGCTCCTGATCAGGCAATCGTGATCAGGATCACTGCTGACAAGCCGGGCAGCATTTCATTTACAGCAAATTTAAGAGGAGAAAGAAACCAAACGCATTCTAATTATGCGACAGATTATTTCAGGATGGACCGTGATGGAAATGATGGATTGAAATTAACAGGTAAATCTGCGGACTATATGGGAGTGAAAGGCCTGATCAAATATGATGCCCGCATAAAAGCAATTCCTGAAGGTGGCACTATGAAAATAAATGGTGTTGACCTGATCATAGAAAATGCCAATTCAGTCACTTTGTATTTTGTTGCAGCAACGAATTTTGTCAACTACAAAAACGTGACTGCAAATGAGCATTTGAGAGTAATAAGCTATTTAAAAAAAATCAGTGCTAAAAAATTTAAAACGATTTATGCGAATGCTATTGCCGACTATAAAAAATATTTTGACCGGGTTACACTGAACCTGAATACAACAGAAAATTCCTTTCTACCCACTGATATCAGAAAACAAAAAATTCAGGAGAACGATGATCCGTCTATGGCTGCGCTCAGCTATAATTTTGGAAGATACCTGATGATCGGTTCTTCAAGGCCGGGAACACAGCCTGCCAATTTGCAAGGCATCTGGAATGAAGACATGAACCCTGCCTGGGATTCGAAATATACGACCAACATTAATACCGAAATGAATTACTGGCCTGTGGAAACCGGCAATCTTTCTGAATGTGCAGAGCCGTTGATTACAATGGTCAAAGAATTGCAGGATCAGGGCAGCCAGGTGGCTAAAGAACATTACGGTGCACACGGCTGGGTTTTTCATCAGAACACAGATATATGGCGTGTTGCTGCACCAATGGACGGTCCTACCTGGGGAACATTCACAGTTGGTGGCGCATGGCTTTGTACACATCTCTGGGAACATTATCAATACACAATGGATAAATCGTACCTGAAAGAAGTATACCCTGTTATTAAAGGTTCAGTGCTTTTTTTTATGGATTTCTTAGTAAAACATCCAAATGGCAGATGGCTCGTGACCAATCCGTCCACTTCGCCTGAAAATTTTCCTGATGGCGGAGGCAACAAACCTTATTTTGACGAAGTGACTGCGGGATACAGAGAGGGTACCACGATTTGTGCAGGTTCTTCCATTGATATGGAAATACTATATGATCTATTCGGATATTTCAATGAAGCATCGAATATATTACGCGTGCACGATCCGTTTGTCGAACGCGTGAAATCAGCGAGAGAAAAATTAGTACCGCCTCAAATTGGTTCAAATGGGTCTTTGCAGGAATGGGCCCATGACTGGAAATCCTTAGAAAAAAATCACCGTCATTTTTCTCACATGTATGGATTGTATCCGGGCAAAGTCTTGTATGAAAAAAGAACTCCTGCATTGATCGAGGCATACAAAAAAGTGTTGAACGAAAGAGGCGATGGTGCCATGGGTTTTTCGAGAGCCTGGAAAATGGCTTTATGGGCAAGGATGAATGACGGAGAGCGGGCATATAAAATTTATAAAGGCTACCTGAAAGAACAATGCTGTTCATCGTTATTTGCTCTTTGCGGCAAAGCGCTGCAGGTGGATGGGTCTTTGGGTGTAACTGCTGCGATCACTGAAATGCTGATGCAGTCGCAGGATAAATTCATCAGGCTATTGCCCGCACTTCCCGATACATGGGCTGATGGTTCTTTCAAAGGCGTTTGTGCAAGAGGTGCTTTTGAATTAAATTATTCATGGCAGAATAAAAAGATAAATTCACTAAGCGTTTTATCAAAAGCCGGAAAAATTTGCAGGATTGAATACAAACCGGATGCAAAAATTATTTCCAAAGGAATACCGGTTGCATTTAGAAATTTACCCGGAGGCATTCTTGAATTCAACACATTTAAAGGTGCAACTTATATAATCGAATAGCAGTAAATAAAATCAGTAACTTCATTACAGTAAAATCATTTTCAATGAGCAGTTACCCGAGTATTTTCAATGATGTCATCGGGCCGGTGATGAGAGGACCATCCAGTTCTCACTGTGCCGCTTCATTGCGCATTGCACGGCTTTGCAGAGACCTGATGGATGAACAGATAAAAAATATACTGATTGCATTCGACCCGAATGGCTCTCTCGCGACCACACATAAAAGCCAGGGATCTGACATGGGTCTCTTCGGTGGTTTTTTAGGATGGGAAGCATTTGATGAAAGACTGCCGGATGCTGACAAACATCTTGCAATAGCAGGCATTGATATTGACATTCAGATTTGTGATATCCATGCTGATCATCCCAATACTTATAAGATTACATTAAGTAACGATCAAGAAACCAGAAACCTTACAGCAATCTCAACCGGCGGTGGAATGATTGAGGTGACCAATATTGATGGAGCAAAAGTATCAATGGCGGGAGATTATTTCGAGACATTAATTTATTGTAGTGAGGCAGAAAGTGTTCTCAGATATATTGAATCTTCCATCCCGCACGACGAATTGATCATTCATCGCGGAGCACACTCTTTTATTGAAATCAAAGCTCAATCCTTCCCGGATAAAATTATTTGCAGCGAGCTTTTTTCTATCGAGACCGTATCTGCCATTAAATTTCTCAGGCCTGTGCTTCCGGTAATGGCGAGAAAAAATTTAACGGTGCCATTTATTACCTGCAATGAAATGCTGGAATATAATAAAGGCAAAAACAAATCGCTCTGGGAACTTGCTATTGACTATGAAAGCGAAAGAGGAAATATGTCACCAGATGAAGTATTTCAAAAGATGAGAGCCATCATTCACATCATGGGAAATGCAATTGAATCTGGGTTGAAGGGAACTCATTATGATGACCGGATCCTGGCCAGCCAGTCACTGCAGTTCAGGGAAAATTTCGAAGCAAAAAAATTAGTTGACGGTGATGTAAATAACAGAGTCATCATGTATGTGTCTTCTATCATGGAAGTAAAGAGCTCAATGGGCGTGATCGTTGCAGCCCCTACAGCCGGCTCTTGTGGTGCGTTGCCAGGTGCATTGTTTGGCGTTGCACATTCATTGCAATTGCACGAAGATGAAATTGTGAAAGCTATGCTGGCCGCTGGATTAATTGGAGTTTTTATTGCGGCTCACGCAACATTTGCTGCAGAGGTTGGTGGCTGCATGGCAGAAACCGGATCAGGTGGCGGAATGGCCGCTGCAGGAATAGTAGTGATGAAAGGAGGCACGTTAAAACAATCCATTGCGGCAGCTTCGCTTGCGTTGCAAAACTCATTGGGAATAATTTGTGATCCCATCGGCAATCGCGTGGAAGCACCTTGTCTGGGACGAAATGTGATGGCTGCTACGAATGCCATTTCCTGCGCTAATATGGCATTGTCAGATTATGAGCAACTGATCCCTTTGGATGAAGTGGTTGATACAATGAAAGCAGTGGGCGACCAGATCCATCACACTTTGCGCTGCACGAATCTTGGCGGGCTATCGGTAACGCATACCGCAAAAAAAATAGAAGCGATGCTGGAAGAAAAAAGCGGCAAATTTTTCAAAAGCTGTTAAGTATTTTTACACTTTATTGTTTTGATTAAATGACTGAATCAGAAAACACTGTTTAATTTTGTGACTCAGTCTCATTAATTGTTGCAAATAAATCTGGTTTTATCTATTTCAGCTTTTTCACTCTCATATACCTAAACCTAACCACATCGCCGTGACCTAAAAAGCCGAGATGGCCAGTTGGCCGAGACAAGCCCGGGTGTGCCTTGTGATCTATCGTTGCAGTAAAATTTTTCGATGCTTCTTTGATATCGCCATCCAAAATCACCGTGCCGTTCAATGTGACTTTTATCTTATTTCCCTTTGCTATGATCTCTTCTTTGTTCCATTGGCCTGTTGGCAAAAGAAACCCTCTTTTTGCAGGAATGACACCATACACAGATCCGTGGTATTGATAAACATGCAGATCTTTATACATTGGTGCTTCATTGTCGAGCACTTGAATTTCCATACCTACATAAGCTGCGTCACCTTCGAGTGGTGCACGAATGCCGATGCCATTGTTTGCGCCGGGCGTCAACTGAAATTCGAAGCGATAAACAAAATCAGAGAACTCTTCTTTGGTGTACAAATTACCAACGCTGCCATCATTCGGGCTCACCTCTACTACGCCATCTTTTACGAGATAGCCTGCAGTATTGCCCGTCCATTGATCTAAGTTTTTCCCGTCAAATAAAGAAACAAAGCCTTCCTTTTTTTCTACATCACTTATCGTATATGGCTCGTTCGTGGGAAGTTCTCTCAGATAAATATTCCGGTAGGCAACATAAGTGCCGTGAGCCTGCAATTCTATTTGTTCTTTTGGGAAAATGGGAATACTATGATCCCAATAATTTTCAAGCGGTATATTATCAGTCACCAATATGCCATTCAAATAGACAGTTACTTTTTCACCTTTCATAATGATATGAAAGCGATTCCACTCTCCCACTCTGTTATCCGCTACCACCAATGGCTTGCTTTCATATTTTTGATTATTGTACAACCCACCTGAACCAACCTGCGCACCAACCTCTCTTCTGCTCGTATCCCATATCTGAACCTGTGGTGTTCCTCTTAAATAAATCCCCGCATCGCCTTTTTCTGTGATCTTCCAGTCCACATACATTTCAATATCGCCGTATTTTTTTGTCGTTGCCAGATTATCTCCATGCCCGGTGAATATCAACAAACCATCTTTCACGATCCAGTCGCCTTTTGTTTTTTCGTTGGCCAATTGTTCTGCAGCACGCAAAGCTGTATCAGACATTTTTGATCTGGTGACCGGATTTCCAACAAGCGCTTTCCATCCTGTAAGATCCAACCCGTTGAAAAGGCTTACGAACCCATAATCATACGGCATTTTGAGTAAATGGGCATTTAGTTTGCTCACCAACACAGCACTGTCTTCTCCTTTGATGAGCGGGATAGCCGTTTCAAGCGCTTCTCTAGCAACCGGGCCTTTAATGTTTTCATCTTCCAATGCCAGACGTGCAACAATCAATGCTGCGTCTTTATTTACTTCTTCATCTTTCAATGATTTGCTGACTAAAATGAAACTGCTGAAACCGGGAATATGCGCTGCCTCGGACAAAATATTTCTTTTCTCTACCGGGTTTTTTGCCTGATCCATCTGATCCTGCAAAGCAAGCAACTGTTGTTCGTTATTCAGTGAAGATGAAGACGCTGGTTTATAAACAGGCAATTGAGGCAGGCTGTTATTTGCCTGATCAATGATTGATTTATCAGTCAGTAAATTCAACTGCGACTGAATGAATGCTTTTCCATAATCTGTTTTTACTGCAGCCAGTTGTTTTTTTAATAACTCAATTAATTGATTTTTTTTCACTGCATCTGATGAAGCCTTGTTCACGTAAGCATTCAATGCATAAGTAGCTTTGACTTTCAGCGAGTCATCGTCCAGCAATTTGGTAAACCATTTCCATTCTGACTTATTCCAGTTACCCATTGCCGCTAATGCAGCATCTGCTTCTGTAGTGTGCTGATATGGAAAAGCCTGAATGGTCTCTGTCACTTTATCTTTTGCTTTTTGTGCCTGAACATTTTCATGTAAACAAAGCGAAGCAAAAGCAATTACTAAAAAAGAAAAATATTTTTTCATACAGTTATTTTATCGGGGGTGTTTTTTGTTCATAAATGCCATGGGCTGCGCATGGGCGGGTTGATCAAATAATTTGCTTCGTCATCATCAATGAACAATTGAGTGGCCGGATCGAATTTCAAAGTCCTTCCCAATTGCAATGCAGCTTTCCCCATGTTGATTATGGTGCATGACCTGAACCCATTCATTTCGTTCAATGCGAATGGAGTCCTGTATTTCACAGAGTCTAAAAAGTTAGTGACCTGCGGTGCTGGGTCCGGCATCATTGCCAGCTTTTCTTTTAAGTTGGGAATATCTGATTTGAACCCTGCAAATAATTTTCCTTTAGGGCCTTCAATGTATGCTGCAGAAGGATCTTTTGCTTCTCCGTCCAGGATGATCTTACAGCCATCATCATACGTAAAAGTCAGTTTCCTGAACGTACCTACTGCATCCCAATTCTGTTGTTCTGCATCTACTTCAACCATTATGGGGTTGGTGTGATCTTTTCCCAAAAAATATTGAATCGGATCAATATAATGCTGGCCCATATCACCCAAGCCTCCGCCATCATAATCCCAATAGCCCCTGAAAGTCTGATGCACACGATGGGGGTTGTACGGCTTAAATGGAGCAGGTCCCAGCCATCTGTCATAATTCAATTCGGGAGGAACAGGCAATGTTTCCAATTTCGTTTTGCCAACCCAATAAAATTTCCAGTCAAAGCCGGTAGTCTTGCTTACTGTGACTGTCAAAGGCCATCCCAGCAATCCTGACTCCACTAATTTTTTTATGGGGCGAACCGTGGTATTCATTCCATAAAAATTATCTTCAAAGCGGAACCAGGTGTTCAAACGGAACATGCGTTTGTTTTGCTGCACCGCTTCAATCACTTTTTTGCCTTCACCGATTGTTCTGGTCATTGGCTTTTCGCACCAGATATCTTTTCCTGCTTTCGCTGCATCAATCGCAATGAGGCCATGCCAGTGCGGAGGCGTTGCAATATGCACGATATCTACTTCCGGCAAGGCGATGAGTTCACGGTGATCACTAAACGTTTTCACACCCCCACCGATCATATTGGCGACTTCGCTCAAGTGATTTTTATCAACATCA
>Ga0302280_1002731_pt1 | contig 13275 bp, 9 predicted proteins | sample III_Fen_E1_1_FD_198771 | JGI IMG/M metagenome (GOLD analysis project Ga0302280, IMG submission 198771) | Peat permafrost microbial communities from Stordalen Mire near Abisko, Sweden - III_Fen_E1_1 | ecosystem: Environmental > Terrestrial > Soil > Wetlands > Permafrost | place: Sweden: Abisko...
GTGGCATTAAATATAAAGACCATGAAAACAGCATTACAGGTAGACATCACATTTGAACAAATCCTTTCAATGGTAAAACAATTACCGAGACAACAGAAGTTAAAATTGACCAAAGAATTGGAAAAATAAGTTATCGACTCTAGACTTTCAAGACTATTAAAGACATTCAGAACTCCAAAGTTAGACCTAAAAACAATAACGGAAGAAGTTGAAAGTGTTAGACAAGGAATTTATGACAAACAAAAGCATTAGAGTAATTTTTGACACCAACGTTTGGGTAAGTTTTCTTATCGGTAAACGACTATCGGTTATACAAAAATATATCTCTGATGGCAGTATAATAATTGTTACAACTGAACAATTACTAACAGAAATAAGACTCGTAACCGGACGAGAAAAATTAAAAAAGTATTTTCCAAAAGAAAGTGTAAAGGAACTCATTGAATTGTTAGAAACAATATCTGAGAATGTGGAAATAAGACCAAAACATTTTATTAATAGGGATTTAAAAGACAATTTTTTATTAGACCTAATTGATTATTCAAAAGCTGACTATTTGGTTACAGGCGATAAAGACCTCCTTGAGCTCAATCCATTTAAAACAGCACAAATATTGACGCCGCAAGAATTTGAAATCGAACTACAAAAATAGCCCGAACCGCCAACAACTAAGATTTCGTTGCGTCCGGAGGACGAACAATGAAATCTTAGTTGCACAGAATCAGGTGCGTTGGGGGATATAACATCTATGTGGATTGCGTCATGTAATCAATGGCGCTTTTGTTTTTTTTAGAAGCATCATTTGAGAAATGCAAAAAAACAATGTACTTTTTTAAAAATTATTCTGCTGCAACTTCTGTTTCTACCACCAAATATTTTGAATCTTTCCAGAATTTGGTAGGAGAAATAATTAAAAGTTTATTATTCTCACCCGCCTGAAGAATTTTATATGATCCGGTTGGATGAGGAGTAATCAATTTAACATTTTCAACATTCTTTATTGGAATTTCAGTTACCATTGGAATCTCAATCCGCGTAAAATTTTTGTTTTTTAAATCTTTATTTAATTCTTTAACCCTGCCAAGTCCAATAAAGCCTCCTTCTTTGCTAATAATACCTTTGCTCTTTAAATCTACAGTTGTTCCTATTGCATAATAAGCAGTATTTAATGTTTCTGTTTGGGAGTCTGACATCTCTTTTTCTTCTTTATACGATTCTTCAAGATTTTCATTTTTCTCCTTAAGGCTGCTAAAATCAATATTCCGTTTTTCCAAATTGTTTTTTAAATCAACAATTTCATTTTCTTTGCTTGTAATTTGATTGTTAAGGTTAGCCATGGCTGTTTCCAGATAATCAATTGTGATATCGGACTCTGCAAGTTGTTTGCTCAAATAGGCTATCGTCTGCTTATTCTTATTAATCTGATTATAGATAAATTGGATATCAGTTATAATTTGATTTTTAGCTGATTTATCTAACTCAATGTTTTTTGTATTTAAACTCAATATGTTTTCTTTCGTTTTTATCTGATTCAAATTGTTCTGAATTTCATTGAAAGATTTTACAAATGCGCGCAGAGCTGATTCCTCATTGTGAATAACAGTATCCTTTTTACTTAATTCACTATTAACTTTTGCTAAACTATCTTCCAATGAAGTTGTTTTGTTATTGCCACCACCTGCACAGGCAAACAAAAACGGCAACACTATTAAAATTAAATTCTTTCTCATATTTTCTTTTTTTTGATAATAATTTAAAATGTTGTTAAATTTCCGACAAGTTATCCTATAACAGGATTATTTCAGGAACAAAATTAAAAGTGCAATACCAACCTGAAAATGATAATGATCAGTTGAAAACGTGATAGAAATCATGCTGTTCTGATAACATTCTTTTCTAAATCTCAGCTCTGCGGCATTTTCATTTGCGAAGTAAAAATAACAATACGGAGGAGTTAAGCGGCAATTGCATTGCCGCTTGTAACACAGCCAAAATTTGCAATTTGGCATACAGCGTATTAGCTTTGTATCAAATCCATTTTATGCCAACAGGTAACCAAAATAAAAAATCAAGCAGCGGCACATTATCTTACATTTCAAATTGTTTATTGGATAGATTTATTTTCACGAAAATCATATCGAGATATTATTATTGACAGTCTTAAATATTGTTCTGAAAACAAAGGATTAGAAATATCAGGTTACGTAATAATGAGTAATCATATTCATATTATCGCTAGAAGTTCTACAAGAGATTTAAGCGGCATTATTAGAGATTTCAAAAAGTTTACCAGCAAAAAATAATAAAGGAAACAGAAAGCAAAACAGAAAGCAGAAAAGAATGGATGTTGCGTTTATTTAAACACGCAGCAAAGCGTCAAAATAAAACAGGTGATTATCAGGTTTGGACACATGAAAACCATGCAATAGAATTGTACTGGAATGATTTTATTCAACAAAAATTAGAATATATACACAATAATCCTATACGTGCAGGAATAGTTAAAAATGCAGAAGAGTATATTTATTCAAGTGCAAGTTATTATGCAGGGAATGAAAGCTTGTTAGATGTTGTACCAATAATTTAAAAATGGAAAACTATATCATAATAGGATAATTGCAAATTATCTTATGTTTCAAGCGGCATTGCAAATGCCGCTTAGCATGGACTTCGGCGTGAGTTTAGTCAAACGCCTGCAGTCGATAAGCTGTCGGGGTGTAAGTGCGATTGGGCTTAGTGCCAATTTTAATTTGTAAGTTATACTTACTAGAATAAAGCAAAAGATAAAAACAATTTAGTACTTTGAGTTCCCGGTTCGTAGCATCGCAACATACATTAAAATATACAGGAGGCATTATTAAAACAAGCATAGCGAAACAAAACACTTAAAAGAGTATAATACTAATCTAAAAATTAATGGACGATGGATTTATTTTCTGATCATATCCAAATTAATGATTTGGCAATTGCAACCAAACTTTTCAGCGAAAGCAAAGCCGGTTTTTTAACGCTGTTTAATAACAGCCCTTTGTGCATGAGTATGACCACAACTACTCCCGGAAAAAGAGTGTATAAAAGGGTAAATAATAAGTTTCTTGAAAAATTCGGTTATGCCGAATCGGAAATAATAGGTCGAACTTCTGTTGAAATAGGTATTTTAGATGAAGCAGAATCACTGCGTGTAGGCAATTTCATAAAAGAGAACGGAAGATTCCAGAACGACTATATTAAATGTATTGCCAAGGGCGGAAAAATAGTACATACCGTATCATCCATAGAGCCGATGGAAATGAACGGAGAAATGCATCTCATTTCTTTTTTTATTGACATTACAAAAATGGTGGAACAACAAGCCATTATTGAACAGCAGCTGCAACAACTGGAAGAGGTAAATAAAGAACTGGAATCGTTTTCATATTCCGTATCGCACGATTTGCGCGCCCCCCTGCGCGCTATAAGCAGTTACACACGTATACTGAATGAAGATTATACTTCCGTTTTGGATGAAGAAGGCAAAAGCCTGCTTTTTGCCGTGCAGAAAAACGCCAAAAAAATGGGCAATTTAATTGACGATCTGTTGAGCTTTGCGAGATTAGGAAAGAAAGCCCTTGTGAAAACCAACATTGATATGAATATCCTTGTTGATGAAGTAGTGAGCGATTTAAAAATTGCAAGCAATTATAGGGCAGAAGTAAAAGCAGGAAACCTGCATCAGGTAAAAGGAGATTATGCACTTATAAAACAAGTGATGATGAATTTGGTTTCAAACGGCATAAAATATTCTTCAAAAAAGGAAAATCCTATAATTGAAATAACTTCGGAAATACAAAATGACCAGATGGTATATACAGTAAAAGATAACGGCGAAGGTTTTGACATGCAGTATGCAGGCAAGTTATTTGGTGTTTTTCAACGTTTACATTCTGAGGCAGACTTTGAAGGGACAGGAGTTGGTTTGGCAATTGTGCAACGCATTGTTAACAAACATGGAGGAACAATTAACGCAACTGCCGAATTGGGCAAGGGTGCTGCTTTTACTTTTACATTGCCTGTAGCTTAAGCCCGACAAGTTATCCTGTAATTCACAAGTATTTTATGCGATTACTTCAGGAACAAAATTAAAAGTACAATACCAACCTGAAAATGATAATAATCAGTTAAAAACGTGATAGAAATCATGCTATTCTGATAACATTCTTTTCTAAATCCAATACACGATTGTTTTAATTGCTGACGTCTTTTTTATAGAATTTAAGCATTTATAGTATTTTAAATAGGGTTAATGGCTAATTATTTTATTTTATGTTTGTTTTAATTGATAATTTATGGGGGTGTATGTTTAAAAATGTAATATTTAATTTTAAAGCTGCCTTTAAAAGTATAATTTTGCAGTATTCTACTTTAACTAATGAAAGTAGGATACAACTATGTCAATAAAAGTAGCCATTTCTCACAAAACGGTTTACAAATTCGACCGCAGTGTAAAGCTTTATCCTCACGTTTTTAGATTACGACCCGCAGCGCATTCGCGCACAGCTATTGAGGCTTATAGTTTAAAGATATTTCCGGAAAAGCATTTTATAAACTGGCAGCAGGATGCTTTTGGAAATTATCAGGCAAGAGTTGTGTTTCCCGACTTGGTTGATGAATTGCGGGTGGAGGTGGAAGTGATTGCTAAATTACAGGTCATTAATCCTTTTGATTTTTTTATTGAGGAATATGCCGAAAAATTTCCTTTTACTTATGACAAAACCCTTCGTAAAGAGCTTCGTCCTTATTTAGAAGTGGAAGGCATTGGACTCGAAACCCTTAAATTCATTGAAAGTATTAAAGTACCCAATAACGTTAAAACTGTTGATTTTTTAGTGTTGATTAATCAGGCAGTTTTTAACGCATTAAATTACAATATACGTATGGAACCGGGTGTGCAAACCTGCGACGAAACACTCATACGTAAAATGGGCTCTTGTCGGGATTTTTCATGGCTCCTTGTGCAGGTGCTTCGTAAGTTTGGCTTGGCAGCAAGGTTCGTGTCCGGTTACATTGTTCAACTTACTGCTGATATAAAATCGCTCGATGGACCTTCAGGACCTGAAGCAGACTTTACCGACTTACACGCTTGGGTGGAAGCCTATATACCAGGTGCCGGCTGGATTGGTTTAGACCCAACTTCCGGTCTATTTACAGGAGAAGGGCATATTCCCTTATGCTGTACCCCGCATTATGAAAGTGCAGCACCGGTTACTGGGGCAACAGGAATATGCAATGTAACATTTGAATTTAAAAATACTGTTACCCGCATTCATGAAGATCCGCGTGTAACAAAGCCTTATACCAATGAACAATGGCAAAAAATAATGCAGGTGGGCGATGCAGTAGAGAAAGACTTGATAGCCGGAGATGTTCGCTTAACCATGGGAGGAGAACCCACTTTTGTTTCTATTGATGATTATGAATCACCGGAATGGAATTCTGCGGCAGACGGACCTTTAAAACGAAAGTTGGCGTATGATTTGGCATTGCGTTTAAAACAACGTTTTGCACATGGTGGCTTGCTTCATTTCGGACAAGGCAAATGGTATCCGGGAGAACTGTTTCCTCGCTGGCAATATGCTTTGTATTGGCGAAAGGACGGTTTGCCGATATGGAAAAATGATCATTTGGTGGCTAAAGAAGGGCAAACCAAATATACCTTTCAAGATGCAGAAACATTTGCTATTGAACTCACCAAATATTTGGGTATTGATCCAAAAAATATAAATCCTGCTTATGAAGATCCTATTTACTGGGCATTGGAAGAAGGGAAGTTACCTGTTAATATAGACCCGCTTGCCGTTAATTTAAAAGATTCTGTGCAACGTCATACGTTGGCAAAGCTTCTCGAAAAAGGATTGAACAATCCGTCCGGTTTTGTATTGCCTGCCAAATGGGATGTAACCCAACAGAAATGGCTCAGTTGCGTCTGGGAATTCCGGCGTAAACATTGTTTTTTAATACCCGGTAACTCTCCTATAGGGATGCGCTTACCCTTGGAATCGCTTCCTAAAGTTTCTCCGACACAACGCGAATATGCTATTGAACGCAGCTTGTTTGAAGATTTACCAGCATTGGGCAATTACAGCGAATCAGCAGAAAAACGTTATGGTACGGTTTCTAATTCCTATAAGTCACCGGTGCATACGTTGGTTGATGAGGAAGAACCTGCAGACAAAGAGAAGTTGCTTTTTCATATAGATACCTTTCAAACTGCTTTGTGTGTGGAAGAACGTGAAGGTATTATTTATGTGTTTTTACCTCCTACAGATTATCTTGAAACCTATTTAGATTTAGTGGCTTCAGTTGAAGCTACTGCCGAAAAGTTGCAAATGCCCGTTCGTATTGAAGGGTATCAGCCCAAGACCGATTACCGTGTAGAAAAAATGATGGTAACACCCGACCCCGGAGTTATAGAGGTAAATGTGCATCCGGCAAAGTCGTGGCAGGAAATAGTTGATAACACTACCGCCCTTTACGAGGAAGCTTTTCTAGCGCGATTGGGCACAGAAAAATTTATGGTAGATGGTCGACATACAGGAACAGGTGGAGGTAATCATGTAACACTGGGTGCTTCAAAACCGGAGGATAGTCCCTTGTTGAGAAGACCCGATTTGTTAAGAAGTTTAATTACCTATTGGCAGCATCACCCCGCCTTGAGTTATTTGTTTGCAGGACCGTTTATAGGTCCCACCAGTCAGGCCCCTCGTATTGACGAGGGGCGGGATGAACGCCTATACGAAGTAGAAATTGCTTTTGAACAGGTATCGGAGGATAAAAATGTGCCGTTTTGGTTGGTTGACCGCATATTCCGGAACTTATTAGTGGATATTACAGGAAATACACATCGTACAGAGTTTTGTATTGACAAACTATATTCACCCGATTCTTCTACCGGAAGGTTGGGAATATTAGAACTCCGTGCTTTTGATATGCCTCCTCACAAACACATGAATCTGGTACAAACTCTGTTAGTCCGTGCTTTGGTTGCTAAATTCTGGAAACAACCTTACAAGAAAAAACTGATACGCTGGGGTACTGAACTGCATGATAAATTCCTGCTTCCGCACTTTGCTTATCTGGATATGATGGATGTGGTAAACGATTTAAAAGATGCGGGGTATGATTTTGATATATCTTGGTTCGATCCGTTTTTTGAATTTCGCTTTCCGCATCACGGAGGCGTTACCGTTGATAATATTCAACTCGAAATTCGTTTGGCAATTGAGCCTTGGCATGTATTGGGCGAAGAATTATCCAATTCCGGTACCGCCCGTTTTGTTGATTCTTCCGTTGAACGGATACAAGTAAAAATATCAGGCATAGTTTCTGAACGGCACATACTGCTTTGCAATGGTTGCAGAACACCTTTAAGAGGTACAGGAACCAAAGGTGAGTACGTTGCCGGTATTCGTTATAAAGCATGGAATCCACCTTCGGCATTGCACCCTAATATAGGTGTTGATACTCCATTGGTGTTTGATATAGTAGATACATGGAACAATAAAGTAATTGGAGGCTGTACTTATTTTGTAACACATCCCGGTGGTAGAAGTTTCGATACTTATCCGGTAAACAGCTATGAAGCAGAATCGCGTAAAATGAGTCGTTTCTGGGATTTCGGACACACACCTTCCACATCTGTAGAGCAATCTGCACCAGTTATTGATGTACCTTATGTTACAAGGTTTGTAGCTCAAAACAAATCAGATCTTAAGCCGGATACTCCTATAGAAATTGTGAATCCTGAATACCCGAGTATTTTGGATTTGAGAAAATATTGGCTGGTAAAAAAATAAATTACCTCTGATAAGTCTTTACTGCAATTGGTCGAGATTTGTCAGGCTTTATTGCAGATGATTGAAGGCTTATCAATGATGAACAAATTAATGAGTATGAAACAATTTAAATCCATTACTTTTGCTTTTACAGATTGCTGATTATAAATTACAGAATGAACAACGACATAGCTTTAAGCATTCTCAATTCATATATCTCCACTATCACTTCTGATGATGAAGTGCTTGACTCAAACGGTCAGGCAAAACCATACTGGAAAAATTTATTTGATACCATTGAACATTTGGGGATGGATATTCTTGAGTTGAGAAATCAGGAGATTATTAATAAACTTAAAGAAAACGGTGTAACCTATAATGTTTACGAATCAAATCAGGGGATAAACAGACCTTGGAAACTAGATCCTATACCGTTTATAATACATCAGAAAGAGTGGGAACAAATTGAAAAAGGGCTTATTCAGCGAGCTCATTTATTAGACTTGATATTAAAAGACATTTCGGGTCCTCAATTATTGGTAAAGCAAGGAATAATTCCTCCGGAGTTGGTGTTTAACAACTCCGGTTTTTTGTTACCTTGTTTTGACATCAAACAAAAATTGAATACGCAATTATTAATGTACGCCTGCGACATGGCACGTGGTTCGGATGGAAAAATGTGGTTATTAGATAATCGTACACAATCGCCTTCTGGTTCGGGTTATGCACTCGAAAACCGCACAGTAATAGGTAAGGTTTTTCCTGAATTAAATAAAAATGTTTACCGCAGCCGTCTTTCACCTTACTTTAGTGAACTTCAACAAACCATAGCCGGTTTGGGTAATTTTTCCAACGAACAACCCAATGTTGTATTTCTTACTCCGGGTCCGGGTAGCGAAACCTATTTTGAACATGTTTACTTATCCTCCTATCTGGGATACACGTTGGTACAAGGCAGTGATTTGTTGGTAAGAGACGGATTTGTATGGCTCAAATCAATTGAAAAATTAGAACGTGTAGATGTCATCATTCGTCGTGTTGATGATGAATGGCTTGACCCTCTTGAATTAAATCAGGATTCTTTATTAGGAGTACCGGGTTTGTTAACCGTTATTCGTTTAGGAAATGTTTCGGTGTTGAATCCTCCCGGCACCGGCGTACTTGAAAATTACGGGCTCATGGCATTCATGCAAAATGCGTGTGAGTTCATTTTTAATGAAAAACTTCTTATGAATTCAGTTGCTACCTGGTGGTGTGGTCAACCAAAGGAGTTGAATTATGTAATTGAAAACATTCATAATTTAATTATTAAAAAAGCAAACCGTAAACAAGGCTTTAAAACCGTTTATTGCAGGTTGCTGAGTAAAATAGAATTAGAACAGCTAAAAACTACGATTCTTAATAATCCGAAAGAATATATTGCGCAGGAAGAAGTAAATTATACTACCACACCTTCTTACATTGATGGAAAAATAGAACCGCGTTTGGCTTCCTTAAGGGCATTTTTAGTATCGGATGGAACCAATTACAAAGTGATGCAGGGAGGGCTTACAAGAAGTTCGCCTGTAAAAGACAAGTTTGTTATCTCTAACAGGTTGGGTGGAATTGCTAAAGATACCTGGATAATTACAGATACACCATTTGAATTTAATGAACATTTACTGCATAAAAGCTCCCCAAAAAATACGGGTACTCGATCCATCACCAGCAGAAATGCCGAAAATTTGTTTTGGGTAGGTCGTTTATGCGAACGTACGTTGGCACTTACTAATTTTTTAAAGATAATTATCGATCGTTTGAATGAGAATGTAAGTCATAAAAACCAAAAACAACCGGAATACCTGATAGTATTATTAAAATCACTTACTCACCTTACACTCACATATCCTGGTTTTACGCAAGAAGACGAAGCTATATTTAAAGACCCAAATAAGGAAATTCTTGAATTAATAAGCAATACGGCTAAAACAGGATCACTGACCTTTAATATTCAATCATTAATTTATACTATCAATCAGGTAAGTGAAACCTGGAATTTAGGTACCAGACGCATCATTAATTTATTGGTTGAAAGTTTGGATATGATTAATAACGCCAAAACAAACACGTTTAATGAAATAAATTATGAGCTTAACAAATTGCACACCCGCCTCTTTGCATTTAATGGAAATATATTAGAAACCTTGCCTAGAGATACAGGATTTTATTTATTAGAAGCCGGTAAAAATATTGAACGCGTTTTATCATTAGTATCAGTTTTGCGCTCTACCTTTAGCTTCGAAAATCCCGAAACTGAAAATGTAATCATCGAAGCTGTTTTAGAAAACAACCATTTGTTGCAGCAATACCGTCATACAAATAAATCAAATACCGATTTGGTAGCTGTTTTAAACATGATTTTTTTAGAAGAAAATCTGCCATATACATTATCGTTTTTATTAGATGATCTTTCATACTGCTTAAAAAAATTGCCAAAGAGTTCGGAGAATAACCGCATGAATTTGGCTGAAAAAACAGTATTGGAAACAATTACTATTGTTAAGTTAGTGGACTCAGAGCAACTGGTAAAAGCAAATAAAGACAATTTGTATCGTCCTTTACTGGATAAGACGTTGTTGCAAATATTTGAACTGATATCTAAAGTAAGTACAGACCTTACAAGTATGTATTTTAATCATTCTATTCTGCAACATTCGTTTTTAGAAACTATTGAAACAATAAACACAGATGAAATATAGTCTGCGGCATCAAACATTTTATAAGTACGAAAATAGTGTTGACAATTATCACAGTATTTTATGCTTACAGCCATTGAATCTGCCACGACAAATCTGTACCAATTTTAAAGTGGAAATAGAACCTGCACCAGCAACAATTTATCCCCGAAAAGATTATTTTGGAAATACTCAACATTATTTTTCGCTTCATGTACCTCATAAAACTTTAAAAGTAATTACCAGCAGCGATGTTGAAGTAATCCCGCCATCAACCATCAATATTAATTTTAATACTTGTGAAGAAGCTATTAATAAAATAAACAATGAATATGAATTAAAAATCATGTTATTGCAATATCAGTTACCATCCTATTTTATTAAATGGGATGATGAAATTAAAAACTTTGCCAAAGATTGTTTTTTATCTCATTTCCCATTGTATGAAGCTGTACAAAAACTAATAGAAAAAATTTATAAGGAGTTTGAATTTAAAGAAGGATTTTCAACACTCAATACACCATTAAAAACAATATTAAAAGAGCGCAAGGGAGTTTGTCAGGATTTTTCTCATCTGGCAATTGCCTGTATACGCAGTATGGGGTTTTCGGCGCGTTATATAAGTGGATACATTGAAACATTACCCCCTGCTGGCAAACCAAAACTGCAAGGCAGCGATGCTTCTCATGCCTGGATTGCTGCATACATACCCAACATGGGTTGGTGCGAGTTTGATCCTACCAATAATTTAATTCCTTACGATAAACATATTACTGTTGCTTATGGCAGAGATTATGCCGATGTTGTACCCTTAAAAGGTATCATCTTTAGTTCCGGCAGTCACGAAGTGAAAGTAGAGGTGGATGTGATTCGTAAATGATAAAAATATAAAGCTTACATTTGAAATCTTCAACAATCGTAAATAATTTTAATAATTGGCTTGGTAGTTGTAACTTACATTTACAAAAGCATAGCAAATACCATTTGTTGTAATTTAAACTCAAAGTCATGAAAACATTAAAAACAATTGTACTGGCAATGATAGTTACTGCATCATTAAGTACACAGGCAGAAAGTAAAACTGAAATTTCAGCTACTTATAATTTAATGCAGCCAAGTGACGATTCTCTTGGTTTGCCGGGTGATAATCTTGATTTATCTGCTGTTTTAAATATATTTAAAGAATCTAAAAATGTTGAAGATTTTGAGAAGAATTTAAATAACGCTGATAACAAGGTAAATAATCTTGATTTAAATCATGATGGTAAAGTAGATTATATAAGAGTGATTGAAACAGGCAGCGATACATTGCATAATTTGGTATTACAAGTACCTATTAGCAGATCGCAATCGCAGGATGTTGCGGTTATTCAAATTCAAAAAAAAGCCGACAAAACCATACATCTGCAAATAGTTGGAGATGAAACATTGTATGGGAAAAATTATATTATTGAACCTCAGGATGCAACCACCCAATCGCAACAAAATAACAGTAGTGCTCCCGTTGATAATTCCGGAGGGGGGACAACTACTTCAACTTATCAGGGAAATAATACTCCAAATTATGAAAATAATTCCCCCAATTACGACAATAATAATTCTCCAAATTATAACAATAATTCCTCCAATTATTATGACAATAATTCTGTTAATGGTAATTATGGATATAATAATAGTTATTACGGATACCAACAACCTGCTGCGTATGTGAATGTTTGGGGCTGGCCATGTGTGTCATTGATGTTTGGTATGGGTTATTCAAATTGGGTTTCACCTTGGTATTGGGGCTATTATCCTATGTGGTGGAATCCATGGTCTCCTTTTGGTGGTTATGCATATCACCAACGTATGATGGGTTATGGTTATTATGGTTATTATCGCCGGATAAATTATAATAGAATGGGAGGTGCTTACTCTAGATATTATAATAATGGAAGGGTATATTCACATTATGTTCAAAGAACAGCGAATCGTTCAGGAGGTGGTTTTTGGGGACGAAGAGTAGATGGAGGTAATCGTTGGGGTGGAAACCAAGGTGCGCGCAATGTTCAAAGGCAAGAAGTTGGTAATAGATATAATGGTGGCAATAATAATCAACGCCAACCGCAGGGTGGTATTAACAGACAAAACGGAGGTGGAAATAATACATTCAATAACAGTCAACGACAACCACAGGGTGGTGGTAACAGACAATTTGGAGGAGGAAATAATTTTAACAGGAGCAATGGACCTATAGGCGGAGGTGTCAGGAATTTTGGCGGAGAGCGCATGAGTGGTGGTTTTAGCGGTGGTGGTGGTAGCTTTGGCGGACATGGCGGAGGTGGAGGCGGAAGTTTTGGTGGTGGTTTTGGCGGACACGGAGGTGGCGGTGGACATGTTGGTGGCGGACGCAGATAACACACATAGTATTTAGAAGCTACTCCAAAATACAGTATATAGTGTCACCCTAAGCTTCTTCTGTAAAAAAAATAGTTGAATTCAGCAACTACAACAACAAAACTATTTCTTAAAAAGGTCTTGATTATACCTTTTTCTTTTACTATACTTACTTAAAACCCTCACTGAATAAGAAGTTCATTGCTTATTGTTTTCTTCAAATAAGAATAAAAAATAAATCAAACCAATCTTAGAAGCTGTCTAAAAACGGTTCAACATAATTCTTATGGCGGATAAATGCAGCATTGCTACACTGGTTTGATTAAGTCGTTCATAATTTTTAGAGTTCCTTCTATTTGTATCAATCCAAGCGA